>Ga0213866_10001115_pt1 | contig 20252 bp, 19 predicted proteins | sample PICome_11_FD_160079 | JGI IMG/M metagenome (GOLD analysis project Ga0213866, IMG submission 160079) | Coastal seawater microbial communities near Pivers Island, North Carolina, United States - PICO284 | ecosystem: Environmental > Aquatic > Marine > Coastal | place: USA: North Carolina...
CTTCAGATATATGTGGATTTTTCTCACGCATGCGGTTCAATGCGGCGTCCAGACTCTCATAGCGCCGGGGGGTTGTTGCTGAGCGTGCGCGCAAATCATCAATCCACTCATGTACGCAATCCTGGAGAAGCTTCTCGCCGTTGTCCCCTGCCGAGGAGCGCATCGGGCCGGTTGCTTCGATACAAGCGAGCTTTGTTACCTGCTCGGGGTGCAGCGCTGTGTAAGCCAGAGATACGGCGGCACCAAGCGAATGTCCAATGACTGTTAATGGCCCCAATTGTTTTTGATCCACTAACTGGGCGACATCCAACACGTACTCGATAAAATTGTATGAGCCACCGTGAAGCCACTGGCTGTCTCCATGGCCGCGAAGATCCGGCGCAATAACATGATAGTCATCTCGAAATCTCTCAGCTACCCAGTCCCAATTTCGGCAGTGATCCCGGCTGCCATGAATCAATAGTATTGGTGGTGCTTCCGGGTTGCCCCAGTCCACATAGTGCAATCGCATCCTCTGCGAGAAGTATGTATGGGAGGTTGGCCCAGATACTTTTTTAACATTCAATGACATGGAACTTTCCAGTGATTCTCTGCTTGCAAGACCCGCTAATCCCACTCACCTTACTGAGTACGACGTTCTGCGGCGTGGTTCTTTGACCTTCAACATCAGCACAAACAACGACATAACGAGAAAGCCTATGGTTACAAGAAAAGTACCCTCGTAACCAACCCAGACGGTAAGTGCTGCGCCCAACAATGGTGTAACTACTCCCATCACATTTTCGGCTGTGCTGATCAATGCCAGACGCATCGAGGTATCCTCCAGGCTGCCGAGCTCCAGCACCAGATTGAAACTCGCCATCAGATATCCTGCTTGCGCAGCACCGACAAGAGCGAATCCGATGACCAGCGCAGTGTAAGAATCGGATATCAAGAACAACGACATTCCGATGATGTTGAGTATCAGCGACAGGACAAACGCCAATCGAAAACCTGTCCTGTCTGAAAGATAACCCCATAACAAATTCGCAAACGTCTCGGCACCCATAAACGCTAGAGACAACACTGCTATGGTGGCACCAAAGTCTGATGCCCCCTCTGCAACAGATAGTTCGAGTGCCTGCGTGGCGTACAAAAACAGAAATGGCAAACCAATCCTTGTTCCGATCGCCAATGACCTTGCCAGAATAAACCAGGCGAAATCAGAATCGGACATGACCAGTGATGGTAGCTCTCGAAATCGCTGGGACAATTGGGTTCGCTCTCGCACAGCATACGCCTCGGGCTCACGCAGAATGAGCTGTATCGCCAGTAAGCCGAGACTCGTCAGGCAGAAAGCCAGGAAGAAAGTGGTTCCGTACCCATTGCCAAGGACTTCATTGGCTATCAGCCAGCTGCCTGCAAAATAGGATACTGCAGCGGCAATAATGCCACCGACCAGATTTCTCCAGGCCTGCAATCTTCCACGGGCAGCTAGTGGAATGACCTTAGCTAAAAGTAGTTGGAAGGCAACTCGCTGCGGCCCGGAGAATATTCCAAACAGAAAGAGCAAAATAAGGGCCGCGGTAAGCTCCGGAATCCCGGTCAAGAGCCACGCTGCGAAGGCAAGGCCAAGAAGCGGAAGTCGCATCGCCATGCCCAGCCAGGCTGCTATCCTCAGGACACGCAGTCGGTGTTCAATGAACGCTGCACCCAGGATTGGGGATACTACGGCGCCCAGTTGTTGTAGGCTCGAACCTACCCCTACCCATAGCTCAGAGCCAGAGACTGAATAGAGGTAGGAAGGCACGAATGTTGGTGTGCTGATAAGTCGAAACCCGGTCATTCCAAACACACCGTGGAGGAAATGACCTATGTAGTTTCTGACCAGATTGCCTCGAACAAAGGCCTCATTTTTTGCAAAAGCATCAGAGTGATCTACCTCGCCTTCAGACTTGTGTGGCGTGGTTGGATTACTCATTGTAACTCCGGTGTTTGATGTTGTACCTCTCGACGCGTCACAGGCAACGCGACCACTACATAGACTAGAACTTAAAGATAATCGTGGCGCTGTCCACGAGTTGGGTCACGGGAGGCTAACCTCAAAAACCCATCAGGCGCGCATAGCGCTCGCGATGAAACGCCTGATTTCCATACAGCGCCGCAGTGGTCCTGGCCCTTTTTATATACAGGCCGGCGTCGTGCTCATCGGTCATTCCAATTCCGCCGTGCATCTGAATCATCTCGTTGGTGACCAGATGAAGCGTATCCCCCATTTTCGCTTTGGCGATACTGACAAGCTCCGAGACATTGTCCACGTCTGCATCAATCCCGCTCAGTGCAGCCTCCACCGCAGACCGGGAAAGTTCGATTTCAGTTAGCATCCTGGCGGCACGGTGTTGCAATGCCTGAAACGAGCCAATGACGTGATCGAACTGAACACGCGTTTTTAGGTACTCAACAGTTGTCTCAAACGCCTGCGTACACATTCCGAGCATCTCGGCACAGACACAAGCACGGGTGCGGTCCAGTACCTTCTCCAGCAAATTCGCTCCACCTTCCAGCCTGGATGAGGCAGGAACCTGTACATTGGCGAACTCTATGCTGGTGACGCCGCGACCGTCTATCAATGAGAGTCTGGTACGGGCGATACCGTCTGAGCTAGTTGGCACCAGGAAAAGCTCAATGCCATCAGGGTCATCCTCGGCACCCGATACGCGGGCAGACACGATCAGCAGGTCAGCCGCCATACCTTCGATAACCATTGATTTGGAGCCAGACAGTTTATAGCTGTCACCGTCAGCTGTAGCCGAAAGGGTGACATTCGTGGGCTTGTGACGCGCTCCCTCGTCGATCGCCAGGGTGGCAATTGTGGAACCGTCCGCTATGGCTGGCAGCAGCTCTTCCTTGTGCTGGTGACTACCACCCAGTGATATCGCCGCGACGCCCGCCGCTGCGGAAGGGACAAGCGGCGATGCCGTCAGGGTCCGACCCAACTGCTCCAGGATAAGGCCCAGAGACAGATAGCCGAGATCGACTCCGCCAAACTCTTCAGGAATCACTACCGAAGCCCAGCCGAGTTCCACCATCTCCTTCCACGCCTCAGGTTCAAAGCCGAGCTCAGACCCCTGTTCTCGGATGCGCCGAAAGGCTTCGACTGGACTGTTTGAATGCACCCACCCCTGTGCCGAGTCCTTCAGCAGACTTTGTTCGTCAGTAAGGCTAGCCATTTACGTTCTCCTTCTCATGCCGACGCAGCACTTCACTTCTTCTGAGTTAAATCGGGCAAGCCCAAAATTCGCTTGGCGATAATGTTGTTCTGAATCTCACTCGAGCCGCCGTAGATGGAACCGGCTTTGCCGCCCAGCCACGCCCTGACCGTCTGCAGTTCATCATCGGTATACCCTTCACCTTCCCAACCCAGGCCCTGCTGTCCCATCGCTTCAATCTGGATTTCAGCTTTTTCCTGGGAAATCCGCATGAAGGCGTTCTTCATCACTGAGGTCGCAGCGCTGGGCCCGGCATTGCTCTTGGCTTCCTGAGCGATACGCCGAACGGTTTGCTGTAGCGCTTTGCGGTCTATTTCGTTCGCGATGACGCGGGTACGCAGGTCCGGATCATCCAGACGGCCCTGGGCGTCTTCACCCACGTACTTCTTGAGGGCTACTCCTAACGATCCCTCCTTGGCTGACGGGCTGCCTTGGCCGCCGCCATCCATACCGCCACGCTCATGCTGTAGAAGGCGTTTGCCAACTGTCCAACCTTGGTTCAACTGGCCGATCAGGTCGTCTTTCGGCACCTTGACGTCAGTAATAAATGTTTCGCAAAACGGTGAATGACCTGCGATCAGCTCGATGGGGCGAACTTCTATCCCAGGCTGATGCATGCTAAAGACGACAAAGGAGATACCATCGTGCTTCCTGGTCTTGTCCGTTCTGACAAGACAAAACATCATGTCGGCGCTGCTCCCACCAGAGGTCCAGGTCTTCTGGCCATTAATCAGAAAGTGATCTCCCTTGTCTTCGGCTTTGGTTTGCAGCGAAGCAAGGTCAGAACCAGCGTTTGGTTCTGAAAAGCCCTGACACCAGCGGGTTTTGCCGGTGACAATATCCGGAATGTACTTTTGCTTCTGCTCTTCGGTGCCGTATTCGAGCAGAGTAGGGCCAAACATACCCACTCCCATGCCACCGATAGGGTTGTAAGCGCCGGCTTTCTTCAATTCGTCGTTGAGGACCCGTGCTTGCTCCCTGTCCAGCCCTCCGCCGCCGTAAGCAGCCGGCCAGGTTGGCACGCCCCAACCCTTTTTTCCCATGCGCTCCTTCCAAAGAAGCTGGTCATCGGTCAGATCCTTGTCAACCATTCTTACATGGACAAAACCGCCAGAAACTCCGGTAAGGCCCTTGGGAAAATTCTCATCGATCCAGCTTCGCGCTTCTTCCCGAAACGCTTCAAGACTGTCTGTCATTACTCGTTCTCCTGTTACAGATCCGCGCTAGATTTGCCGGTCACTGCCAATCCAGTACTGCTCTCTCACTCTGCCTCGTTGAATCTTGCCGGCGTCAGACCTTGGTAGTTCCGTCACAAATTCCACACTTCTGGGAACTTTGAAACCTGGCAAAACCCCTTTCAGAAATTCGATAATCTCGTCGACCAATTGTTCGCAGGCAACGTATCCAGACTCAAGCTGGATAACGGACTTTACCTCTTCGCCCCATTCATCATGCGGTACTCCAACAGTGGCTGAATCGGCCACCGCGGTATGATTGGCAAGCGCATTGTCAATTTCCTGGGGATAGATGTTGACGCCACCAGAGATGATGGTCTCCGCGCTGCGGCCAGTCAGAAACAGGTAATCGTCCTCATCGAAAAAACCGATATCACCCATGGTAAAGTAATCAGCCTGGCGCGACTTTTGGGTCTTGGCCTTGTCGTTAAAGTAGGTAAACCCACCGGGGGGCAGTTGCATATAGACAGTACCGGACTGGCCGTTAGGCAACTCCTTGCCGTCTTCTCCGACGATTTTGACACCCAGCCGCGATGGGCGTTTGCCGACGCTTCCAGGCTTGTGCAACCACTCTTCAGAACTGATGGTAAAACCCGCCCCCCCTTCGGAGCCAGCGTAGTACTCGCTAAGAATGGGTCCAAACCAGTCGATCATTGCGTACTTGACTTGGTTGCTACATGGCGCGGCACCGTGAACGATACTCTTGACGTGGTCAACCGGGCACTTGTTCTTAAGCGCCTCAGGCAGCGCTAACAGCCTTTGAAACATAATGGGAACCAGGTGCATATGCGTTACCCGGCGCTCACTGATTGTTCTCAGCACCGTCTCAGAGTCCCACTTACCCATAAAAATAAGGGGAATCCCCATGGCCATCGCGCTCTGAACATCGAAAAACAAAGGCGCCGCATGATAGGCTGGCCCCGCACACATCTGTACCGATGTGTCGGAGTCATAGCCCCGTGATACCAAGCTGGATCGGGAAATAGGAAGCTTCTCAGGGCGCCACACGCCTTTCGGTTTTCCCGTGGTACCTGAGGTGTACATCATGGTGTTACCCGGAATGGGGTCTTCGATATCGCTTCCGTCCAGCGTAGCAAGCGTTTCGCTGTAGCTGGAATAACCCTTTATTGCGCCGCCAACCGCCAGTTTTAGTCGAACGCGCTCGTTGTCATTACCTACCGCGTCAACACCGGCGACGCTGGCATCCGCGATCACGTACTTCGCTTCACAATCACTGACGATGTAATCTATTTCCTCGGCCGTTAGATGCCAGTTGATTGGAGTCAGCCGCATTCCGGATCTTAGGCAGGCGGCATGAACCTCAACGAACTCCGCACGGTTTTTGCAGATGAGTGCTACGGAATCGCCCGGTATTGCGCCATCACCACGCAACAGGCGCACCAGTTGGTTCGCACGCGTATTTACCTGGGCGTAGGAGTGTTCTGTACCATCGGGATCACAGACAGCAATACTGTCACCGCGCCGCTTCGCCCAATGTGCAATAATCATTCCCAGACGGTCGGCGGCCTCTAACTCGTCAATCTGATCCATAACACCCGCTTTTCACATTGCCGCCCATGTCAGCCAGGTTCGGTTTTACCGCTTTAATAGCGGAGTGGTCTCAATCAGGCAGGCTCACAGTTTGCCAGAGAAAAATCTGGCCTACTTGTCACCTAGCTGACAAGCTCGGTAAATAGCGAGGTCGTAGGGCAGGGAAGGGGAAGCTGATCACCCACTGGTTGGAGGCGATAGCTGCCAGAATGGGCCTCCATCCGAGGGCGCTGTCTCGAGGCCTGAGCCGCTGTGGCCTTACTTTCAGCCAGCTGAGAGATGATGTGCGCTTTACGCTTGCCAAGAAATATGTCGCAAGTGGTATGCGTTTAGAGGATGTTTCCTGGCAGCTCGGCTATTCGGATCCTTCTACGTTCTATCGCGCATTCAAAAGGTGGTCCCATCAAAGCCCTTCGGCTTATAGGGATTGTAAAGGTTGAGGTTTACACTAGTATCGTTTCAATTGGAGCCTCCGCGATATCGAAGATCTGCTGGGCCAGCGAGGCGTCACAGTATCCAGATTGGACCGTTAAGACCTGCGAGTCTGTTTTTTGAACAGCGATTACCGCCCCTGTATATTCGGCGCGCGTTTTTCCAGGAATGCAGCGCGGCATTCTTTTCCGTCCTCGCTGGCAAAGGCACGACGGATTGTCGCCACTTCGTACTGTACATGCTGCTCGACATCGATCGCTGTCGTGGCTTTGCTGATCGCGCGTTTTGTCAGCCGCGTTGTAACCGGTGACCATTGCGCCAATTGTTGGCAATATTCGTCCAATCTGGCGCGCACTTTGTCATCATCGACAACTTCACCGGCCATGCCCAATTGCACCGCCTCCTCGCCCAGTACCGTGCGGTTTTCCAACATGAACCGCATGGCTTGTTCATACCCAATCGCTTGCGGCAGAGTCCAACTAAGCCCGCCATCGGGCGACCCGCCAATGCGTGTGTATCCCGCCATCAAGCGCGCGCCGCGGGCAACAATGCGAATATCCGCGGCCATGGCCAAAGACAGGCCAGCGCCAACCGCCGCACCGTTAATGCCGGCGACAATTGGTTTGTCGCATTGCTGACGTAAGGTAAGGGCAAAACGCCCTACCCAGCTGATATCATCTAGCTGTGTATCCAGGTCCGACATCGGTACGTCTTTTGGGTTGCGTTCTGCAGTCAAATCAAGCCCTGCACAGAATGCGTCCCCTGCACCGGTCAAGGCGATCACCCAAACTGTATCATCCTTCGACGCCTCTTCAACGGCGGTGATGAGGCTCCACGCGAATTTATCACTCAGTGCATTTAGCTTTTCTGCGCGGTCCAACACAATGGTACGCACATGCCCATCTTGTTGAATATCGACGATTTCGGGCACGGCCTGTCTCCTTAATCTTTATACATTCATTAAGCATTAAGGGGACAGATTTATTTTCGACACCTTTCTATCAACATTAAGAAGAAAAATAAGTCTGTCCCCGGTTAACCAGGATTAACATCGATTCTTGTGGCAGGATTAGGGTCGTCACCCGGGTCGTGGAAAAGTCCTGGTGCAGCGGCAACGGAAACAGCTGCGGTTGCTACATCCAAACAGACCAGTACATGATTATCCGGGTCATCATCCGCTAAGGCGATAGGGGTAACGGTCTGGCCGTCTTGAAGTAGTACGGATATACCAAGGCGCTGAGGTTCCCCCAGTGCAGAACCCATTGGGCCGGATACGCCACCTTCCCAAGTAATTTGCACGACTTGCAGCGTGGCGGCAGGACATTCTCCTATAATCCCTGGTGCATCAACTTCAAATCGCTCAGCTAACACCAGGCTTGGGCCTGCTTCGAGCGGCGTGATGTTGGTGAAGCGTTCACCTTGAAGCGACTGACCATCTATATCCTCCAGAGCACCAACCACCTCCACTGCGAGCGGCGGAGCATCAGGAGTGCCGAAAGGGCCAATGAGCAATACGGTACGCTGCTCCTGCATTTCGAGTGCTGGAGCAAGTGTTGCACAAATGGGCGCCACCATATCTCCCGATGCCGTTTCCACCTGGAATGTTTCCGCCATCACGCTATTCGAATCAATTTGCACACTGAATACCACGGGCATTCCGTCTTCGCCCTCAACTGCAATGGGGCAAAGTACACCCGCTCCTGCAGGCAGGGCATCGAGCCCGTGGTAGGCAGAGAGGATTTTGGATTGAGCTTCTTCTAACGCTACATCGTTATTGTCGGAGCATGCGAGAAGGAGGCACACTGTAGGTATGATGGTCAGTGCGGAAATGGGTTTAGTGAAGAACGTCATATTGCGATCCAATTGAAAAACAAGGGGGAAGATCAAGGGGGCAGAGTCTTTGATTCCCATTCTTACAGGTGTTAACGCCCGCTGGTACTGATCTTGACTGTTGTATCGGGATTTAGATCTCCATTGGGGTCGACTAATCGCCCTCCTGGAAAACTCACTGCCACAGCCGTGTCGTCCGTATCCAGGCACAGGAAATGGTTGTTGTCCCTGTCCTTCAGTTCTGCCAGGGCGATCGGGGTGACCTCACCAGAAGAGCCGTCCGCACGCTGTACCTCCACACGATAGAGCTTGCGCTCCGCCTCACCAGCTTCACCGCGATCGGGTCGGCGTACACCGCCGTTCCAGGTAACCCGAATTATTTGTTTCACCCCTTGCGGGCAGCGAGTGGAATTGGTTTCTTGCGTCCATTGTTTTTCGGGAACGGTTTCGGCCAACACCAGGGAAGGACCGTCGGCGAGGGGCGTAACGTCTACCTGTGTTCCCTTGAAGTTGATTGCGGGCGAGCCATCCGAGAGCAGGTCGCCCACTACTTTGACTGACTCGGGTGGGTTGTCAGGCGCGTCGCCAAATTCGCCAATGAGTAGCACGGTTCTCAGCTCGCCCTGGTCCTGCGCTGGTCGCAGGGTGACGCACTTGGGGGTGTGGACCTCACCCGACTTCGAGGTAACTTCAAAGTCCTTCGGCTGTAGCGTGTCAGCGTCAAGCGTTTGTGAGAACACAACAGGCATGCCGTCCTCACCAGACGCGCCGAGGCACATAATGTTTGCTGCAAAGGGTAGAGCGTTATCGAGCCCGAAGAAGGCTGATAACAAACGTGCTTCTTGTTGTGGCGCTCCGGTTAAGGATGATTCGGACAATGAATCCTGCTCTGCAGCTGAGGTAGGACTGGTTGCCACCAGACCCAGGGTGACCGCTATGGCGCCGAGGAGCTGGATACGCAGGTGATTACTGACTGTGTAGTTTTTCATCCTTGTCTCCCTCATTTAAACATTGAGCAAGTCGTAGCGATCTCAGATACTGCGGCTTTCAAATTTTCTGGCGCCAGGTTCGCTACATTTTTCTCCAGTAGTTCACCCAGGGCAGTAGCATCTTCTTGCGCCATGTCGCCATCGTCCAGTGCACTGGGGATGGCGTTTAAGGTCTAAATTTTGCCAGAGAAACATCTGGCCTACATGTCACCTAGCTGACAAGCTCGGTGAATAACTAAGCCGTAGGGCAGAGACCTGGTTGTTTTGGTATCGCCAAGTAACCGGGCCATGAAATTCGTAATTCTTGGGTTGAATATTTGTGGTCAGAGTGAAAGTACAGTAGTTCGCGCCCTTTTCTCTCCTGAGCTTTGACCCGCGGAAGTCCAGGCTTTAACCGAGTCAGCGTGCAACCCTCTATGAATGCACATCTACTAAGTTCAACCATGCCATTATCAACCGCCGATTGGTCAGAGTAATTTGATGGAGGTGGTCTGGGTATTCTGGCCTGCCGGTCAAATGGTCGCAGCGTCCACGTCAAGAACACATCATTTCCCAATTGTCTCGTTCGTGCCTAATCCCTGATAATTCCCTCTTAAATATTGCTCCTGACTCTCGATGTGCGCAGTAATCGCAATAAATACAGGTGGTTACATAGGGGAGAGCGGTGGCATAACGCCTGGAAGTTGAAAAATTCCCTGTAGATTTCCCGTTTTCAGGGAATTTTCTGGAGACTATCCCTGCCTAGACTGCCACCACCGCCATACAGTCTGCGAGTTAGAGACTCTCCCCAGAGACTGACCGCAGAACCCCCGCAAAGCCCGCTATTCAGCGGGCTTTTGCATTTCTGGTGTTTGCGTAACAGTGACTGGGAGACGGGCTGTCCGGGCCAGAATTGCCTGTTTTCTCTAACGGCGATTTCGCCAGTCACTAATACCCCAGTCAGGGCGACCAATACGGCAAGGGTGGTTAGTAACTTTTCATCAGCAATCCTATTTTTTCTACAATCAAAGTGCGTGGCCGCGGTCAAAGCTGCGGGCATGCTCAGGCACCTTACAGATACGCTGCATCTTGATCGTGCCCAGATTTGGATAATCCCACTTGTAAACGCCGTCTTCGATATAGCGTTTCACCACGGTAGGACCACCAAAAGCCTTGAAGTGCAGCTGGTTATTTTCCCAGACCGTCGTCGCATGCGACGTGCGCATGCAAAACGTCCATGGACCGATGTCCCTTGGCTGGACATCAAAGGATGCTTTTGTCGATGTGTGATCGTGTATGACCCCCAAGGTAGTCACGACGACACGATCACCACACTGTTCAACGCGTTCAACATGGTCGGGCATTCTGGGGTCAACGCTTTGCCACAGGCCGCGAATATCTTGCGCGCCTTCCGGTAAGGGTTCAGTACAGCCAAGCAAAATAGGTTGTGGATACTGTGTATAGCCGCAACCAGGCGTGTAAGCCCTGGGGATATCATTGGCCATCAGCCCTAAACCGTCGAGCTCAGGCAGGTCACAATAATCCAGTTCACTGCCATCGCTTTCAAAAACCCATGACGGGGTAGTGTCGATGGGACGCGGATAGAGCCACGCGGTAAGAAAGAACAACACTGGTATTGAAATCAGAACACTTATCGCAACAAGCAGTTTTCTCAACATATGTCGGGCCTTGGTAACCGCTATAACTATTTCAGTTAACCACCGAAGTGCCACCATCAACCGGGATAATCTGACCGGTAATAAAGGCACCTGCCTTTGAAGCCAGCATAATGGCGACACCGGCAATATCGGAGGCTTCCCCCCAGCGACGCATGGGGATGGTTTTCAGTTCCTCTTCAAAGGCTTCCTGATTGTTACTCAAAAACTCAGTCATTTTTGAATAGAAGCGGCCGGGGGCAATGGCATTGACGCGAATGTGATCCCTGGCCAGTTCAGTTGAAAGTACACGGGTGAGCTGATGGATGGCTGCTTTGGAAGCTGCGTAACTAAAGTTATCGACCGCGTTGCCTACCATGCCGGCAATGGAGCCTATATTGATAATGCTGGCGGTGTTGTCGGCGCTGGCGTTCGCTTTTAGCAGTGGTGCCAGAGCCTGAATCAGAAAGAAGGGGCTCTTGGCATTAACATTCATCGTCTTATCCCAACCTTGCTCCGGGAACTGGCCAAAAGGCGCGCCCCAACCAGCTCCGGCATTGTTCACCAGCACATCAATATGCTGCTCGCGAGACATTAACTCGGAAACAAGATTCTGCAGGCCTTCAGAGGTCACGACATCGCCGGGGATCGCAATACATTCGCCGTACTGGCTGAGTTTCTCAGCGGCACTGATACAGGCTTCGGCCTTGCGAGCAGTGATGTACACGCGCCTGGCCCCGGCTTCCAGAAAGCCTTGCGCCATGTAGGAACCCAATCCGCGGCTGCCACCGGTGACAACACAGATTTTATCCTGCATGGAAAATAACGACTCGATCATCTGTCAGTCCTGTTTCGGCTTATCACCGCCTGTTGATATTTCAGCTTATCGCTGTTTAAAAACCTATGCGGTACCTCGCCCTAATCAATAAGGACAAGGTAGGTTTGGTGTGTTTATCCGGTGAATGACATCAACAAAAACTCCCCGACAAGGGCTGGAGTGTCTTCTCCTTCGATCTCGATAGAGACGCCCATTTTTGTCAGGAAACGATTTTCGTCTTTTTGATCCACATTCAGCACTTCGCCCACCATGCGCACGCGCTTGCCGGATCGAACAGGGGCCAGGAAGCGGACCTTGTCAAATCCGTAATTCATCCCCATGACGGTGTTTTCCGGCGTTATGCCGATATCTTCGGAGAACTTTGCCAACAGTGATAGTGTGAGGAAGCCATGTGCAATCGTGCCACCAAAGGGTGTCTCTTTGGCTTTGGCTTCATCGACATGGATAAACTGATGATCTTCAGTACAGTTGGCAAATTCGTTAATGCGCTGTTGTGAGAGCTCTATCCATTCGCTTGGCCCCAGCTTCATGCCGACTGCGTTTATCATTTCATTCTTCGGTACAGTTTTCATTGCTCATTTCCCTTAGTTACTGAAAGATAAAGTCGGTTCATGCCTTTGATCCAGCGATCGTAATCAGCGGTTTTGCGCTGCATATAGGTCTCCACCTCGGGGTGGGTCAGGATAAGGAAAGATTCTCGCTCCAGGCCCTCTATCACGATATCGGCCAGTTCTTCGGGTTCCATCATGCCGTCACCTGCTGCCGCCTTCGTTGCGCTCGCACCATCGGCTTCATCGTCTTGCACAGTCATTCCGGTTCTGACCGCCTGTGGGCAAAGCATTGATACTTTGATGCCCTGGTGGGCATAAGTGAGGGCCAGCCACTCACCAAAGCCAACTGCTGCGTGCTTACTGACACCGTATGCCGCTCCACCGATTTGGTTGAGTAAACCCGCGGCTGATGCAGTATTGAGAAAGTAGCCACCACCGCGTTCTGTCATGCGCGGTACCAGATGGCGAGCGGCATACACATGTGACATCACATTGATGTCCCAACTCATCTGCCACTCCCGGTCGGGGGATTGTTCACTCAAGCCCATGCCAACACCGGCATTGCTGCAGAACAGTTCGATGGGGCCGATGTTGTTTTCTGTGTCTTCAATCACGCGCTTTACGTCTTCGTCGCGAGAGACATCGGCCGTCATGGCGATACAGCCGTTATCATCAGCGGTTTGACGGGCGTTGGCGCTATTGATGTCAACGGCTACCACGTGTCTGGTGCCCTCACTGACAAACCTCTCTACCAGAGCTCGGCCTATACCGCTGCCCGCACCGGTGACGACGGCAATCTTGTTTTTTACTTCCACTGTATCCAAAACCTCTTCTTGTAGCTCGGTTGCAAGTCATCGAAACCTTAATGCGTCAAGGCTTTGCATATTGACACTATAAGTGCCAAAATATGCACTGTCTATAGCAAGCACACCCGATCGACTCATCTGGTCCCGTTGGTTTAGGCTCACCTTGCGAGAATTCATAGAGAGGATGCGGTGTCATGGCTCTTTCAATTTGGGTGACAACATTTCTGGCCTATGTGGTCTTTCGACTCTGGTACGACGGCCTGCGGAAACCTCTGACGGCTGAGGAGGTTGAGGAATACACACGACTGCTTGAAGAGCGTGCTGGTGCTGGTGATGAAGTTGATTTGGCTGTGATGCGAAAGTTTCTGGAGGAGGATGACGGTAAGGAATTCATCATGATGAACCTGCTTCAGTACAATCCCTCGCCGATGAAACATCCCGACACTGGGCTGGACGCGCGAGCTGAGTCGATACTGCAGGAATATTTCAGGCCCTTTATGGGGCAGGTGATACGCCGCGCCGGACATCCCGTGATTGCGGGCCGTGCTGTGGGTGGTTACCTGGATGCCTGGAACACACCGCCCGACCCTGGCTGGCACGGGGCGGGGCTGATTCGTTACCGCAGCCGCAGAGACATTATTGAGCTGTCGCTGGCGAGTGCGAAATTCCAGGACCTTCACAAGTACAAGGTTGCCGCGTTGAAGCAGACCATCTCTTTTCCAACGCAGACTCAGATGGGCTTGTACGCCTCCCCTCGCGTGACAGTGGCCATGGCCCTGGCGCTTTCGGCGGCCTTGTTGCAACTCGTCCTAACCTAGAAAGCAGCATGTTCTATCTTTGTATCCCAGCCCAGGGGCAAGTGGTTTTCACTGCGTGTTGATTTGCGTGGATTTTTGACCCACTGATTGCACTGAAAATTGGACCATCAGTTACAGTTTATCTATCGGACCCGTCAACAGATTCTGGCTTCCGGTGGGTCAGGGCGCCATGCAAAAGGCTGTCGCAACTGGCTCAAAATTCAATGCAACTCAACACCCATGACTAATGACGGCGACGGCTGTTTAGAGATGGCAGGGAACAGCCCGATTCATCGCCTACCTTGACCGAGGTGCGTTTTTCGGCCTTTTGACGGACAGCTTGGGTAATTCAAGTTGCCCTGGTTTACTTTACTGGCACGTGGTTGTTGGCCACCTCCTTCGCGCTTTTAATATTATAACCATAATATGTAATTCATTGAATCTGGAGGCGTCCCTATATGCGAAAAGAACAGAAAGCCCGCTCGCGCGAGCGCATTTTGCGCACCGCGGCCGAGTGTTTCCGCTCCCACGGTTACAACGCGACGGGCATCAGTGAGTTGATGCAAAAGAGCGGCCTCACCAACGGCGCTTTCTATGCACACTTTTCCTCCAAGGATCACTTACTGTCGGAGGTGGCCGTGGAGGCCGCCAGGCAGATGCTGGCGGACTGGGTGAAGGGAATCGAGGGGCTCTCGCCTTACCAACGTGTGGAAGTTCTGCTGGATCGCTATATCAGTACCGAGCATCGCGACAACCCGCACACCGGTTGCACCTTGCCGACCCTGGGCGCGGAGATTGCGCGACAGAATAGCGATGCACGGCAGGGCGTGGAGCGTCAGATGCAAGCGTCTCTGATGCCCCTGACCGAGGCTTTGCGGGAGCTGGGTATTGCCGAGGCAAATGCGCTCGCCTGGAGTCTTCTTTCGATGTGTGTGGGGGCTATCACGCTGGCGCGGACAGTCGATGATGAGAACCTCTCTTCCCAGATAATGGACGATACGCTGTGCCAGGCAATGCGCCTGGTGGACGTACAGGTGAAAGCCGATGTATAGAGCCAATAGAGGATTTACTCATGCGGGCATGTCCCGCAGCCAGGCGCTGGCACTCTGCTTTCTGATGATTGGCGCTGCTGCCACTAGTTTCGCCGAGGATAAATTAGACAGGATTGCCGTCGCGCCAGTCGACGAGTGGTTCTACGGGATGGGTGACGAGCGCAACCACTGGCTGGGTGGCCAGATTCCCGGTACAGAGCAGGCGGCGGTGCCCGAGGGTGCGGTGGGCAAGCGCAACGGTGGTTATGTCTGGGCCATGGCCTCGGTGGGCGATAACCTGTGGTTTTCCGTGCTGAACAATGGCTGGTGTGGCTGGATGATGGTGTCGCTCAACATCTTCCCTAGCCAGAGTAGTCACTGGGCCTGTGAGACCTATTCCTCTTCCTATCCGGACCAGGCGGAAAGGGAGACGGACGTGCCCTGGGTGGACGGAGCGACCATCATCCAGAATGACTGGCGCGAGCCCTACATCTACTGGCGCGAAAGTGCCACAGGGCGCATTCACAAGGCTACCTCAGAACATCCGACCTTCAAGCGCATCATGGCCCGTAGTTTCGGATTTCGCGCCGCCGGCAGTTTCGATGGCGTGGTGTTTATGGCCTCCAACCCGCTGGTGCAAAGCGATAAGTCGGTCTTCATCCTGGCCTTCGATGGTCGCAGTGGTGAGTTTATCGACGGCATTCAGTTGCAAAACTACATCAATATCCGCCGTTTCCTGACAGTTCAGCATGCCGACGGCAGCGAAGCGCTGTACCTGCTGTTGGGCTCGGAGATGCACTCATCGGCTCACCCCAATCACCTGCTGCGCTGGAACGGAACTCACGAGCAGCCCTTTGGGGCTGTGGGTGGGCGGTCCGCAACACCGGGCTTCGATATCGTCGGCGACCTGGGCGACGCAGGGTCGGGCGCGGAGTTCATCGCCCACCGCAACCGCTTGTTGGTGACGACCTGGGGCGGCGAGAATACCCCGGCGGGCCTGTACAAGTCAGGACCCATGCCCGCTGGCGGTTTTACCAAGGAGCAGTCCGCTACCTTCCACCAGGTGTTTAGCGTGGCTGACTTCGAGCCCGACCCGATAATCGCCAATGCCTGGTTGATGGGGGCAATCACGGAATACCGCGGCCAGGTGTATTGGGGCACCATGCACCCGGGCGGGCAGGCCTTCACCCACCTTCTGTTGGAGCATCCCAGCATCCTGTTCAACGTCGCTGAGGTAGTGCCCAGGACTCACCGTGGCACCCACCTGTTCCGCACCGACTTCAGCGATCCCGAGGTGCCGAAAACGGAACTGCTGTATGGCGCGAGCAGCTACTGGACCTACAGTGACGGTGACTGGGTTGAAAAGCCCAATCGCATGGGGTTGGAGCCGCTGTTGGGGGAGGCTGGTTTTGGCGATTATTTCAACGAGTACACCTGGACCCTGATTCCCTACCAAGGCAGCCTCTATATCGGCACCTTTGATATTTCCGGCCCCATGAACCTGATTCGAGAGGGCATTGACTGTGGCATAGGCTGTTTCGTCCTGAACGCGATGGCCAGGCACGAAGGGGATGAGCCCAGAATCGCAGGGTTCGATCTGTTTCGCCTGGACGACCCGCAGCAGCCCGCCGCAGTACTCACCAGGGATGGCTTTGGTAATCCAGCCAACAACGGTGTGCGCAACGCCGTGGTGTTGGACGATGCGCTGTACTTTGGTACGTCCAGCTACACCAACCTGCCGCCACCTGAAGGGCAGGCGGGCTGGGAGTTAATCAACATACGCCGTGATGAGGTTGTCGGCAATGAGAAGGAGGGTGATCGTGAGTAGCGCACACCTTTCCTATGCCATGCGCAATGAAGAGGCCAGGCAGTCGCTGTTGTTTCTCAACGATCCGACGCAGCTCATGCACTGGACCATGCCACTGCTCGAATGCCTGATGATCAGCGGGGCGCTGCTGGCCCTGGCACACGCCTGGAAGCAGTTACGCAGTGAGGGCAGCCCCGCCTATCTCTATACCTGGCTTGCCACTGTCTGTTATGGGCTGATCATTGAAATTCTGTCCTATAACTTCGTGGATAATTTCTGGCACGGCGAATTCACCGTGATGCTGTATTACAACCACTTGCCCCTGTACATCATGCTGCTCTACCCGGCGGCCCTGTATCCCACCTTCCTGTTGGTGAAGAGCTTCGACCTGCCCGCTGGCTTTTGGGGGCGATTGCAGGAGGCCTGCTGCATGGGCTTTATCACCCAGATGTTCTATATCCCCTTTGACAATCTTGGCCCCATGCTGCACTGGTGGGTTTGGGATATCGAGGCCCCGTCCCTACAGCCGTTCTGGTATTCCGTACCCGCCACCAGTTACCTGTGGATGATGACGCTGAGCATGTCGTTCTACCTCGTGGCCCGCTGGTTATTGTGGGGCAAGACAACGCGCAGCGCGCTGGGTTGGATCGGCGCTACCGTGGCTGTGGGCCTGTTGACCAATGTTGGTTCGGTGGCCATGCAGATGCCGGTGACTATCCTCGGGCAAAGCTTCGGGCTGCATTTCGCCGCCGGTGCATTGGTTGTTCTGATGATGCTGTTCAACGCGCTGGTGTACTGGTTTTGTCCGCGCCGTGAGGGAAAGGCACTGGAGACGCGACTGCTGCTGTTTCCCATAGCCTGGCTGGCATTTTTTGTGGTGTTGTACAGCTACTTCAGCGGCGACATACTTGCGGCGTACACCCAGGGACGTTCACATCTTGGGACGCCACCCGGTAATATTGGTTTGGTTGCTCTGGCGTTGGCGATGGTAGCCCTGGTGTTTGTCGCACCGGCAGCACGCCACAGTAGGGAGCGGGGCCAGGCATGAAAACAGTCTATACCACCTGCCGTTATTGCGAGGCCAATTGTGGCCTGGCCGTGCACGTGCAGGATAACTGCGTAAAGAAGATAACCGCTGATAAAGACAACCCGCAGACCTGGCAGGATATCTGTGCCAAGGGCCTGACTGCCCACGAGTTGGTAGAGCACCAGCGCCGAATCACTGCGCCCATGAAGCGCGTGGGCGATCGCTTTGAGGAAGTCAGTTATGAAGAGGCGGTGGCGGATATCTCGGCCCGGTTGCGCCAGCTGATGGATACATACGGTGCCGATAGCATCGGTTACTACCATGGCAACCCCCTGGGTTTTACCAGCGGCATATTATTTTCACTGGGATTTATCGACGGGGTCGGAACGCGCAACCGCTACAACGTCGGCTCGGTTGACCAGAATAACAATCACGTCGTCAGCGATGCGATGTTCGAACTGCCCTACGTTCCGTTCAATCCGGACATTGATCACTGCGACTACTTTTTACTGATTGGAATGAACCCGGTGGAAAGCAAGTTCGGCTGGTTGGGCAATGCTAGTGATGGCTGGAAGCGCGCGCGGAAAAAACAGGCCCAGGGAAGTAAGCTGGTGGTGGTGGACCCCCGACGAACGCGCACTGCAAAACATGCAGATCAGCACATCGTTATCCGCCCTGGCCAGGACTGGGCGCTGTTGCTTGGTATTTTGCATTACGTGTTCAGTGAAAATCTTCAGGACGTGGAATCATGCGCGGAGTTGCCTGCAGATCAATTGAGCGAGTTGCAGCAGCTTGTGCTGGGCGCCGATGTTGACCAACTGGCTTTGCGCTGTGGAATCACAACACAAAGTATGCAGCAGATCGCCCGCGAGTTTAGTGCAGCCGAGGGGGCAATGTGCCTGACGCAGACAGGCGTATCCATGCATACTACCGGCACTATCGGCCATTGGCTGGGGCTGGTGCTTGAAGTGGTGACCGGCCATCTGGATCGGCCCGGTGGTCGGCGTTTCGATACCGGCTACGTGAACATGACCGAATTTGCAGCGCAGGCTAAGCAGCCCGAAACCCTGAGCCGGGTAAGACGCCAGCCCACGGTAATGGGTAACCGCTCCCTGAGTGAGCTGCCTGATGAGATCATGAGCCCCGGCCCGGGGCAGATCAAGGCCATGTTGATTCACTCCGGCAACCCGGTCGTGTCGGGCCCCAATGGGGATAAACTCGATGAAGCACTGGCCTCATTGGGTCTACTTGTAGCCATTGACCTCGTGCAGCGCGAAAGTCACCGCCATGCTGACTGGCTGATACCGGGAGTTCACTGGCTGGAGCGTGGTGAGTTGCTGTTCAACCTCGCCGGCGGCATGGATAAACCTTTTGCCCAGTATTCCCACCAGGCCCTTAAACCGCCGGCGGGCGTGCGACCCGAATGGGATTTCTTCATTGACCTGACCTTGGCGACCAAAGTGCCTTTTATGGGGCGCCGCGGGCTGAATACACTTATTCGTATATCCCGCAAACTGTCTCGCTGGCTCAACAGGCCGCACTGGGCCTTTTCTCCCAGCTTGATGGAGCGCCTGATGCTCAGTGGCGGCAAGGTGCTGAAGTGGAAGACCTTGCAGGACGCTCCCCATGGGCTGAACTACGGCGATAAATGCTATGGCCTGTTGAAAGAGCAGCTCAAGGGACGAGCGATTCAAATCGCGCCCCTTGCCTTCCGTCAGGAATTGAAGGCCCTGCAGCAGCGGCCGACAAACGAGTGCCAGGACTATCCGTTTACTCTCATTGGCAAGCGCACTCTCAATATGATGAATTCCTGGATGATGGAGTTGCCCAACATGCAAAAACGTCACCAGGCCAATGACTGCGAGATAAACCCTGCTGATGCCCAACATCTGGGTATCAATGAGGGCGATGAGGTTGAGGTGAGTTCAGCGGTGGCTTGTCTGCGAATAAAGGCTGTACTGTCTGACGATGTACCCCAGGGTGTTGTCAGTATTCAGCACGGCTGGGGGTCGCGGGTATTCGACCCTGTTGGCGGCGGTGAGCCAGAGTTGTACGGCGTTAACAGTAACCGCCTGGTGGATCACGCCGAGATAGATCCCTTTTCGGGCATACCGGGTCTGAACTCAACCCGGGTTGCGCTCAGGGCCTGTTAGTGCCGACAAGTCGCGCAACGATGCTTGTGGCACTATGCGCTAATATTGTTCCAGTGAAGGTCACTGCCTCAGGCAGTCACGTACGGAAGTCGTCTCCAGAGTAGGGGTACGAAACCTGCCCAGACTGCCTCCACCGCCATACAGTCTGCGTTAGAGACAGAGACTCGATAGTCCTGGCGCAGAATCAACGGAAAGCCCGCACTTTGCGGGCTTTCTGCTTTTTGGGATTCAGTGATTCTTGACTGCGGGAACTGACGTTTGGGGCGGAAAACAGGCCCAGTCTCCAACGGCGATTTCGCCAGTCAAGCGCGGGGGGCAGTGGA
>Ga0213866_10001116_pt1 | contig 20243 bp, 44 predicted proteins | sample PICome_11_FD_160079 | JGI IMG/M metagenome (GOLD analysis project Ga0213866, IMG submission 160079) | Coastal seawater microbial communities near Pivers Island, North Carolina, United States - PICO284 | ecosystem: Environmental > Aquatic > Marine > Coastal | place: USA: North Carolina...
AATCATTATTTTGTATTCAAACATAGATCTAGTATACCTCCTCAATCAGAATATTACTATGATGGTAGTGAATACAAACCTCGAACAGAAAAATTAAAAGGTGGTGGAACTCCCTTAGACCAAATAAAAACAAATTAATAGTGAAAAAAATAGTTTACATAACTGGATGTTTAGGATTTATAGGTGGGTATGTAACTAGAACATGTCTTAAAAAAGGATGGTATGTAAGAGGCATAGACAAAATGACTTATGCCTCTAATCCTGATTTATTAGATGAATTTTTAGATTATCCTAATTTTATATTTGAAGAAAAAGATATTAATGATATAGAATTTTTATATGAATGTGATTATATTATTAATACTGCAGCTGAAACTCATGTAGGCAATTCGATAGTTAAAAGTGAAGATTTTTTACATTCCAATGTAAATGGAGTTCATAATTTACTTGAATTAATAAGAAATTATAGAGCAGAAAATAGTTCTAAACCTACATTATTACATTTTTCTACTGATGAAGTATATGGTGATATTACTAAAGGAGAACATCTTGAAACAGATATATTAAAACCATCAAACCCATACTCAGCAACAAAAGCAGCAGCTGATCAATTAATTATAGCTTGGGGTAGAACATATGATATACCTTATGTCATATTAAGACCAACTAATAATTATGGGATAGGTCAATATGTAGAAAAATTAATTCCTAAATCAATTAAATACCTAGGCCTAGATAAAAAAATTCCTTTACATAATAATGGAGACCCTATTCGTAATTGGTTACATGCTGAAGATACAGCTAATGCTGTATTAACAATAATAGAATCAGGGATTACAAATGAAATTTATAATATATGTGGGGGATTTGAACAATCCAACTTGGATACAGTAAATAAAATTATTACATTATATCATGGTAAAGATGAAGCATTAAAAGAAACATTTCCTTATTATGATGAAGATAAAAATCAATTTTTAGATTTATCTTATTCAAGACAAGGTCAAGATGTAAGATATGCTTTAAATGATAATAAATTAAGGGATTTAGGATGGAGTCCTAAAAAAGTGTTTGATAAAGAATTACCTCATATTGTAGCTCATTATACAACTAATTTTATATGGTAAAAGAAGATTTAATAAATTTTGAAACTAAAATTGGGGATGCCTTTAATAATGGAGAAATAGCTGCCCCAGTTCATTTATATCATGGTAATGAAGAAATCATGATTGAAATTTTTAAAGAAATTGATAAAGAAAATGATTGGGTATGTTGTACATGGAGAAATCATTATCAAGGACTATTAAAAGGTGTCCCCCCTGAATTAATGGAAAAAAACATTAGAGAGGGAAAATCAATGGTAGCTAATCTTCCAGAATATAAATTTATTTGTAGTTCTATTGTTGGTGGAATTCCTTCAATTGCCGCTGGAATAGCATTATCTATTAAACTTCAAAATAAAAATAATCGTGTTTGGTGTTGGGTTGGAGATATGAGTTCTGAAACAGGACATTTTCATGAGGCATACAAATATTCTCTTAACCATGATTTGCCTATTACTTTTATTGTAGAAGATAACCAAAAATCAGTTTGCACACCAACCCCTGATATTTGGGGTAGAAAATCTCCTTATTATCTAGATTCTGAATATGAAGGAGGAATATTAAGGCAAAAGAATTTAATTTATTATCAATATAGTAATAACAAATACCCTCATGCAGGTGCTGGGGTAAGAGTACAATTTTAAGTATATGGAGTATTTAAATAATTTAAAGAAAGCTATGTCACTTTTAGCTGATCATCCTAAAACATATTTTATAGGCCAAGCAGTTGAATATGAAGGTACTGGGTTATATGATTCCTTATCTCATCTCCCTTCAGAAAAGAGATTAGAATTACCTGTAGCTGAATATCTACAATCAGGATTAGCAAATGGGATGGCTATAGAAGGAATGATACCTATTTCAACTTTTCCTAGATGGAATTTTATGTTAATGGGAGTTGATCAAATTGTAAACCATTTAGATAAATTTAAGTCAATGTCTAATGGTAAATTACTCCCTAAAGTTATAATTAGAGTTGCAGTTGGAAGTGAACACCCTGTTGATCCTCAATGCCAACATAAAGGCAATTTTTCAGATGCCTTTAAAAGTATGCTTTCCAATGTAGATGTAGTAGAACTTATAGAACCTGAAGATATCATCCCAGCATATGAAAAAGCATTAAACCGAGAAGATGGTGTAAGTAGTATTTTAGTTGAATACGCTGATTATTGTAAAACTAAATGAGAGTATTAGTAACAAGAAAAAATGGGTATATTGGAAAAAGTATAGTTAATAAATTAAAAAATAACTATAATATTACTGCTGTTGGGAGAGATGATTTTGATTTAAATGATAGGGAAGCAACTAACAAATGGTTCCAAAATAAATACTTCGATATAATATTACATACTGCTATTTCAGGCGGAAGTAGATTAAAACAAGATGATAGTAAAACATTCTACCAGAATATTTCTATGTTTTATAATCTATTAGCTAATAGAAATAATTTTACACAATTAATTAGCTTTGGGTCAGGAGCAGAATTAGGCAAACCTTCTGATCCTTATGGATTAAGTAAAAATGTAATTAATAAAATTATTGAATCTGATAATAAATTAAATAATATTAGAATATTTGGAGTATTTGATGAAAATGAATTAAATACTAGATTTATTAAAAGTAATATTATAAGATATAAAAATAAAGAATCTTTAATTATACATCAAAATAAATTAATGGATTTCTTTTACATGGATGATTTAATTACTTTAATTCAATATATTATTGCAAACCCGAGTATTAAAAATATAAATGCTTCTTATTTCCATACTTATGATTTATTATCCATAGCAAATATTATAAATAATTTGGATACCCATAAGTGTGGTATTACATTAGAGGATAAAAATAAAGGACAAGCATATATTAGTCCTTATCAAGAACAATTAAACCTCCCTTTAATAGGATTAGAAGAGGGAATAAAAAGAACATACAATGCAACCAATTAGTTTCTGTATCACAGCTGCCAAAAATGAAAAACATTATGTATTAGGATTACTTGATAGTCTAGTAGTCAATACAGAATATGAAAAACATGAAGTATTAATATTAGTAGATTCTGATAATCAGAACCAATATGAAGCTTTTTTAGATTATAAAAAATTAAATCCAAAATTAAACCTTAAAATTCATAGAAACACTACAGGCTATGTAATGGGGTATCAAAGAAATATTTCTATATTATTTGGGAATGCTTCAAATGATTTAGTAGTTTATTTACAAGCAGATATGGTTGTAAGTCCTGGGCTTGATCGTTATTTTTTAGAAGCATTAAATGGAGATAAGAATAGAATTATTACCTTTGCTAGAATAGAACCTCCTATTCATCCTGAATCACCTGAAAAAATTACTAAAAGTTTTGGATTGACTCCTGAAGAATTTCAATGGGATGAATTTATGGAGTTTTCTAAAGAATTGATTAAAGAGAATAGACCTATGTCTCCTTATCATTTTGCCCCCTTTGGTTTATATAAAGAAACTTACTTTAGTAAACTAGGTGGGTTTGATACAAGATTTAGATGTTCAAGAGAAGATTCTGATTTTATTATTAGAATTGAAGCTACAGGTATGAAAGCATTAGAAACTTGGAATGCCAATGTTTACCATTATACATGTGTTTCTTCAAGAGGAAATGAATGGTATAAAAAAGATGATGAAAAAGTTGCTATAAAAAATAGATGGCAAGAAGTAGCTGATCAAGAAGAATTAAAAAGATTTATAAGAAAATGGGGTTATTTTGGACATCACCCATTACCCAAATATGATTCAGCTTTAATTATTAAAATAAATAGTGTTCCTAATTTCCAAATACTAGAAGCTATTGAACCTTATTTTGAGAAAATAGTAATTGATGATAAACATGTATTAGATGAATTATTTAGGAAAGTAGATTTTAATTATTATTATTATAGCAATTATAGATGGGGTTATAATAACAATGAATGGGATAAATTAAAATCTCGTTTTAATGAAAGTGATATATTAAAGGATAGATTTGTATTATTAGAAGATTATGATTACAGTAATGATGTTGTAATCGAAACTAATATGAATGAATTAACCAAAGGTTTTAATGTTCCTATTAATAATCAATTTATTCAAAAATCTAATGAAATGTTTTCTAATTTAATAGCAGATGATGTTATTAGTTACAAAGATCCTAAAGGAAAATATAATATAGGATGTTTTGATATTGAAATAAAACAACTAGTAGATATAAATCAAAAACATATTGATGGTTCACAATATTTATTTGATACTAGTGAGTTTGTGTTTGAATAGTTTGGCTACCTGAATATTTTTTCGTATATTTACGTAAAATTTTTAAAGGTTATATATTTATGTTACAGACTGTAAAAACTTCAACATTAGTGAAAATGATTCCATGTTCTAAGTGTCAAGGTGATATGCCTGAACTTAGAAAAACTCAATATGGGTATGATTTTTGTGTTAGCTGCTCAGATGGATTAAATCTAGTAGGTAAAAAACGAGCTTTGCCTGTACAAATGGGTGAGGGTGATCATTCATGGACTGAAACAATAATTATGGAAGAAAATGATTATTTTAAACATACAGAACAAGAAGAATTGCTTGTTAAATCTATAGGTTCTAAAAAAGAAAAAATTGATGATGATGATAGAGACCTCCAAGGTCCATTTAAAATTATCAATAATACTACAAACGAAGATTACTAGTTTTGCCATTACCTAAACCATTATCTAAAGAACAGATAGTGGCAGCACAAGCAAAAACAAAATCAAACATGGCTGCTGCCCGCTATTTACATGTTTCTTATCAACATTATAAGAGATATGCTAAAATGTATAAGCTATTTGATAGTCATAAAAATCAATCTGGTAAAGGTATTCCTAAATTTTTAAAAAGTGCTAAGAAAGAGCCACCTATGATTGAAATAATTGAGGGTAGAATTGCAGCTTCTCACTTTGATCCCAATAAACTTAAGTATAAAATGATAGAGGAGGGATATTTATTAGAGGAATGCGCTGTGTGCAGTTTTAAAGAACGTAGGGTATTAGATTATAAAATGCCCCTGTTACTTCACTTTAAGGATAAAAACAGCAATAACTACTCCTTAGATAATATTCAGTTACTTTGTTATAACCATTATTTTTTAACTGTAGGGGATATCTTTAATAAAAAAGATGAACAACAAATAGAAACCCAACGGGAACATACTGGTACCAGTGAAAAAATAGAATGGGAGGTGAGTGATTATCATTTACAGCGTTTAAGAGATTTAGGATTAGATAGTGATGACGAAGATGATGTTAACCAATATATTAGTAGAATTTAAACTTACCATATGTATAATAAATGTAGAGTCGAGGCTACAAATATAAAAACATATTAATGCTATTGGTGAGTAGGGCCCTCGACCCCGAAAGCCACTAGCATTTTTTTTTCATTATGAAACAAGATTATAGTAAGTATAAGGAATATTTTAAAGAACACTATCGAAAAAACAAAGCAAAAAGATTAGCTTTAACTGCTCAAAGTAAAGAAAATAGAAAAGAAGAAGTTAAAGTCTATGATAACGAATGGCATAAGAATTTTAGAAAAAATAACCCCGAAAAACAAAAAGCTAAAGACAAGATAAATTATGCCAGGGGAAGAAAAAATAAAAAAATGATACTGAAAAATAATATAAGAAATAGAATTAACCATTCTATTAGAGCAGGTTTCCATTCCTCCAGAAATACAGTGGTTAAGGAACTAGGTTGTTCTATTAAAGAATATTTCGTATATTTGGAAAATCAATTTACCAATGATATGAATTGGGATAATTATGGCACCTATTGGGAAATAGACCATATTCAGCCTTTAAGTAAAGGTGGTTCGTTCCATTATACTAACACCCAACCCCTAACTATAACTGAGAATAGGGCTAAAGGAAATAGAATATGAGAAAAGGAAAATCATACTTAAAAAAACATGATAAAATAGTCAAAGACTATGATAAACAAAAATCAAAGCATTTAGAAAAACTAACAGATAAAATGCTTAAAAATGACGAAAAAGCTGAAAAGCTAAAGTCAAAGCCTATCAAAGGCAATTTTCTTAAAAACTTTTAATTATGAAAAAATTTATTACTGCCATTATGTTTGGTATCGTCTTGTATTTCGCTATGGCATTTACTAATAAAATATTTCTTACCAGTCAGCCTGTTAAAAATATAGAAGTAAAACCTGTAGTAACTTACACCCCAGAACCAATCCCAATTGAAAATTTTGGAGTTAGTTTAAAAGGACATGATGCGTTCTTAGGTAAAATAGGTCACTTCGAATCTAGTAATGATTATACCAAAGTAAACCAGTTTGGTTACATGGGTAGATATCAATTTGGAAAAAGTACTTTAAAAACTTTAGGCTACGAAGTAACTAAAAAAGAATTTTTAAATGATCCTAATTTACAAGAACAAGCAATGCAGGATTTACTCGAACACAATTATTTAAATTTAAAGAAATTTATTGTTAAATATGAGGGTAAAACAGTACATGGGGTACATATTACTACCTCAGGTGTTTTAGCAGCAGCTCATTTAGCTGGTGCTGGTAATGTTCGTAAATTTTTTAGAAAAGGATATGAATTTAAAGATGGTAATGGTACTAAAATGACTACCTACATGAGAGTATTTAGTGGGTATAAGTTAGATATTTGATTATATATTTATAATCAAAAGCTATTTATGATTATTAGTGGAAGTACTTTAGGCACAACAGGTATACCATACCCTCTAAATTTATTTTCGGGTTCAACTCTTACAATAGAGGTAGATAAAGGACCTGGTTATTTAACAGTTGAAGCAAATAAACCAAATAGTGGGGGTGCTCCTAAAACATCTAGATCTGCAAAACAAGCAGAATATATTTCTGATGGGTATTTTTTAGAACAAAATAATACAGGTACTACTTCTGAGGTTACATCCCCTTATATAGCTTCATGTGTTATACCATCAACCTCTACTGGGGCAACGATTAATATTCCTTTATATAATCCAATTGCTTATAACGAATTAAACATAAAATATGTTACTACAGACACCAGTTCAGTAGTACAAGTTACATCTACAGGTTCAGATCCAGCTAATTTAATATTAGAATTTACAAAAACCTCAACATCATTTACAGGATCAAGTGATACTGCATCATTAGTACCCCAACCAGGAGAAACTTTTAATTATACTATAGATTGGGGAGATGGCTCTCCAACAACCTCTTCAACAACAGATACTCCATTATTCCATATTTACCCTTCAGATGGTGTTTATACCGCTTCTATATCGGGAATATTCCCTGGGTTTTATTACCAAAATAATTTTTCATCTTCATTAAGTAATATAATACAATGGGGAACAGGTTCGTATACTAATTTACTCCGTGCTTTTTCATCTCAATTTTTTCAATATTCTTCTGAAAGTTTTCAAAATTTCTTAAACACCCCTGATTGGCCTAAGAGTGATACAACTTTTGATGCTACAAGAATGTTCGCTAATATGAATATTTCAGGAAGTTTCCCTAGTAATGCACTTAATAGATGGGATTTCAGTAAAATAAGTAATGCTGAATTTCCTAATGGAATGTCTCTTGCATTTTCTTATGTAAGACAATCTGGGTCTAAACAAGAAAGAACTTGGGATGTTAGTAATTGGGATATTTCTAATCAAACTGATATAACTGCATTATTTTATGGAGGAGATTCAAGTGGAAATAGAAGTGGGAATGCTCAGGACGATTCATACCAATACCCTGATGCTATAGTAGGGTTGGAAAATTGGGATGTTTCTAATATTGGAAAATCATCTACGAATGTTTTTGGGGAATTCTATTATCTTTTTTACGCTCAACCTAATCTCCAAGGAGTGGATTTAAGAAATTGGGATGTTAGTAATGTTAAAATCTTTACAGGTATGTTTTCCGGTGCTGGTACTCGCTCTACAAGTAGTTGGTGGGATGTTGATATAAGAGGATGGGACTTTAGTAGTGCTGTTAGTATGAGTACAATGTTCTATGAATTTGGGGGTAATAATCAACATATTTACAATTCTGGGCTTCCCCCTATTAGGGTTGATAAATTAGATTTTCCAAATTGGAATACTTCTAATGTAAAAAATATGAGATTTATGTTTGCTAGATTTGGAGGATGGGGATTTACAACTAGAAACGGTGTACCCACAGGCATTGACCCAGACCCACCTGTAAGAATTGATTTATCAAATTGGGATGTTAGTAATGTAGAAGATATGGAAAACATGTTTGATGGGGTAAATTGTACCCATTTAGGTGATTTATCAAATTGGAATGTGAGTAATGTTCAGAATTTTGCAGATTGGATACAAGAATGTGGTGTGATAAAAGAAATACAATGTGCAGGATGGGATTTATCTAGTTGTACTAGAATAGATGATATGTTCTATAGTTGTTCTCAACTATCAGAAATTCCAATATCTTGGACTAATACAGGTAACATTACAAATATGAATCGTGCATTTGGATCCCTAAATTATAGTAGTAGTGTAGGGATTGATGCTACTTGTTCATTAGATTTTTCAACTTGGGATTTTGATAAAGTTAATAATATGACTAACTTTTTACAAAATACTCATATAGGGACATCTTCATATGATACTTTATTAAATAGAATTGCTGCTACTCATTTATCATCATCAATTGTTTTTGGTGGAGGACCCAATTATTATACATCAGCAGGTTCTGCTTCTAGAGCAGCATTAGTAGCTGATGGGTGGACAATAACAGATTTAGGAGAAATTTAAAATATAAAATATGAGTCATATAAAAAATAATACAGAAGAAACTCAGTATTGGTTGATTAACTTAGATAATGGTATTAAATTCGGGAGCATAGACCCAGGCCATGTATTAGAAACAGAACAAGAAAGTTTAGAGACTTTTAATACTTGGGCTGAATTAAGTAATAGAGTAGCTGAATTAAGTGGGGACCCTGATTATATTGAAAAAAATACTAAACAACGTAAGTTCCCAGAAGACCCATTTGCTAATCTAAATTTATAAATTATGACAAATAAAAAATATGACGATGAACCAGATAATCCAGGAACAGGAGGATTTGAATAGTATAACAGCAGTAGAATTTTTTAATGCTCTAGATGATAAGGCTTTAATTGAAGTTATTAAAGCAAACCAACTTCAAAACTTGTGTTGGGCTTTATCTATTGATCTCCAACCTCAAGTTAAAGACGAATCACCTAAAGTTTACTTAGCTTAAAAGTAATTGGGGAAAAATTTGGCTACCCAAGATACTGTTCGTATATTTAGCCATAATTAAAAAAATAAAGGTTATATGTATCCATCAAGAATTCAAAAAGACGGTCCATTTAGGTATTCACAAGAAGTAAGAGTAAAAAATGGCTGGTTAGAGATCAAAACTCGCAATAATAAGACTTTTAATATTTTCTCAGGAGGTAAAGAAATAGATGTCTTTACAGACAATACTTCAAGATATCCAGGAGCTAAAATTTCTGACTGGTTGAAAGATAATCAAAATTATTTCGGATAATATGAGTAAAAAAATAGAAAATTTCAAAGTAGGAGATGAATTCATGGTTAATGGTTTAGCTCCAAATGGTGATTTTGTTAAAACAAAAGCTAAATTAATTGCCTATAATGGCATGAATAAGTACGTTATTGAAAACGAGGGTATTACTATTCTTGTTGATGGCGACGATAATGCTTACCCCATTATAGATGATATGGTTTATGAGAATGAAATTAATAAATGGGTTGATATAAACGAATACAAGTATTAGTATGGCGCTTTGGAGTTTTAGCAATCTAAATAAGCATGGTAATTATAGAACCAGAATTATCTATAAACCAGATGGACAAGCATTTAGTTATAATCCTAAGGGGTTAGGTCCTTCAATATGGGTAAAAAGATTTAGATATAAATACGAACATCCTTATATGGCACCTACTTTAATGGAATTAAATGGGAAAAAATATTTAATGCCATATTGGAAGGAAGTAGATATTAATACCACTTTAAATGATATAAATTGGGTTAAACCCAAACCAAAGAAAAAACGTTCTGAAACTGTAATTGAAACGTTTGCTAGTGGTAGTAGTGATAATGTTTATGAAACCAAATATTATCCTGATTCAGGTAAATTTTATTGTAGTTGCCCTGGTTCTTGGCGTTCACAAGGCAATTGTAAACATATAAAAGCATTAAGAAATAAAATAGAAAATAATGGCTAGAACAACAGATAAATTAAGATTGCCAATTGCAGTAGCATTTGCTACATCAGATAGATCGAATGCTAGAACTAAAGTTAAAGTATTCAAAAATAAGGAAATAGATGATTTAATAAATGTAAACTTTGTTGTACCTGGGATCCCTGCTAAAGCTATAATTAAAGAAGTAGTTGTAGGGAGTGATTTATGTAAAAAACTAGTTAAAAAATATGCTAATAAATAATTCTTATATATTTATAACATATCAAAATAAATTTAATTTAAATTAAAAACTTAGTATTATGATTATGTTGTATTTATTATTTGCTTTAACTATTGTAGTAGGAGTAGCCATTTACCTAATAAAAAAAGGTAAAATTAAAGATTCAGATGGCGATTTAATTCCCGATGTTGTAGAAGATAAAGTTGAAGACGTAAAAGAAGTCGTCAAAGAAACCAAAAGACGAGCTAAAATTGTTAAAGAAGAACTTGATGACGTAGTTGAGGAAGTTAGAGAAGCTATTGACCAAGCAGGAGATATTCCAGCAGCTATAGGAGGAAAAACAAGAAGAGGTAGAAAACCTTCAAAGTCTAAAAGTGGTGGTAGTGTAAAGAAAAAACCAACTACAAGTAGCAGTAAAAAAATAAAATAAATAAAAAATGAGTAAATATAATTTAGTCGAATTACTTAATGAAATTAAAGGTGGTAGAACAGGTACTTACCTAGCTACTCTTGATGAATTAGAAGAAGTAGTAAAAATGCTTGAATCTTATGAAGAGATTAGAGGTGTTAAACAATTAGGAATATCAGGAGATGGCAAAACTCAGTTTGAGTATATTATTTTACCATCAGATGGAGATGCTTTTAGTATTTACCCTTTTAAATTTGATCCTGAAAGAGAAACAGGAAAATTACCTTTTAGTATAGCAGGTGATATTAATCAGGCTAAAAAATATATTAAATTAATGGATGCTGATGCGGATGTATTTACTAACATGGAATATAAAGCTTTTACTCCACAAATGAGAGATATAGATGAAAATGTTGAAGATATCCTCGCAAAACAAGAACCTAATATGGAAGAATTAAAAAGAGAAATTGGTAATCATTTAGCTGCTTATGAAGAAGGAACCATTGATGGTGATGATTTAGCTCAAGCGGTTGGAGAAATTATATTTGGTAAAGTCAAAGCCCCAGGAATGTATATTGATGATGAAGAATGGGAAGAAGAAATGGGTAGAGGTGTTAAAGAAGAAGAAATTGAAGAAGTTGAAGAAGTAACTGAGGAAAAAGTAGAAATTGAAGAAGCAACAATGCCAAGTAGATCTTTATTTAAGGGTACTAAAACCCAAATTGATTCATACCTTGAATCATTAAAAAGAGAACAAGATAGAGATAAAGATAAATTTGAAAAAGAATATGGTGATTTCTCTAATGATGATTGGAAAGAAGATTTTGATAATTATGTAGCTGATAAAGGATTAGAAGAACACTTTAGTCGTTTTCTAAAAGATTATCAATAAAATAAATAAACAAATAAAATAAAAAAAGGAGCTATTTAGCTCCTTCTTTTTTCTGAAGTTTACGTAAATTTTTCTGCCACTGTTCTTGGGCTTCTTCTATGGTGATTTCACCTGCTTCGAGTTTAGCTCTAAGCTCATAGTACTTAGCTTTCTTTAAATACTCGATTTGTTTTTGTTTTGCTTCCTCAATTGGATCATGAGGATCGGCTTGTACATTCATCCCGAATAGTAGCAAACCGATAATTATTGCTTTCTTCATATAGGATGTTTTTAATTCGGTTATAAATATGACAGCTATTAGTCATAGTTTAGTCATATGAAAGGCGTCATATGACACTTTATTTTTCGTATATTTACAATGAATTTGTAAATCAAGGTTATGTTATTAAAAAATGCAATTCAATTTGCTCGTAACGGAGAAAAAGATTTTGGCTATAATTGTATAGTTTATAAAGTCTATGAGCAAGACGAATTAATCTACGTTGGTATAGGTGGTAAAGGTAAAAGAAAAGGTTCTGGTAGGTTAGCAGAACATAAAAGTGAATCACTTTATTCATCATTTAGATTTCAATATTATATGGATAAGTGGGATCTTGGGTATACTAGAGCTCAAGCTGATGAAATGTGGAGTAATTTAGATTGGGGTTTAATTCAATTTAATAATATTGAAGAAGCTGATAGTGCTGAAACTCTTATAATTAATGAATTTTCTCCTAAATATAATAGAGATAAAAAGCAATTAGTGTAAAATTTGGTTACCCCAAGTAAAGTTCGTATATTTAGGTATATAAATAATTAAGGTTATGTTAAAACATTTTATTCAATTAGTTAAAGAAAACCCAGCTGATTTTGTATTATCAGTTGCGTTGTTAGGAACAATTTCAATTACATTTTATTTACTGCTTTGGGTAGTTTGCCCTTGTTAAATTATTAGTTATGATTAGAGATAAACAACCACAAACAGAAATAGTGATTGACCTAACAGGTCCAGATGGAAATGCGTTTGCATTATTAGCTTATGCTAAAAAATTTGCTAAACTTTTATGTTTAGACTTTGATAAAATTAAAAGTGAAATGACATCAAGTGATTATGAAAACTTAGTAAATACGTTTGATAAATACTTTGGTGAATTTGTAATATTAGAAAAATAAGAGTTATGACATTTAAAAATTTAAACTTCGTTCCACATTCAGCTAATCCTAAAGGGAGCATTCAGGCATCTCTTAGATTAGGAAATGGTAAAATACTGTCTGTAGTAGCAGGAGAAAACTTATACAGTACCTCAAAAGATGGGGTTAGAAAAGCTGTAACTGATCCAAATGATGTAGCTTCATTTGAAGTTGCTGTTATTGATGAATCACAACCTGATTTCAATGTATTAGGATGGCAATCAAGGGAAGATATTAATCAAATAATTTTAGATAATGAATAGAGAAGAGAAAGAAACTATTTATAATCGATTAAATGAGGTACTTGAGTTAATTGAATGTAGACAAGTTCATAATGCTCAAGCTCAATTAGAAGGATTAATTAATGAAATAAAATACGGAATTTATGGCTGATAAAAAGCGATACACAGTAGAATTAGACATGTATATTCAAGCTGATAATGATTACATGGCTAGAAAAATAGCACATAAAATAGCAGATGCTATTAAAGAAGGATATGAGGTTCAAGTTAAAGAAATAGCAGAAACCCCATTTGGGTCCTTTAACACCAGAGTACTAAAAGATAAATCCAAACCAGAATAAATTATATGAAAGTAAAAAAACAGGTTTTGCATCATTGCTTGGAAAAGGCAAAAGAATTTTATAAATTAGGGGACGAAGATAAAGCTAGAGACTATTGTGATATGGGAATAGCTTATGTTGCTGGAAAAAAAGAAAAAGGCGCTAATGGAGATGAATTAATTGAAGATGTTAAAATTAATTTATGGCTAGAGCGTTTTTGGATGTTTTTAGAAAATAAACAATTAATGTTATGAATGATAATTATTGGTTTGGGCTAGCCGTAAATTTTAAATGGCCCCATGAAGGTTTTGGTTTATCTTATGATTTAATTCCTGAAGATGAACAGTGTCCTTGGTTTAGTACTCATTTAAGATTAGGTTTTATTACACTTATGATTGATGTGGGTTATGGAGAAGAAAATAAAAGGTTATATAACGGAGAATAATGTCAGAAAAAAAAGGTAATACTGTTAAATTACAATATGATTTTGATACCGCTAGAAATCTAGAAGTATTTATGCCTAATTTAAATGATTGGTATAGAGTTACTGCTGGGGAGTTTAGAGCATTTAATGGTAAAAGGCGAGTTCAAGGAAATAATTATAGTGGTCCTATTTACAAGTATGGGACTAATGTTAAAGTAAATAGTAATGATTACTCAATGGGTAAAATAGTAGAATTTAATTGGGAATCAAAACAACGTTCTACAGAAAGGTTTTAATTATGAAAGATCAAAATAAAAGAGAAGAAGATAGTATAAAAATAATAACTTTAGCTTTTGTAGGTTTAGCAGGAGCATTTGTTATAATGGGGGTTTTAAGTATTTTAGGATGGATGTAAAAAAGTTATTAATAGGAATAGGATTCTTTTTTATTGCTCAATCTTTAGCCTGGTATCAATCAAACGGACAATTTATTAGTTCACTAATTAAAAATAACCCAGTGATAGTAGCTTTAATATTTGGTATCCCTGTAGGGTTATGTTACATTTATGGAACTAATTATATAGTAGAAGTATCAAATGGTAAATTATGGTCTGCTAGACTATTAGGTTTTGCTACTGGTATTTTTAGTTTTAGTTTTTTAACTTATTTTCACTTAAAAGAAGGTATAACATTTAAAACAGCAGTTATATTATTATTAGCAACAATAATTGTTTTGTTACAAGTGTTTTGGAAGAATGAATAAATTAGATGAACAGTATAGAGGGTTACTAGCAGAAGTGCTTTATAATGGTAACTCAAAAGATGATAGAACAGGTACAGGTACCTTATCCCGATTTGGTATGTCAATCAGACATCAAATGGAAGATGGATTTCCAATTTTAACTACTAAAAAAATGCCTATAAAAACAATTGCAACTGAGCTGAAGTGGTTTTTAAGAGGTGAATCGCATATTAAATATTTACTAGATAATAATTGTCATATTTGGGATGGTGATGCTTATAAAAAATATTGTGACGTAGTAAATTATGATTTAGATGATCCTATATCTAAAGAAGAATTTATTGATAAAGTCCAAAACGATAAAATGTTTTGGCATTATGGTTTGCTAGGACCAATTTATGGGACACAATGGAGAAGTTGGGGCAGTAAACCTTATTTAGATCAAATAAAAGATTTAATTGTTAACTTAAAAGAAAACCCTAACAGTAGAAGACACTTAGTATCAGCTTGGAATGTAGAAGATTTAGGTAGAATGACTTTACCACCTTGCCATTATGCTTTTCAATGTTATGTAAATAATAATAAATTATCTTTAATGTGGCAACAACGTTCAGCAGATTTATTTTTAGGGGTGCCATTTAATATTAGTAGTTATGGTTTACTACTCGAATTATTATGTGTAGAAACAGGTTATGAACCTGGAGAATTAATAGGTAATTTTGGGGATATTCATTTATACAAAAATCATATTGAACAAGCCAAAGAGCAAATTAGCAGAGAGGGTTTTGAATTACCTAAATTAGGTTTAGTTTATGAAAATATGTTAGAAGGTAAATTTGAGGTTTCTTTACAAAATTATAAATCACACCCAACCATTAAAGCACCTTTAAGTAATTGATATGAGAAAATGTAACGTATGTAAGGAAAAGAGACCTGATTGGTTCTTTAAAACCAAAAAGAAGAAAACTTGCCGTAAATGTGAATATAGATGGTGGAGAGATATTCTTAGGTTAATGGTTAGAGATAGAAAACTTACACCATTAGAAAGAATGGCAACTAGATTAGGTTATATGGGTGTAGGCTTTTTAATAGCAGGACAATGGACAATTAATCCTGTATTATACATAATGGGATTTAGTTGTGTTTTGATACAAGTAACTACAAGAAAACAATGGAACTTAGTAGCATTACAGTTAAATGGTTTAATAGCCTGGACAATACATTTTATTAATAGTTTATAATTATGGATGCATATAAATTATGTAATATAGGGGTTATAGCAGGAAATTTTGATGTTATACACCCGGGCTATATTGAAATTTTTAATACAATGAAAAGGGTTTGTCAACAAACATACATTTTATTACATGAAGACCCTTCAATAGAACGACCTCATAAATTAAAACCTATATTATCAGTACAAGAAAGAATTAATATACTATCTTCTTTTAGACAAATAGATAGAGTTGAAACCTATAAATTCGAAGATGATCTTTATAATTTATTAGTAGCAATAAACCCAGATGTTAGGTTTTTAGGAGATGATTATAAGAATAGAACAGATTATACTGGATTTGGTTTAGGAATACCAGTACATTTTTTAGATAGAAGTCATGGTTGGTCAACAACAAAATTTAAAGAAGAAATTGCAAACGAAATAAAAAATAGAAATAACCAAAGATGAAACACGTTTTAGACCTACATGGAGTAGATCATAAAGAAGCAATTAGTAAAGTTGAAGAAATATTGTTATTAAATCAAATTTATAAACATAAAACAGTAGAAATTATTACAGGTAAATCTACATTATTACAAAATAAAATAATTAGAGAAATACTTGATCCTTATGAATTTGATTATTACATTCCAGCTAACAATAATGGAATGATGATAATAACTGAAACGGCATTTTAAAAATGGGAATATACTGTAACATATTTACACATCAAGGTGAAAATTATGAAATAGTAGACAAGGTAAATGCTAGTATGTTTACAGATAAAAATGGACATGTAAATCAAAAGGCATTAGGAATATATGTTCATGAATTTAAAGCGAATAGGGTAGTACAACAGAATAATAAATTTTTATTATTAAAAGAAATAGAAGACGCTATTATAGATGAAGTATAGAAAAATTGTATCCATAGGAGATTCTCATAGTCAAATTTTAGCTGGAGTTAGTAGTGGTAGAACATCTAGAGTATATTTAGGCCCTACAACTCTATATCAGTTTGCTAGTTCAAAAAGAGAACAAATGATATTTGATGTGCCTAATTTATTTAAAGATGATAATTTTATTGGAGAAGATATAAATGATGAAAGTGTACTAATAATTTATTGTTTAGGGGAAATTGACATAAGGTGTAATTGGGAAAAACAAATAAATGAATATAAAGCAGATGAAAATAAATTTATAGAAAATTTAGTTAATGAAGCATTTGTTACTGCTTTATCTATACGAAAACCTTTTGGTTTTATAAGCATCCCCCCTGCTGTAGATAAACAACATATAATTGAGACAGATGCAACTAAAGAATACCCAGTAAGGGGTTCAAATGAAGATAGAGTAAGATGGGTTAAGAAACTTAATTTTTATCTTGAAAAAAAATGTTTAGAAAATAATTGTGTATTTCTTAATATATGGGAATATTATGCAGATGAAAATGGACTTTTAATCCATGAATTAAGTGATGGAAATGTTCATATTAAAGAAGGTAAATATGTAAGAGAGGAAATTGATAAGTTATTTGTAGATTAATGAAAAAAAATAAAATAAAATATTGTGCATGGTGTGGTAAAAAAACTGATAATGAGGATACTCAAGTTGCTGAAACCCCAATATTAGAAGATATTGAAAAAGAAATAAATGCAAATGGTAACAGAGAACAAATATGGGGACCATTTTCAGATTGGAGCAATATGAAACTAGATTCATCATTTGAAGCCAAATTATTAGTATATGATGAAATGTTAAATAAAATAAAATTAAGAACCATATGCCAGGATTGTTTAGACCATGATCAAATGCTTTATGAAAGGTATTACGAGGATGAAATAAAAATAATAGATAATTTAAATAAAGATAAAAATTAATTATGCCACAGTTTGAAAAACCAATTAAAATAGAAAGTATAGATGGAGCAACATCAATTGGAACCTTATGGGTTGAAGTTGGAGTTGAAGATTTTGTAAATACTTGTTCTCCTGAAGAGTTTAATCAATTAATTGAAAAAATTAGAGAAATAGATGCTCAAAAATCTATAGTTGTTCCCCCTCCGGGTTTAAAACCTATGAGTGATGAGGAAGTTAAGGCTATGTTTGAACAAGCAAACTCACAAAATAATGTAAAACAAATGCCTCCAAGAAAAAGTGTAAAACGAACTAGTAAAAAAAATAATAACGATGAGCAAGAATAGAGGACAATCAATGGCTCGAAGAGCAAGACGATCAAGATCTTGGAAAATGACTTCAAATCAAGCAAGAAGAATAGCCCAAGGAAAAGGAAATGTAGTGAATAACCAAGATAATAGTTTCTTTAATTTACCTAAACAAGTAGAAGATAATGAGTAATAAAGGATATGATTACCAAGATAAAAAACCAACATCTTGGTATAAGATACAAGTAACTCCACTAGAGGAAGGACAAGAGCCTTATGTGTTTAAAGTTGAAACCAAAGATATTGAATGGACAATGGAACAATATCAACGGAATAGAGAACCGTTTCATTGGAAAATGTTAGACTGGAATGTTAGGGTGTAATATTTATAACAAATTTTATATTTGATTATGGATAACTTTGATATAAACGAGTGGAAATACAATTATAGAAAAGATCTTCTTAAGGAAAATATGGAAGATTTTCTCAAAACATTAGATAACGATGAATTTGATCTAACAAATCTAGTCAAAAACCAAGATGTAGATGAAAAAGACCCTGATGCTGATTTAGGAGAACCTGTAGTAGAGCCTAAAGTAGATGTTTATGACGATGATGAAGATTTAGATGATTACTTTAAAGCAAAAGATGTAAAAGGTTTCTTTAAAAGAATGAAAGCAAAAGGTATCAGAAAACGTCAAGCTCAAAACGTAGCTGCCATGATCAAAAAAATTGAATCTGGTGAGCATATAGATTGGGATGAAGTACAAAGAAAGATTGCTGCTCAAAACGATGATCCAAAAGACATTTTAGATGATCCTTGGATGGTAGATTTTCTTAGGAGACGTGGTTATGATGCCTAATTCTAACTATATTTATAAATAAATAAATAAATACAAAATGGACAAATTTAACTTACACGAATGGATTGGTAGTGGAGAAAAAAACCTACTCAACGAACTATCAGATAACTGTAAAATTATAGAAGAGAACTTTTGGGAATTCATGCAAGATAATGCAGAAGAAATAGCGGATATTTTTGTTGTAGGAAACTTCTTTGAAGATAACAATATGAGTAGTGAACTATCTGAACTTAAAGGTCATCTTGAAAATCATCCTAATTGGCAAGATCTTGAAAAATATTCAGATGCATATGCTGAATGTGTCGGCGAATATAAAGCTTCAAAGCGCATACAAGCCTTTTTAAAACCTTATATGGAAAAATCTGATGTTTTATCTGATATTGGGTTAGTGGAAGGAGAAAACATAGATATAGTCTCAATTATTAAACCAATTCTTGATAAGATAAAAGTACAAAATGAATCTGCAATTGAAGAAGGTGATGTAGAAGAATTACAAAACCCTCTTAAACAAATGGGGAAAGACTTTCAAAGTGTTATAGATGCAATAAGAATGATAGGATATTACTTTACTAAAGCCACAAATGAAGAGAAGAAGATGATTAAAGATGAAATCATGAAAGAATTATTTGGTAAGGCTAAAGATAGAGGATAATTAATCAAAGCTCTTTATTACACCCACACACTAAACACTACGTATATACAAAATATATTGAAGAGAGGTTGGCTTAGCCAACCTTTTTTTGTATATTCACGTATAATAATTAAAGCAAAATGCAGAGAGAAATAATTAATAATTTAAAGAGTATGGGCCTATCAATATTAAAGTTTATAGGTGGTATAGGTTTGTATGTAGGTTCTATATTTGTAGGTTTATTCTTAACTTATATAATTCTTATGAAGATAGGATCTACAATAAATGATACTTCAATGCTTCAGGAAGCTAGAACTACCAACATTTATGATTCGATTAGAAAGCAATCAAGAGCGGAAGATAAGATGTTGGCTAAAGAGATTTATGAAAATAGAATAGCAACCGGATACTACGAGAAAAACAAGAATTAAGCAAAATTCTAACAATAATTTTTATGATAATCAAGCAGATATTAGAGGAGGCAATCAAATACGAATTGCAAATAGAGGTAATTGAGGAGGCATTTAAATACTCTAAAACAGAACCAAATGCTACACTTGAGGAGTGTTTGATGGTTGGTTATAGAGAATGGATTAAATAAAATAAATAAATA
>Ga0213866_10001117_pt1 | contig 20240 bp, 22 predicted proteins | sample PICome_11_FD_160079 | JGI IMG/M metagenome (GOLD analysis project Ga0213866, IMG submission 160079) | Coastal seawater microbial communities near Pivers Island, North Carolina, United States - PICO284 | ecosystem: Environmental > Aquatic > Marine > Coastal | place: USA: North Carolina...
GCTAGGGCCTGTGCGCATGTTTGCTTCCTCTGCTTTGATCGATGCAAAGTAAGGAACGTTAGATTTTGCTTGCGCAAAAAAGGGGGAGAATAAAATTAAGAATATCGTTATATATCGCATTTTTATCATTTGTCTTTTTGTCATAGTAATTGGTTATTAGATAGTTATAACAAGTTAAAACTTACATACAGTTATTTAGTGACAATAATGTAAAAAATCTATATTTTACTGGCACTAGTTTTTATAAAATCTATTTTATAGTGATTTTAATGAATATTTTGAATAATACAATAAGTAGTTTTCCAGATACAAGGCTAAGAAGGAACAGAAATTCCGATTGGTCAAGAAGGATTGTAGTTGAAAATAACGTTTCTGCCGATGATTTGATATTGCCTTTATTCGTGCAAGAAGGTGATAATAAAAAAACTGAAATTGATTCGATGCCTTCAGTTCAAAGGCTTTCAGTTGACCTGCTTCTTGAGAAAGTTTCGGTAGCATCAGATAGTGGGATTCCAGCGGTTGCATTATTTCCTGTCGTGCCGTTAGAGAAAAAATCTGAGGATGCAAGTGAGGCTTATAATTCAAATAATCTTACGTCAAAAGCCGTTGAAGCTATAAAAAAAGATTTCCCTGAAATTGGTGTTATATGCGATGTAGCACTGGATCCATACACAAGCCACGGTCAGGATGGATTGGTGGACGATGGAAAAATATTAAATGATGAAACGGTTGATGTTCTGTGCAAGCAAGCTGTTTGTTTAGCTCAGGCGGGGGCTGATATTGTTGCTCCATCGGATATGATGGATGGTAGAGTAGGGCAAATAAGAAAGGCGCTAGATAGCAATGAGAAGAAGGATGTGAAGATACTTTCATATGCGGCTAAATATGCATCTTGCTTTTATGGCCCTTTTAGAGATGCGGTTGGTTCTGCTGCAAATTTAGGAAGTGCTGATAAAAAAACTTACCAAATGGATCCTGCAAATTCTGATGAGGCATTGCGTGAGGTGCAGCTTGATATTTCAGAAGGCGCTGATATGGTGATGGTCAAGCCGGGTATGCCTTATCTCGATATAGTAAGAAGGGTAAAGGATAATTTTAATATAGCTGTTCTTGCATATCAAGTAAGTGGAGAGTATGCCATGTTAAAAGCCGCCTCTCAAAATGGATGGCTTAATGAAGAGCAGGCTATGTATGAATCTATATTGGCATTTAAAAGGGCCGGCGCTTCTTGCGTTTTTACCTATGGTGCTATAGAAATTGCAAAAAAATTAAGTAAGGGATAAATATGTTCAAGACATTTAAATATATATTTGTGCCAGCGGTAGCATTGTTGATAACGATGATGTTACATAATTGGATAAAGGATACTTTTTTACCAAATATTCCTGAAGGTAATTCTAAAAATAAGGGTGAGGTTTTAATTGGTGGAGCGTTCGAACTGGTTAATCAGGATGGTAAGGTTGTTACAGATAAGGATTTCCTAGGTAAGTATATGGTGGTTTATTTTGGCTTTGCTAATTGCCCTATGGTTTGTCCTACTGATATGGCTGATATTACTTCCGCACTTAATTCTCTTGATGAAAGAACTTTGGAAAAGATACAGCCGATATTTATCACTATAGACCCACTAAGAGATACGGTTGAGAACGTGAAGTTGTTTATTGAGAACTTTCATCCAAAATTTCAAGGTTTGACGGGAACTCCAGAAAAAATAGCATCAGCTATTAACACATATAGAGTATACTCAAAAAAGGCTGAGTCGGAAGATTTGCAAGGGTATTTAATGGATCATTCGGCATATACTTATTTGATGGGCAAAGATGGAAAATATATAGCGCATTTTAGACACGACCAAGGAGCGGAAAATATATCTCTTGGTTTTAGAAAATATATAAGATAAAGAAAAATTGATGGCGAATTCAGAGTTTTTAAAAATATTTCATGAACGTGGTTTCTTCCACCAATGCACCGATGATGATGGTTTGGATAAATTACTGTCTAAAAAAGGGCAGGCTGTTTATATAGGGTTTGATTGCACTGCGACCAGCTTACATGTGGGAAGTCTTATTCAGATCATGATTCTGAGGTGGCTGCAAAAATGTGGTCATAAGCCAATTGTTTTGTTAGGTGGTGGAACGACTAAAGTTGGTGATCCATCTGGTAAGGATGAGACAAGAAAATTGCAGACCGAAGATGGTATTGCGCAGAATATGGCTGGTATCAGAAATTTGATGGAAAAATTTATCAAATTTGGTGATGGTGAAAATGATGCTATATTGGTGAATAATGACGATTGGCTTAAAGAACTTAGTTACATAGATTTCTTGCGTGATATTGGCTCGCATTTTTCTGTAAACAGAATGCTTAGTTTTGAAAGTGTTAAAATGCGTCTTGATAGGGAGCAGAATCTTAGCTTCTTGGAGTTTAACTATATGTTGCTTCAAGCATATGATTTTGTAAAATTATATGATGATTATGATTGCCGGGTTCAAATTGGTGGTTCTGACCAATGGGGTAATATTGTAAATGGTATTGACCTGCAAAGGCGTTTACATCCTGGAGAAGGTGAGCAAAGAGATATTTACGGTCTTACTACGCCACTTATCACTACTGCGTCAGGTGCAAAAATGGGGAAGACGGCTCAAGGTGCTTTTTGGCTGACAGATGATATGGTTTCATCGTATGACTACTGGCAGTTCTGGCGAAATACTGAAGATAAGGATGTTGGGCGTTTCTTGAGGTTATTTACTGAGTTGGATATTGCTCAAATAGAAAAGTTAGAAGCCTTGGAAGGTGCTGACATTAATAAGGCAAAGATAGTTCTTGCAAATGAAGCGACTAAAATCTGCCATGGTGAACAAGCGGCAAAAGAGGCTGAGGAAACTGCAACAAAAACATTTGTGCAAGGAGGAATAGGTGATTCGTTGCCTGTTATTGAGATTGCGAAGAATGATTTGGAAACAGGGATTCCTGCGTTTAAGATATTGATGCAAGCTGGTCTTGCTGACTCTGGTAAGGCTGCAAAGAGGTTGATTCAAGGTGGCGGTGGCAGAATCAACGATAATAAGATAGAAGATGAAATGCTAAAAGTCGGTTTGGATTATTTAAATGATGATGGTGTTATAAAATTGTCGTCAGGAAAGAAAAAACATGCTTTAGTGAAAGCGGTGTAGTTTTGTTGGTATAGTTTATGTTGTCATGCTGAATTTATTTCAGCATCTGTTTTTATTGCAAGTGGATTCTGAAGCAAGTTCAGAATGACATTTTTATAGTTATATAGGAGAAAAAAGATGAGTCCTAGCATTTGGCAGTTATTACTTGTTGTTATCGTTATTTTCGTGATTTTTGGTGCGGGTAAATTGCCAAGAGTCATGGGAGACTTAGGTAAAGGTGTGAAAAACCTTAAAGATGGCCTGAAAGGCGAGGGTGAAGAAGATAGCCCTAAAGAGTTAAAGTCAGAAAAAGCAGAAGAAAAAAAAGAAGAGGATAAATAATCCCCTTCTAATTTTCACAAAGAAACATAATTATTTTATAGAACTTGAATATACAACCCGAGTTCCTGCTACCATATCATGCAAGGCCGTTTTCTGCTTAGTGAATCCAGCTATTATGAAACCTATTAATATGGTAATGTAAGATAATACATACGCAAAGCAACGTCCTAAAGAGCGCAGATAAGTTATTTTTGAACCATCTTCCCGAATAACTTGTATTCCAACTATCTTTTTTCCTAAAGTTGCTTGCATCGATGAACCTGTCATTGCTACATAGTATATAAGTGAAACAATCATTCCTATGAAATCTACAATGCTAACATCATCAGGCTGGTATGCGTCCGAAGTAACTTGTTCAAAGCCAGGCATTGCTCCGATTACACCTACAAGAGAAAGAACTAATATTATAACAAAAAGTATAATGCTATCAATTATATGAGCTAAGAACCTAATCCAAAACCCTGCGTAACGTGCATTACTCATATCTGCAACACCACTTGCTGAGCCGCCTGACATGTTTTGTCCTGCCATTGGAGGTTGAGTAGCTGGTCTTTGCTGCTGCTGTGGTTGAGATGGTGGAGATGCCATCTGTGTTTGAGCCGCTTGCGACTGTTGCTGTGCTGCTTCTTGTGGTTGCCCTTGTTGAGGTTCCTGTTGTGATTGGGATAGCGTGGGTGCTAACTGTATTTCATCTTTTTGCTCAGTTGCAGGTTGTGATTGAGCTTGCTGTGTCGCTTGTTGAGGCTGAGCACTTGGACTTGTAGGCTGCGGTTGAGATTGTGGCGTAGCTTGCTGAGGTTGTACTTGTGAAGTAGCATCCGCTTGTTGAGGCTGAGCCCTTGGGGTTGCTGGTTGTGGCTGTGGTGCAGCTTGCTGTGGTTGTACTTGTGAAGTAGCATCCGCTTGTTGAGGTTGTGCTCTTGGAGTTTCAGGTTGTGGCTGTGGTGCAGCTTGCTGTGGTTGTACTTGTGAAGTAGCATCTGCTTGTTGAGGTTGTGCTCTTGGAGTTTCAGGATTTGGCTGAGCCTGTGGTGGCTGCTGATTCTGAGACTCTGGCTGCTCAGGATTTTCTGGTATAGGATTGTGAGTATCCGTGTTTTTTTCTTCTGACATTCTTTGTCTCCTTGGATGGTTGCATCTTGGCTTAATATCGATTCTATAATCAAAAGGTTAAGTAAATGTTAAAGTGTAAGGGATAAAGCGTTAATAATTAACGTTATACAAGCGTCTGGGGCGAATTGCTACGGTTCCTTGTAATGGTTACCCTGTTGTAATAGCGAAGTATGCTGTAATTTTTTACTAAAGCAGTTGTTGACTCAATGGTACATTCTTGTTATTCATCCTCATGGTTAATATATTAACTTATTTCTGGGGTTGAATAATGAAAGATACTAATAACGAGCCATCACGTAAACGAACTTTTACTGAAGAAGAAGAAAGAATAATCAATGCTGGTGTAGGAGAGCTATTTAATAGCGATTTAAAGAATGAGATGTCTGCGGCATTAACAGGTAAAGGAGAAGTAGGCTTTCTTGAGAGTAAAATTATCAACTCTTCAAGAGATAGTCAGTCGTTAGCTGAGTCACTAAGAGGGACTCAAAAGGCAAAAAAAGAGGCTAAGGAGCAGGAAAAAACAACTGTTGTTAAAACAAATGATGTTGAAGTTAAAAGAAAAACATCTGATGACATGGAAGTTTTGGGTTCAAATACTCAAAGATTAAAACAGCAGACTCAACAAGAAGAGGCTATGGCAAAGTGTAGTCCAAATGGTTGCACGATACTTTAATTAAAAATTATATTTGTTTGTAATTGGGTAACGCCTATCCTTACCGAAAGCCAGCCGGGTTATTTTGGTTCCAGGTGGTGATTGTCTTCTTTTATATTCAGAGAATTTTACTAAGTTAGCAACTTTTTTGACAATTTCTTCTGGGTACCCGTGTTCAATAATTTGTTTGATTGAGTGGCGCTCTTCAATAAGCCTGAATAAAATATCATCTAGCACCTCATATGGTGGTAGCGAATCTTCATCTTTTTGGTCGGGGCGTAATTCAGCCGTTGGTGGCTTGGAAATGATGTTTTCTGGAATTACATTGCTTAGTTGGTTTCTCCATTTGGACAATGCAAAAACGTCGGTTTTATATATGTCCTTCAGGGCATTATAGCCACCGCACATGTCACCATATAAGGTTGCGTAACCCACTGCCATTTCAGATTTATTGCCTGTGGTAAGAACCATGTGGCCAAATTTATTACTAATTGCCATAAGAATATTCCCACGTATGCGAGACTGTATATTCTCTTCGGTAGTATCTGTTTTACAACCTGAAAAAGATTCCTCTAACATTTTACTAAATGAATCTACTGCTTTTTCGATGTTGATGTTTTCAATCTCCACACCAAGCATATCTGCGCATTCTTTTGCATCTTTTAAGCTTTCTTCAGAAGTGTATTTTGATGGCATCATTATAAGACGGATTTTATCTTTTCCAATTGCGTCGACTGCAATTGCGGCGGTCAGAGCCGAGTCAATGCCTCCAGACATTCCTATAACTACTCCAGGGAAGCCGTTTTTTGAAACGTAGTCCTTTAGTCCAAGGGCTACAGCCTTATAGATATTTTCAAGTCGGTTTGACTCAATTACGGCCTTGGCCTTGCTATCGCATTCCCACATATCGTTATCTTTTTGCCAATGGGTGATTTCTTGTGATTTATCCCATCTTGGTTGCCTGAAGCAAACACTTGCATCGTTGTTCAATATGAAAGAGCCACCTTCAAAAACAAGTTCATCTTGTCCGCCAAATTGATTAACGTAAATCAAGGGGAGAGATGTTTGTTTTACGTTTTGCTTAGACATTTCCATTCTAGTGTTGTGCTTTTCCATTTCAAATGGGGAGGCGTTGATGGAAATTAAAATTTCTGCCCCGTGCATTTTTAAATGTTTGCTGACTTCAAAACCCCATAGATCTTCACATATAAGAACTCCAAGTTTTACACCACGAAACTCTACCGGTTCAGGAAGTGGAGCTGATGTGAATATCCTTTTTTCATCAAAAACGCCATAGTTAGGCAAGTCATATTTTGATGTTATATGCTCAATTTTACCATTATCAAGCAATGCAGCGGCGTTGAATATGTGGTCTTCGCACTCACGCCACAGGCAGCCAACTAGCATTGCCGTACCGTTTTTGGTAAGTGGTGCAAGCTGGCGAATAATATCTGTGGCTTGTTCTTGGAAACCTTTGCGTATAACTAAATCTTCAGGCGGATATCCTGTTATCGCCATCTCAGAAAATATTATAATATCAGCACCATCTGAGTGCGCCTTTTTATGGGCATTTATAATCTTTTCTTTATTGCCCTCTAGGTCGCCGACAATAAAGTTAAGTTGTGCTGTAGCTATTTTTAGTTTTTTAAGCATAAGTTTTTATTCTTTATCTTCTGTTTTATCTTCTGAAATTTTAACTCGCAATTTGTTGCCGCTAACTTGTGAGCCGTGCAGTGCTTTAATTGCCGCGTTTGCTTCTTCTTCATCGGGCATATCGACAAAACCAAAACCCTTTGATTTGCCTGTTTGTTTGTCTAACACCAATGTGCAGGAATCAACTTTTCCATATTTTACAAATAGTTTTTCTAGTTTTGATTCATCTGTGTTTCTACTTAAGTTGAGTGCCATTATTTTCATTGTAATTCCATATGTTGTGTGATTAGCCTTATAAACTGTTTTTATTGTTTTTTGTCAACCTGAACTTGTTTCAGGTTCTTTTTTACTAGGTGGTTGTAAGTGGATGCTGAAATAAATTCAGCATGACAGTAAAATCATATAAATACCTATTGTTTATTCGTATTCTTCATCGTCGTACGGCTCGGGGAAGGCTGCGTTGTAAAGTTCTGTTAGCTCTTCTTCAAAGTGAGTTCCTTGTTCGGTTTCGGATTTTCTAATAAAAGAAATTCGTCGGATGATTTTTTTAGGGATTTGTTCGTCCATTGCTTTAGCGATATCTTCCATAACGGGCAGAGGCACAAACTCGCCGCTTTCATATTTAGCGATTTGCTGCTCACTTTTTTTGATGATTTTTGCTAGCCCTTTGCGGCTTATGCCTTTTGCGACACGCATGCGTTGCATATTTTGTCCAAGCTGGGCGGATGATTCTCTTATAATCTTATGTTTTTTAGCCATTTTTATCGTCTTTTTATTGTTTGTATTGTGTTTTCAAGTGATTGCAAAAAATCGGAACGGTTTTGCTTAGTAAAAGGTTTGTTGAAACTTGTGATTTCTCCTGTTTCACGCAAATGTGCATTTAGGCTGCGCCCTGCAACCGCATTGCCGATATTATCATTGTTGAAAACTTTTCCGTTAGGGTTAATCGCATCGGCTTTGTTTTCCAGGCATCTTTGAGCAAGAAGGATATCGGCGGTTATTGCAATATCGCCTTCTTTTGCACGCTCGGCTATCCAATCGTCGGCAACATCAGCACCAGCTTCGACCAAAATAATGTGAATGTTACTGCGGTTTATCGGGCGAAGATAGGAGTTGCTAACCATAAATACTTCTAGCTTATGGCGGTTGGCAACTCGCATAACCTCTTCTTTTACTGGGCAGGCATCTGCATCTACATATATATCAAGCATATTCTTGTATCTCAAATGTCATGCTGAATTTATTTCAGCATCTTCTTTATATTTATAAGAACCTGAAACCAGTTCAGGTTGACAAAGAGCTTTATAGCAGGTTTTCCATTTCAGGTAAAACATCAAATAAGTCAGCCACCAAACCGTAATCTGCAACTTCAAAAATAGAGGCGTTTTCGTCCTTATTTATTGCAACGATTATTTTGCTGTCCTTCATGCCTGCCAAGTGCTGAATTGCACCTGATATGCCAACGGCTATGTATAATTCAGGTGCGACTATTTTACCCGTTTGTCCGACCTGATAATCGTTTGATATATATCCTGCATCAACGGCTGCACGGGAAGCACCGATTGCACAGTCATTTATTTTTGCAGCAACCTTTTCAATTAGCACGAAATTCTCTTTTGATGCCATACCACGTCCGCCTGAAATAACTGCACGTGAGCTTGAAAGGTCTGGGCCCTCGGAGCCAGAGCCTTCTAGTTTCACAAATGACGATAGTCCGCTATCACCTTTGGATGCGACATCCTCAACCGATGCACTGCCGCCCTCGGATGCTTTTTCAAAAGCTGTAGTTCTGACAGTTAGAATTTTTATGCTATCAGATGTTTGCACAGTAGCAATTGCATTGCCTGCGTATATTGGACGTTTGAAGGTGTCTTCTGATACTACTTCCAAAACATCAGTGATTTGCGAAACATCTAGTAGTGCTGCAACTCGTGGCATAAAGTTTTTACCAAAAGTATTAGAAGGTGCTAATATATGGCTGTAGTTGCTGGATAATTCGCAGATAAGTGTTGCTAGGTTTTCTGCAAGCGCATTTGCATAGGCTGCATCATCGGCTTTTAAAACTTTTGCAACACCATTTACTTTTGCTGCAGCCTCTGCAACGGCAGAGCAGTTTGACCCTGCTACCAAAACATCAACGTCACCGAGCTTAGCTGCTGCCGTGATTGTGTTAAGCGTAGATGCTTTTAGATTATTATTATCATGTTCTGCAATTACTAATACTTTCATTATATTGCCCCTTGTGCTTTTAATTTTTCTATCAATTCTGCGGTTGATTCAACCTTAATGCCTGCGGTACGCACAGAAGGCTCTTCAACTTTCAGGGTTTTTATGCGAGGAGTCATATCAACGCCATAATCTTCAGGGGTTTTGGTATCCATTGGCTTGTTGCGTGCTTTCATTATGTTGGGAAGGGCAGGGTAGCGTGGTTCATTGAGGCGAAGATCAGAAGTGATAACTGCCGGCAAGTTGACTTTAATGGTCTCACTTCCTGCATCTACTTCTCGTGCAACTTCGGCAGAGTCGCCATTAATGGTGATGTTAGATGCAAAAGTAGCTTGTGGCCAGTTAAGCAAAGCTGAAAGCATTTGCCCTGTTTGGTTAAAGTCATCATCAATTGCCTGCTTGCCCATAAGCACAAGGTTAATTCCTTCTTGTTCTATGATTGCTTTTAAAACTTTAGCAACTCCAAGGGGTTGGGTTTCAACGTCGGTTTTTACTAATATGCCACGGTCAGCACCCATTGCTATTGCTGTGCGGATAACTTCTTCGCATTTTGCCTCGCCAATTGAGTCTGCTATGTCCTCTGTGGCAGTTCCTGCTTCTTTTAACCTTATTGCTTCTTCTGCGGCAATTTCGTCAAAAGGATTCATCGACATTTTAACGTTAGCGGTTTCAACGCCAGAGTTGTCAGACTTGACTCTAACTTTTACGTTATAATCAACAACACGTTTTATGGGTACTAGTATCTTCATTACTTCTCCTATTGGTAATTATAGGATTGCTAAATGTTATGCTTGTCACCCTGAACTCGTTTCAGGTTCTTCTTTGTTATTAAAAGTATATGCTGAAATAAATTCAGCATGACAATAAAAGAGTGACTTTAGCAATCACATACTTATTAACATGATTAAATATACTACTATAATGATATAGAATTTATAGCATTTTTTGACTATTTTGCGAAGAAATATAAACTGCCAAATACGGCAATAGCAAATAATTGCAACACAACACGAGCAATCATTAGTTTGTTGCTATGTTTTTTGTTGAATTTACCGCCCTTTGCCATAACAACAATACCTACTATCAAGACTAGCAGGGTAAGGCATGTTAAAACTGTAAATAATGTAAGTGACGATTCCATGGAGTGGAAAATATAATAATTATATTAAAAAGGCAACAAAAAACCCCCATACGGGGGGGTATGGGGGAAAAGGAGAAATTAAATTCTTTTTTAATTATTAGTTAGCCTTTGGATTTGGCATTTTCTTTTCTTCAAATAGAACATGCATTCCAGGCTTATTATCGTTGGCAGTCTTGCCATTTTTATCCTGAACAGCTTTTGGGTCATATTTCATGAAAGCTAACTTTTCAGTTTGCTTTTTTGGGTTTCTCTTTTTAACAAAGAATGTACCAGTTGGCTTGCCATTCTTGTTTATACCTGTGCTAGTTAGCTTAACTAATATTGTATTTTTTTTAGCCATTTTCTTCTAAATCCATTGGGTTTTTAACCGAGCTAAGCAATATATAGACTTCTAGCCATATGTCAATAACAATATTAAAGCTTGCAATTTTATTGGTAAAATTCTAGTTTTCAAACCTGTTTCGTCAATGGTTCTTGGAGTGTATATGATTAAACCTATAAGAAAAGCAGTTTTTCCGGTAGGTGGGCTTGGTACAAGGTTTTTGCCCGCTACGAAGGCCATTCCTAAGGAAATGCTTCCTGTAGCTGCAAAGCCGCTTATACAATATGCATTCGAAGAAGCTGTTGAGGCTGGAATAGAAGAGTTTATCTTTGTTACTGGCAGAAATAAAAGTGCGATAAACAACCATTTTGACCATGCTTTTGAATTGCAATCTGTTTTGAATAGAAATGAAAAAAAGAAAACTTTATCTGAAGTAAAGGATTGGATTCCAAGCTCAGGTCAAATAGCTTTCATTCCGCAAAAAGAAGCTAAAGGATTGGGACATGCTGTGTGGTGTGCCAGAAATTTTATAGGCGATGAACCTTTTGCCGTATTGCTTGCGGATGAAATGGTTTTAAATAGGAAAAAAGGATTATTGGCTCAAATGGTCGATGCCTATAATGATGTTGGTGGTAATGTAGTTGCGGTTGGAGAAGTTCCAAAAGAAGATACAAAAAAATATGGTATATTAGACCCTGAAAATTCTGACGGACAAAATAGATTAATTAAAGCCAAAGGAATGGTTGAAAAGCCTGAGCCTGAAAAAGCGCCATCTAATTTATCATTAACAGGGCGTTATATATTAATGCCTGAGATATTCGGATATTTAGAAAAGGGAAGGGCTGCAAAAGATGGCGAGATACAGCTTACCGACTCTATGCAGGAAATGCTGAAGGAATCTGATTTTTATGGATATAAATTTGAAGGCCAGCGCTTTGATTGTGGTAACAGGGTTGGTTTTTTAGAAGCTAATATTGCATATGCTCTTGATGATGAAGAAATGAAAGGGCGTGTTGGGGATATGTTAAAGAAATTCGTTTAGGGGATGAGATGAAGGTAGTTGTTATTGGAACGGGTTATGTTGGTCTGGTATCAGGGGCTTGTTTTGCTGATATGGGGCATGATGTTGTTTGTGTGGATACAAATGAAGATAAGATAAAGAAACTTATCGATGGTCAGATACCAATATATGAGCCTGGCTTAGAAGAGATAGTCAAGCATAATGCCAAAAATGGAAGGCTTAGTTTTTCAACGGTTCTGGCGGATGTGTTAAATGATGTTGATGTTGTTCTTTTGGCTGTTGGAACTCCTACTGATGAAAGTTCTGGGCGTGCTGATCTAAAATATGTTTTTGCAGCGGCTGAAGAGGTGGCCAAGAATTTAAGTAATAAAGCGGTGGTTGTTACAAAATCTACCGTACCTGTCGGCACAGGAGGAAAGGTTGCTCAGATATTAAGAGAAAATTGTGAAAAACTTGAATGTGAGGTCGCTTCAAACCCTGAGTTTTTAAGAGAAGGTGCTGCAATAAATGATTTCATGAAGCCGGATAGGGTGATTGTTGGAGCTGAATCCACATTTAGTAAGAATATTATGCAAAGGCTTTATCGTCCTTTGATAGGTGAGGGAACACCGATTCTATTTACTAATGTACCAACCGCAGAGCTTATAAAATATGCTTCAAATGCATTTTTGGCGACCAAGATAGCTTTTGCAAATGAGATATCAGATATTTGTGAAGGCGTTGGTGCTGACGTTGATCAAGTTATTAAAGGTATGGGTATGGATAACCGTATAGGTGGCCAATATATGCAGCCTGGGCCTGGGTATGGAGGCTCTTGTTTTCCAAAAGATACACTGGCTTTGACTCATATTGCATATGACGCCGGGTTTCCTACTAAGATAGTAAAATCTGTTATTAATTCTAATGATGAACGCCGTCAGCGCATGGTAAATAAAATTATAAATGCAGCAGGTGGTGATGTAAAAGATTTAGAAATAAGTGTGCTAGGTCTTACTTTTAAAGCTAATACTGATGATATGAGATATAGCCCAAGTCTGGTTATTATTCCTCAGCTATTAGCAAAAGGAGCGAATGTTTCTGTATATGACCCTGAGGGTATGGAGGAAGCAAAAAAAGAATTGCCGCAAGAGAACATTGCATGGTGTAAAACGACTGAGAAAGCTGTTATGGGCGCTGATATTGTTGTTATACTTACTGAATGGAGTGAGTTTAAGAGAATTGATTTAAGTGAACTGAAAAAATCAATGAAAGGCAAGTTGGTCGTAGACTTGAGGAATATTCTTGATAGTCAAAGCGTTGAAGATGCTGGGCTGGAATATGTGTGTCTAGGGAAGTGAATTTTATGTAAATAAGCCTTGTGTTATTCAATTAATAATTGTTAATTTTAACATTCATTAATAATTATTAACAGAAAGAGGTTTGTTACATGTTCGCATTTCGACAGGCAGTTACCAGAACTGCTCCCAATTCTTTTAAAAATGCTCAAAAAAGATTGTTCAATACAGATTCAAGTGTTGAAACGCTTGCCGAAAGGTTTGGCGTTTTGATGGATAGGCTCGGTGTTCCTAAAGAAAAATACTCACAACAAGAAGGCGTACAAACAGTTTCTCCTTTGACGGGTGAAGTGCTGGCAACTATAGAAGCTGATGACAGTAAGCAAGTAGCGGAAAAAGCAAAAAAAGCATCAGAGGCTGCAAAGCAGTGGAACAAGTATTCTCCTGAACATAGAATTCAATATAATGATATATTAGCTGGTGTTTTAGAAGAAAGGGCGGATGACCACAAGGAGCTATTATCAATTGTTACGGCTAAGCCAAAGGCGCATGTTGAAGGGGAGGTTGATGAGGCTGCGGCAATTGCTAGAGGAGCTAGTAACTCTTATAAATCGTATTTAAAGCATCAAGATGATTCTAAGATCGTAACTCCTGATGGAAAAGAAACTATAACTCATAAACATGATGCAACGGGTACATACGCAATGCCGGGGGCTTATAATTTTCCATTTCTGATTTCGGGCGGATTATTGCATACTCCTCCAGTTATGGTTTCAGGTGGAGCTTCGGTTGTTGCACCGAATCCGACTAATTCAGTAATGTCACTTGCTGTTGAAAAGGTTTTTGAAGAATCTTCAAAAAGATTTGAAAAAAAGACAGGTAAAAAAGTACCAGATGGTATCGTAGGTTTTGTGCACGGGCGTGAGGCATCTGAAAAGCTAGTGAACGATGAAAATATTGATGGTGGAATTGTTTTTACAGGAAGTAGTTCTGTAGATGATAAATTATCTGAGCTAGCCCATAAAAAAAAGTTGAAATATATAGGTGAAGGTGGCGGAAATAATCCTATCGTTGTTACTTCAGATGTTTGCAATGATAATGATGCTTTTGAAAATGCGATGCAAAAAATAGGTAAGAGTTTTACATCAAGTGGTGGGCAGATATGCGCATCTTTGAGCCGGCTTTATGTGCCTGAGGAGCATATAAATAAGGTTACTGGCTGGTTAAAGAATTATGTTGATGATGTAAAAGAAAACCACCTTGGTGACCCTGCTAATCCTAAAACGGTGGTAAGTGGTCAAATGAGTGCTGATAACACCGATAAGCTGGAAGAATATGTAAAGAAAGCAAAGGAACAAGGTGATGAAGTTTATGGGGCTGAAAAAATTAATGCTCCCGGAGCATATAAGGGTGGAAGCTTTATGTCTCCAGGCTTTATTGTTCGTAAGGATAGTAAAATTACAGATGAACCATTTGGCCCTATAACTAATATTTTCCCTTATAAGGATGTGAATGCTGCTTTAGAGCAGGCTAATCAATGGGGAAAGGATGAGGATGGTAACATTAGAAAAACAGGGCTTACAGCGGGAGTGTTTACTTTGGATGAGAGCGTGGAAAAGGATTTTCAGTCTAAGGTGAAAGCTGGTGTATCTTATAAATGGAGAGAAATAACAGGTCTTCCTGTAGAGGGGGCGTTTGGCCCTTACGGAAATAGAAACCAAGAAGGAGGAAGAGCTGCCGGAGTCAAAGGTGAAGAAGATGCTAACAAAAGTTTCGTACAAAGATATATGGGACCTAAGGTAACGGAAATGGCGGGAGAGCCTCCTGCTTACCGCCGTTAAAAAATTATAGAAAATACACTGGAGAATTTTTTTTGTACTTTGGTGTGTTTTTTTTCATTTATAGTATTTGCTTAACTAATTGTTAACTTTTTGGAGCAATAATATAATTATTGGTTAAAACTCTGAACGCAAGGGGTAAAAAAACCAAAAGCAAGGTCAGGTAGACTACCAAGCTATAAAAATACAAAATATCCTGTCACAGGTAGTGACGGGTTTTTTTATTTATAGTTATTGCTAACATTACTGTTTAGTTAACGCCTCTTTCGTTGTTTTGGCGCTGATTATTAAGACGTTCAACATGGCCATTTCCATGTTCTTCAGGCTGTGTATCAACTGTGTTAGAGCGAACAAGTGCTGGTATACCACCATTTGGATTGTTATTCTCTATGTTATTAATATTATCTATAATTTGTGCAGCATCTAACGGGTTTTCTTCTCTTACGGCGTTCTCAAAATCTTGTAATCCATGTTCACGAGCCGCTTCTCTCATATCGTTCCTTGGAAATAATTTATTCGTTAATCTTGTGAAAAAATTCATTACAGTAACCTCCTTTTAACTTATTAATACTTTATTCGTGCTCTGTTAGTAAAAAGTTACGCAATTGATTTTTTATTATGATGTTGTCTGTTGAAGTTTTTGATTGTGGTTATACTACAGTAGTTTATTATGAGTGGGTGTTTTTGCAGTTAGTGATGGGGTTTTTATTTTTGTATTACTTTACTATCGTTGTCTGGGCTTAAGTGTTTAACATCGATGTTTTCGATATCGTACCCTTTGTCATATAACCCTATGAATTTCTTAATGAGCGGTTTCATTGGTATCTTTAGGTATTTTCCATCAGCCTTATTTGGAGGAAGCTTTTCTTTTAGTTCTTTATACTCCTCTAATGAATTTAAGACTGGTTCTAAGTTGTTATCAATTGTTTTAGCCGTAACTTTATCTTTTTGTATTTGTAACTCTGTGGCGTCATTTTCAAGTTTTAGTTTTCGATGTTCTTCTTTGGCTACTTCACATTTTGTGTGATTATTAATTTGATTAGCAAGAACATCATCTCTTAATTGTATTAATTTTAATGCGGACTTCCAGCATGAAATTATAAATATTTTCCATAGAAGGAGGTCAAATAGTAGTGAATCCTTAGGAGTGTGAGAAATGATTTTTTCTATAAGACTAATATCCAGAGAGCCAATTTCTATATCTAAAAGTTTTAGATTAGAGGCTATATTGGCTAAGTTATTTTCGTCTTTTAAGTTGCTTATAATTTCATTTTCACTGCTATCTCTAGTTTCAACTATATACTTTAAGCTTCCGTAAGATAAGTAAAGTCCTGACAGTACATCTGAAACATCAACTGGTGACCAAAGCTTATCTCCTGGAAAATATATTCTTAGAATTGGTGCTCCATATACATTGTCGTGTTTTTTTGTTTTAGTAGAAATATTTATGACATTGGAATCGGCGACTATTAATTTTTCCCCTAAATCATCGATTTCATTATTTAATTCTATATTTGCTGTACTTAAGGAGGCTGTTATCTTCTTTTCTTTGTTTAACTCTGCTTTTAATTTTTCAAGATTATTTGTTAATTCTAACTTTTCATCATTTAATAAGTTTAATTTATTTGTTAATTTAATAGAATCTTGTTCTGAGTAACGCTTGGTGAGTGCACCTGTTTTTATAATATGTGGGGTAGTCAATGGGTTGTCATTATTATCGGTTAATTCTTTACCTTCTTCGTTAGTTAAAGCATTGTTTTTATTGTCATTAACAAAAATGATGCCATTTAATTGTAGCTTTGTTAGAGTGTGTTTTAAACTAGATAATTGTACCCTAGACGAAAAAAAGGTATTATCAAAAATTGAGTCCGTAAAAATTGTTCCGTATAGATTTGTATTAATAAATTTTGCTTGAGTAAGTTTTGCTCTACTAAGATTAGCTTCATACAGGTTAACTTTTGTAAGGTTAGCTTTACTAAGGTTAGCTCTGCTAAGGTTAGCTCTACTAAGTCTTGACTCACTAAGGTTGGCTTCTATAAGGGTCGCTTTGTAGAGTGTAGCTTCGCTAAGGTTGGCCCCAGAAAGGTTGGTTGCGAAAAGGTTGGCTCCGCTAAGGTTAGTATCATAAAGTTTTGCTTTATAGAGGTTAGCTCCACTAAGGTTAGCTTCACTAAAGTTAGCTTGACTAAGTTTTGCTCTACTAAGATTTACGTTTGTAAGATTTACTTTACTAAAATCAATTGCAGTTAGGTCCATTCTGCTTAAATCAGTTCCGGTAAGGTCTATCGTATCTACATAATCATTACGAATAAAATTCCAGTCTTCAGGTCTTTTTGCTAATATGTACTTTAGCTCTTTCTTATCTGACATAAGAAACCTCCAATAGATAAAAGTTATAAATTATTAACACATAGTTGCATGCGTGTCAATTAATGGACAACTTTTATGTGAGGCTTCTGTGAAAGTTTACTTGTTATTGATTTGTAAAGCAGTTGCTTGCTTACATTGATCTTCCGCCAGTATTTTTAGTCGCAAAATCTGTAAAGTTTGGCACTTTAGATGGTTTTACTGCGGGTCTATTTCTTGATGAAGATGAAGCTAGGATTTCTTGTGCTAAAGTGTTTGTTGCAGTTTCTCTTATTGCGTGATTGTTCGAGTTTATGTTGCCCAAAGCTAAAGAAGGGGCTTCTTGGTTTTCTCTTCGTTGTATTTGCTGTACCTGCTCTTCAAATGTAGCGTTACTTTCAGCTAAGTCGTTATCTAAATTCTGGAAAAAACTATCATCAAAACTAACAGAAGAGTTGTCATCTGTAGAGATAGAAGAGCTATCGCTTGAAGTTACTGAAGGGGTATTATTTGAGGTAATTGAGTTTAAATCTATATCCATATTTATTTCTTTTTTTATCCTATCTTATTATAAATTAACAATTATTTGTAATGTTTATATCACAAAGTTGCGGGAATTGCAAGAAGTTACATTTCATGTGTACCCTATAATAATTTTTATACTTAAGGAATTTGCAGTCGTAAAAGTTAGGTTTTGGTCAATGATTGGGGGGAAATTAACCATTTGTTTGAGTTTTGTGTTATAATAAATATAAGATAACGGTTAGTTTTTATTAGTGAAATGAACGAAAATAAAGGATTCACTCTCGTTGAGTTGTCAATAGTCATTGTAATTATAGGGCTTATAGTGTCAGGTATTGTTGGCGCTCAGAGTTTGGTAAGGCAAGCAAAGGTGAGGAGTGTCATAACTGAATATAAGACATATAAATTAGCCGCAAATGCTTTTAAACTTGAGTATGATGGTCTACCTGGGGACTTTATAAATGCTTCAGCTTATGGACTTGGAACGAGTGGAGATGGTAGTAATCTTATTCTCGGAAGTTCCACGGAAGTGTACTATGCTTGGCAGCATTTAGGAAATGCTGAATTGGTACAAGGGCAATATTCTGGGGCTGATGCTGGAAGCCCAAATTATCAGATAGGAGTTAATTTGCCACCAAGTGGTTTTGGCCCCAATGTTACGGCCGTTTTTTCTAGTATAGATCTGGCAAGCACGAATTGTATAGCGACATTTTCATCCCCACTTTATGGATTACATTCATTAATAAATGTAATTGCAGTAGGTAGTAATGATGTTGATTCTTCGGGGTGTCCTCGCTATGGCTTCTTAAGAGTTTCAGAAGCTCATGGAATTGATGCAAAAATAGATGATGGGCTGCCAGATAGTGGCATAATGTTTAGTGCAAATGATTATAATACAAATGTTAATGGCGACAGATGTGTCGACAATAATACTGAAGGAACTGGCGGTGCAAATTATGATTTTGATGAAACGGGTGAGTCTTGCAGGTTAATTTTTAGATTAGGCTTGTGATTGTATGGGTACTACGTGTACATTAAATTTTATCGCTTGATACTAGGCTCGTCAGATTGAGCTCTTCTTGCTTTTTCTTCTTCAACAAATGATGTTCTTTTTTTCTGCTGAGTTAAAACACTTGAGTCGCTTTTTATATAATCTTGATTAAACCTAAGGATGTCTTCTAATTCTGAGTTAACTCCAATATCTTTGCGAATCTCTTTACTTCCATATTCAATTTCAGTTTTTTGTTGCTTCTTAAGTGATTCATCGGTCGATTTGTTAGTTTCGAAGTCATCGAGATTTTCGATTTTCTCAAGGTCATATTTTTCAATAGCAGAACCAATAGCTTTCTTTAAGTTACTATTCTGTTTTTTATTTCTAGAAAATAGCTTCACAGAGTTATTGATAGCATTTTTCATGGTTTTTGCTTCAGGGTGAGAAGATGAATATTTCTTAGCCTTTTTTAATTGTTCATTTAAAACTTCAGTAACGGCCTCAACCTCAATTGAACCATTTTTACTATTTGATTTTTTTATTATGTCTTCTTCAAAAGTGGCAATAAAAGCTTTAAAAAACTCTTTTGCTCCTGCTTTTGTATCTATTTCACCTTGATTAACCTCTTCTTCGGGAGACATTTCTTGTTCTCTTTTTAAAGATTTTACTGCCATACTAGAAGGGTTAAGTCCTTTTGGTTTGGTTCGCTTTCTGTTTTTTAAATTTCTAGTTTTAGTTTCATTTTTGTTTTCCTTATTACTTACTTCACTTGAAGATGATTTTCCAGTTGACCATCCATCACTACTAATTGAGCTTGCTGATGAATTGTTGTCTTTATCATTAACCATTACTTCGTCCTCCAAATAAAACTATAACCGACCAAGGTATTGTAGCATATTTGTTACCTTAAGTAAATGTATGAGGTGGAGGAAAATATGGTCTAGAATTGAGAAGTGAATATAAATTAAATTCTTAGTACAGCATATGGCCGTAGGAATTTCTAATGTTCTTTAGCTTGGTATGTTTTGATGCTACTAAGGAGTTGATATTTTGTGCTTTTACCTTTTGTTTTTTAGCTTGTTATTGATTTGTTCTTAGAAAGAATGTAGTTTCTAAAATTGACAAGTTGCTTGCTTTGCCAAATATAAATAAGTTTTGTATCATCACAGTTAGTGACGTGTGTGAATTTTTTTTCGTTTCTAATAAAAGGTAATTATAGGAGTAAGCCGATGAAATATAAAGTACTGGCATTATGGGCGGGAATATCAATTGCCGGTGGCATGGCCAATGCACAAGATATGAAAGTCAGGATGGTGGGTTATAAAGATTGCCACCCTGATTTAAGCAAGCTAACGTTTGAATATAAGCCGCAATATTGTTCTATGTCTCAACAGTCATTTACCTTTATGGTTGAAGGGCAAAATATAGCAGTTTTGGATGAAGATTCCTTAAAACTTTCAAAGCTTGAAATTGATGGGAAAGACATTCTCTATAATAGAAAAGGCGATGATAATTTTAAAATTGGTTCGTTTCCTAAAGTAGATGAAAACGGCGATTTTACGGTTTTTGATGTGAATATTAAGTCAGCTCCTTTCGGAAAAATTGGGCACGTGTCACTTGAAGGTACAGTTAATATTATGACAAGTG
>Ga0213866_10001118_pt1 | contig 20222 bp, 16 predicted proteins | sample PICome_11_FD_160079 | JGI IMG/M metagenome (GOLD analysis project Ga0213866, IMG submission 160079) | Coastal seawater microbial communities near Pivers Island, North Carolina, United States - PICO284 | ecosystem: Environmental > Aquatic > Marine > Coastal | place: USA: North Carolina...
CAGCAGGGCGACGCGTTCGCGCGCGTGCAGCTTGTCGTCCCGGGCAAGACGGGCCTGCGCCTTCTCGTCGATCTGGGTGGTCGCGGCCCGCGCCGCGTCGAATCGGGCGCGAATGGTTTCGTCAGACACGGACCAAGTGTGGCCCAAGACGGGCCGACCCGGCGACGAGGGCAGCTACTCGATGACCGCGACGATGTCGCCGCCGCCGACGGAGTCGCCCTCGGCCACACGGATCTCCTTGATCGTGCCGGCCTTCTCGGCGGTGACGTTGTTCTCCATCTTCATGGCCTCGAGCACGACGATCGGGTCGCCGGCCTCGACTTCGTCGCCCACGGCGACCATGACCTTGACGATGGTGCCCTGCATCGGCACGGCGACCTCGCCGGACCCGGCACTGGCCCCCGCACCGCCTCCGCCGCCGGAGCGACGAGCCCGGGGCGCTGCGCCACCGGCTGCGACGGGGGCCGATTCCGGCACCCACATGGAGACGGAGAACCGCTTGCCGTTGACCTCGACGTCGAGGTCGCGCTTGACCTTCGGGGCATCGTCGTCGGCTCCGCCGACGGGCGCCGATCCGACCCCGGAGAGATCGAGCGTCTCCTCGACCCACTTGGTCGAGTGCTCGTTGGCGACGAAGTCGGGATGTTCGAGGATGGCGACGTCGGCCGGGATCGTCGTGGCGACGCCCTCGACCACCAGCTCGCGGAGGGCCCGGAGGGCTCGACTGATGGCCACCTCGCGGCTGTGGCCCCACACGATGAGCTTGCCGACCAGGTTGTCGTAGTACTGGCTGATCTCGTCGCCCGACTCGTAGCCGGTGTCGAAGCGGGTACCGAAGCCGTCGGGCGTCTTGAGCGTGGTGATGGGTCCGGGCGACGGGAGGAAGGCACCGCCGGCGGGGTCCTCGGCGTTGATGCGGATCTCGATCGCATGGCCGCGCACCTCGATGTCGTCCTGGGTGAACGGCAGCGGTTCGCCAGAGGCGACGCGCAGCTGTTGCTCGACGAGGTCGATACCCGTGATCATCTCGCTGGCCGGATGCTCGACCTGCAGCCGGGTGTTCATCTCGAGATAGTGGAAGCCGCCGTCCTCGTAGAGGAACTCGACCGTGCCGGCGTTGACGTAGTCGCAGCCTCGGGCCACGGCGACCGCAGCCTCGCCCATCGCGGTGATGATGTCGTCGGGAATGCCGGCCGCGGGGGCCTCCTCGATCAGCTTCTGGTGTCGGCGCTGCGCCGAGCAGTCGCGGGTGCCGACGTAGACACAGTTGCCGTGGGAGTCGGCCAGGACCTGCACCTCGACGTGGCGGGGCTTGGTCAGGTAGCGCTCCATGTAGCACTCGTCGCGACCGAAGTAGGCGAGTGCCTCCCGCTGGGCGGAGTCGAGCTGGTCGCTCGCTTCGTCGGCGCTGCGCACGACCTTCATGCCGCGGCCGCCGCCGCCGTACGCCGCCTTGATGGCGACCGGCCAGCCGTGCTCCTCGCCGAAGGCGATGACGGTGGCGGCGTCGGTCAGGATCTCGGTGGAACCGGGCACGCCGTGGACACCGACCTTCTCGGCCGCTTCGCGGGCGGAGATCTTGTCGCCCATGACCTCGATGGCCTCGGGGCCCGGGCCGATGAAGGTGACGCCCATCTCCGTGATCGTCCGGGCGAAGTCGGCGTTCTCCGAGAAGAAGCCGTAGCCGGGATGCACGCCGTCGGCCCCGCTCTTCTCGATCGCGTCGACGATCGCCTCGGTGTTGAGATACGACTCGGCGGCGGTCTGGCCGCCGAGTGCGTAGGCCTCGTCGGCGAGACGCACGTGGAGCGATTCTCGATCGAGTTCGGAGTAGACGGCAACGGTGGCGACGCCGAGTTCGCGACAGGCACGGATGACTCGGACGGCGATCTCACCGCGGTTGGCGATCAAAACCTTGTTGAACACGTGCTAATGGTTAGTCGAATGGACCCCTCCGATGCGACATCCGCGGCCCGCTTTCTGCCCCTGAGCGCGGGGGTGGCCCGAGAACTCGGGCCCGGACCGCTGGATCACGTCGCGACGACGGGCTCGACCAACGAGGATCTCGCCTCGGCGGCGCGTGCCGGCGACGGGTCGGGTGCGGTGCTGGTGACCGACCACCAGACCGCCGGGAAGGGGCGTCTGGGCCGTCGGTGGGAGGACGTGCCGGGTGACTCGCTGCTCGTCAGCCTGCGCGTGCCGGTGCCGCCCGACCGGGCCGCGGCCGCGGTCCGGGCGCTCGCCGCCGCGGCCAGAGCGGCGGTCGACGAGCGCTGCGATCCGCCGGTGCTGGCAAAATGGCCGAACGACCTGGTCGTGCTCGACGGTGCGGGAGCGGGCAAGCTCGCGGGCGTGCTCGCGGAATTCGTCGACGGGCCGATGCCGTGTGTGGTGATCGGCATCGGCATCAACCTCCGCAGCGCCGATCGCGGACTCGGTGCGACGTCGGTCGTGCAGTGCGGCGGTCCCGACGATCGCGACGGGCTGCTCGCCGACATCCTCCGCGGGTTCGCCCGACGCCTCGAGGACGACGCCGCAGTGCTCGAGGAACTCCGGACGCATTCAGCGACGCTCGGGTCGCCCGTCCGCGTGGAGTTGCCGGACTCGACCGAGCTGCGCGGCACGGCCACCGAACTCGCCGACGACGGCTCGCTCGTGGTCACGGCCGCCGACGGGTCGCGGCATGTCGTCGGCGTCGGCGACGTGATCCACCTACGGCGCGACTGACCGCCCTCGAAACCCGCGCCCACCGCACTAACCTCCGCCCGATGTCCTCGACCGGCACGGTGGTGGTTCGGCGCACCTGGCCCCAGCGCATCGTCATCCTCTGTTGCGTCGCGGTCGTCGCCGGGGCGATCGGGGCCTCCTGGTTCCTCAACGACGTCTACGAAGCGTTCTCCGACCTCGGCCGCGTCGAGTTCGCCGCCGACGTGCTCATCACCGACACCGACCCCGGCGATCCCGTCAACTACCTGCTCATCGGCGAGGACAGCGCCGAAGGCCTCGACCCAGACGATCCGGCCGCGTTCGCCCGCGATGTCGACTCCCGGGGCCGCTTCCAGGCCGACAGCATCGTGATCGTCCGGGTGAACCCGACGACGGGCCAGGCGTGGGTGCTCTCGTTGCCGAGAGACCTCCTGGTCGACGATCGCGGCACCGAGCGCAAGATCAACTCGTTGCTGCTGGTCGAGGACGCCGAGTTGCTGGCCCGGACCATCACGGCGAACTTCGGGATCACCCTCAACCACTTCATCTCGCTCGACTTCCTCGGGTTCCGCGAGATCGTCGACGAGCTCGGTGGGATCCCGGTCTGGTTCGAGAATCCGGCCCGCGACCAGAAGCCCAACGGTGAGAACGCGAGCGGGCTGAGCATCGAGACCGCCGGCTGTCACGTGCTCAACGGTGAGGAAGCGCTGCAATACGTGCGGTCCCGGCACTATCGCGAGTTGATCGACGGCGAATGGGAATACGTCGGCAACAGCGACTTCGGGCGCATCCGGCGTCAGCAGGACTTCCTGGTGCTGGCGCTCGAGCGCGCCATCGACCGCGGCGCTCGTGATCCCGCCGGTCTGGCCTCGCTCATCGAAGCGGCCGCGTCGAGCCTCGTGCTCGACAAAGAACTCACGGTGGCCGAGTTGATCGACGTCGGCGAGGCGTTCAGCAACTTCAACCCGGAGAACCTCGAGCGGTTCGAGCTCCAGGTGACGACGATCAACGACGGTGGCGTCTACCGCGGTGAGCGGGTCATTCCCGAGGTGAACGAACCCGTGTTCTCCGTCTTCCGGGGTTCCGCCGATCTCGTCGGTGCCGAGGACGTCAGCTTCGATCTCTACGGGCCCGACGAGGACCAGGTCCCCCGTATCGCCGAGGAGCTCGAGGGCGAGGGGTTCTCGGTCGATGGTCGGTTCGCGCTGCCGGCCGGGGCCGAGGAGAACGTCGTGGTGTATCCGACCGGGCAACGTCGCTCCGCCGAGACGATCGCGCGCTACCTCGAGCCGATCCCGCGACTGATCGAGGACACGGACGCCGACACGATCTCGCTCGTGTTGGGCGGGAGCCACGAGCAGGTCCTCATCTTCTTCCCCCACGAGGTTCCCAAGATGCGCGCCGCGGTGGCCGCCTTCACCGAGGGCGACGTCCCCGACCTCGCCGCGGCGGTGCCAGTGGGCGGGGCGCCGGACACGACCACGACTATCGTCCCGAGCACCACCGTCGCAGGGCCCAGCAGCACGACGACGGTGGGCGCTCCCACTCCCACCGCGACGACCACGGTTCCCGTCGAAGACCTCCCGGTTCCCGCGCCCACCGCGGGAATCATCGGTCGACCCCCCGAAGGCCAGTCCTGCGGTTAGTCGGGCCGTAGACTCACAAACGGCCGGGAGTCGGCCGATTCGGGTGGGAGAACCCGGAGGAGACGCAATGACGAGCAAGATCGCGGTGATCGGCACCGGCTATGTCGGTCTGACGACCGGCGCCTGTTTCGCCCATCTGGGCCACGATGTCATCTGCGCCGACATCGTTCCCGAGAAGATCGACCGCCTCCGCAACGGCGACGTGCCGATCCACGAAGCCGGCCTCACCGAGCTCGTGCAGGAGGGCATCGACACCGGTCGTCTGTCCTTCGTGTTGGGCGCCGAACACGCGGTGGGCGATGCCGAATTCATCTACCTGTGTGTGCCTACGCCGCAGTCGGCCGACGGTTCGGCCGACCTCAGCTACCTCCAGTCCGCGGCCGCCGAGATCAGCCCCCACCTGCAGCCGGGCGCCGTCGTGGTCAACAAGTCGACGGTGCCGGTCGGATCGACCCGTCTCGTCGAGCAGGCAATGCGCCGCTCCGACATCCCGGTCGTCTCCAATCCGGAGTTCCTCCGCGAGGGCACGGCGGTCGACGACTTCCTCAACCCCGACCGGGTGGTCATCGGGGCCGACGACCAGGCTGCGGCCGGTCGAGTGGCCGCGCTCTACCTGGGGGTACGGGCTCCGGTCATGGTGACCGATCCGGCGTCGGCCGAGACCTGCAAGTACGCGGCCAACGCGTTCCTCGCCACCAAACTGTCGTTCACCAACGCGATCGCCGCGGTGTGCGAGGCCGTCGGCGCCGACGTCAACGACGTGCTCCTCGGTATGGGCTACGACCACCGGATCGGCCACGAGTTCCTGCGACCCGGCCCGGGCTGGGGCGGCTCGTGCTTCCCCAAGGACTCTCGGGCCATCATCTCGATCGCGGAGGACGCGGGATACGACTTCGCCCTCATGCGCGGCGTGGTGACCGTCAACGACGAGCAGTTCGACCGGATCGTCCGCAAGGTGGGCTCGGTCGTGCCGCTCGAAGGCGCCACCATCGCCCTGCTCGGCCTCGCCTTCAAGGCCGGTACCGACGACACCCGCGAATCACCGGCCCTCGCCGTCGCCCGTCGTCTCGTCGCCGCCGGGGCCACCGTACGGGGCTACGACCCCGCCGTGACCAAGGTCGACCTCGACGGGCTCGAGGTCGTCGACGACGCCTACGCGGCCTGTGAGGGAGCCAACGCCCTGGTGATCGCCACCGAGTGGGACGACTTCAAGTGGCTCGATCTCGACAAGATCGCCGACGCCATGGCCGACAAGCACATCGTCGACGCCCGCAACCTGCTCGACCGGGGGGCCGTCAAGCGCCGCGGGTTCAGCTACCAGGGCGTCGGGCGCAGCTGATGGCCCGCGTCGTGGTCACCGGCGGGGCCGGTTTCCTCGGTTCCCATCTGTGCGACCGACTGGTCGAGCGGGGCGACGACGTCGTCTGCATCGACAACCTCGTCACCGGCACGCTCGACAACATCGCCCATCTCCGCGACACCCCCGGGTTCGAGTTCGTCCGACACGACGTCTCCGACTATGTCGAGGTCGACGGCGACGTCGATGCCGTGCTGCACTTCGCCAGCCCGGCGTCGCCCATCGACTATCTCGAGATGCCGATCCAGACCCTGAAGGTCGGCTCGCTCGGAACCCACAACACGCTCGGCCTCGCCAAAGCGAAGGACGCCACATTCTTCATCGCGTCGACGTCGGAGGTCTACGGCGACCCGCACGAGCACCCACAGAAGGAGACCTACTGGGGCAACGTGAACCCGGTCGGCCCCCGAGGTGTCTACGACGAGGCGAAGCGGTTCGCCGAGGCGATCACGATGGCCTATCACCGCTCCCACCAGCTCGACACGCGGATCGTGCGGATCTTCAACACGTATGGCCCGCGCATGCGTCCCAACGACGGGCGCGTCGTGTCGAACTTCATCGTGCAGGCGCTGCGAGGGGAAAACCTGACGATCTACGGCGACGGTTCGCAGTCCCGCAGCTTCTGCTACGTCGACGACGAGATCCGGGGCCTGATCGCGCTCCTCGACTCCGACGAGCACGACCCGGTCAACATCGGCAACCCGAGCGAGTTCACCGTCGCCGAACTCGCCGAGATCGTCGTCGATGTCGTCAACTCACCCTCCGAGGTCGAGTACCACCCTCTGCCGGTCGACGACCCCACACAGCGCCGGCCCGACATCACCAGAGCCAGGGAGCTGCTCGGCTGGGAACCCCGCGTCGACCTGCGCGAGGGGATCGAGCGAACCGCGGAGTACTTCGCCGGGGTGTTGGCGAAGGTGGCGCCGGCCTAGTTGCGACGGGCCTCGGCGAGTTCGCGGTTGGCTCGATACCACTCGATCGTGGCGGCGAGGCCCTCGCGGAAGTCGGTCTTCGCGACGAAGCCGAACAGTTCGCGGGCCCGGGATGCATCGACGCAGCGCCGGGGCTGCCCGTCGGGCTTCGTCTCGTCCCAACGGATGCGGCCCTCGAATCCGGTGAGGTCTGCGATGATCTCGACGAGTTCCTTGATGAGCAGCTCGCGATCGGCCCCGAGATTCACCGGTTCGGCGCCGTCGTAGTGCTCGGCGGCCAACACGATGCCGTCGGCCGCGTCGTCGACATAGAGGAACTCGCGCGATGCCGCGCCGGTGCCCCACACCTCGATCTCCTCGGCGCCCTCCTCCTGGGCCAGCACACACTTGCGGATCAGCGCGGGGATCACGTGTGACACGTCGGGGTGGAACTTGTCGCCCGGGCCATAGAGGTTCGTGGGCATCAGGTAGATCCCCTGTTGGCCGTATTGCTGCCGGTTCGCCTGGAGGTGGGTCAGCTGGGCGAGCTTCGCGATCCCGTAGGGCGCGTTGGTCTCCTCCGGATAGCCCGTCCACAACGAGGACTCGTGGAAGGGCACCGGCGTGTGTTTCGGGTACGAGCAGATCGTGCCGACCACCACCGTCTTCGTCACCCCGGCGGCTCGGGCGGCTTCGATGACGTTGGTGCCCAGGAGCAGATTGGTCAGGTAGAGGCCGGCCGGATTCTCCATGTTCGCCCCGATGCCCCCGACCCGGGCGGCGAGGTGGATCACGCAGTCGGGTGCGATCTCGGCGGTTGCGGCGTCGGTCGCGGCGCGGTCGGTGAAGTCGACCTCGGCGCTCGAGGGGGCATGGACGTCGTGCACCCCCCGTGCGTGCAGGGCCTTGCGCACCGCCTGGCCGAGGAATCCCGTACCGCCCGTGAGGAGGACCCGCTGGTCTTCGAATGCTGCCATCCGGGAAGCGTACTCGTGAGCGGCGCGCCGCGAGGGCTCGCGGTCGTGACAGACTCCCGGCCGTGAAGGGTCGAGTGGCCGCGGTGGTCGAACAGTGCTGGCATCGGGTGCCCGGCGGAACCGCCACGTCGACTGTCCGGACCCTCGAGGCCATCGCCCGGTTGGGAAACTGGGATGTCGTCGGCATCGCGGCTGCGCACCGCCGGGGACCGTCGACGATGGCCACCCCGACCGTCCCGGTGGTCCACATGCCGCTCGGGCGGCGCGTGCTCTACGAGTCGTGGCATCGGTTCCGTCGACCGGCCCTCGGTCGCCGAGTCGGTCCCGTCGACATCGTCCACGCCACGGGCGGGGTGATCCCACCGCCGGGAGACGCTCGGCTCGTCGTGACGGTGCACGACCTGGCCTTCCTTCACCGACCCGAGCACTTCACCGCCCACGGCGTGTCGTTCATGACCCGGAGCTTCTCGTTGGCGAGCAGTTCGGCGGACGTCATCGTCGTGCCGTCCGAGGCCACCGCCCGTGACTGTCGCGACCACGGCGTCCATGCCGACCGGCTCGTGGTGGTCCCGTGGGGAGCGGCCGCGACGCCGGTGACCGCCGTCGACCGCGAGCGGGTGCGGGCCCGTCACCGCCTCCCCGAACGATTCGTCCTCTGGGTCGGGAGTGCGGAGCCCCGCAAGAACCTGCCGACCCTCGTCGAGGCCGTCGGTCGGCTCGGCGGCGATGTGCCGCTGGTGCTCGCCGGACCACCGGGGTGGGGAGTCGAGATCGACGAGATCGCGGCGCCGGCCCACGTCCGCCACATCGGGGAGGTGGCATCCGGAGACCTCCCGGTGCTCTACGACCTCGCCTCGGTCTTCGCGCTCCCCAGCCTGCTCGAGGGCTTCGGCATGCCCGTTCTCGAAGCGATGGCGCAGGGCACCGCGGTTGTGACGAGCGCGGAGACCTCCACGGCGGAGATCGTGGGACCGGAAGGGCTCGTGGTCGCACCGACCGACACCGACGGGTGGGCCGAGGCGATCGGTCGGCTGTGGTCCGACGACCAGCATCGGGCTTCGGTCGCGGCAGCCGGTGCCCGCCGAGCGGCCTCGATGACCTGGGACGACACCGCGGCCGGCACAGAAGCCGCGTACGAGCGAGCCCGCTCGTGATCCGGGTTGCCGCGAACCTCGCGTGGCTCCGGCCCGGCGCGGTGGGGGGCAGCGAGGAATACACGGTTCGCCTGCTCGAGGCCGTGCTCGACGCGGCGCCGCCCGACATCGACCTCGTCGTGCTCGGGTCGCCCGCGCTGTTCGATGCTCACCCGGGCCTGGCGCGGGCATCGACGGTCCGGCTCCCGGGTCCGCTCGACGTGCGCGCGTGGCGGGTCGCCGTCGAGTCGACGGTGGTGCTCCGAGCGACTCGCGACGCCGACGTCGTCCACCACTTCGGTGGTCGGGTGCCGCTGCGTCATCACCATGGCGCCGACGTGGTCACGATCCATGATCTGCAACCGCTGGAACGGCCCGAGAACTTCTCGCTCGTCAAGCGCCGATACCTCGGCCGCGCCCTGCCCCGGTCGGCCCGGACGGCCCGGCTCGTCACGACACCGTCGAACTGGGTCGCCTCGACGGTCGTCCAGCGTCTAGGCGTCGAACCCGAAGCGGTCGTCGCCGTGTCGTCGACCTGGGACCCCGACGAGCGGGTCGACTCCACCCTCGCCGACTCGCTCACCGGGTCGGTCGTCCTCTATCCGGCGATCAGCCATCCGCACAAGCGCCACCTCCTGCTGCTCGACGCGCTCGAGCGCGTGGCTGCCGGAGGGCGGGACCTCACGGTCGTGCTGACCGGTGGAGCAGGCCGGGCCGAAGCCGAGGTGGTGGCCGCCGTGGCCCGGTCGACGTCGACCGTGCTGCGCCCGGGCCGGGTGACATCCGCCGTGCTCCGTGGGCTCTACCGGCGGGCCGACGTGCTCGCCTTCCCCTCCGCCTACGAAGGGTTCGGTCTCCCCGTACTCGAGGCGATGCGCCACCGGCTGCCGGTGGTTGCGGCGGGGTCCACGGCCCTCCCGGAGGTGGTGGGCGACACCGGCCTCCTGGTCGAGGGCGCCGATCCGCAGGCTTGGGCCGACGCGATCGACGCGGTACTGGCCGGTGGGCCTGCGGTCGAGGAACGTACGGACCGGGCACACGCACGCGCTCAGACCTGGAGTCCGGCCAACGCCGCCGGCCGTCTGGTCGAGGCGTGGCGATCCGTCGCATGACCGCCGTCGACCAGCGGGCGCGTGTTGTGTCATCCTGCCGCCCGTGCGAATCCTGATCGTCTGCCCCCACTTCGAACCCGATGTGGCACCGACCGGGGTCGTCATCAGTGAGATCGCCCACCGCCTGATCGACGAGGGACACGAGCTCGAGGTGGTCACGTCGCTCCCGTGGTACACGTCGCACGCGATCGAACCCGGTTGGGGCGGTCGCCCGGTGCGTCGCCAACGGATGCCATGGGGTCGGATCACCAGGGTGCATCCGTTCCCCACCGACAAGCGGAACATCCCGGCCCGAGCCGCCGCGTTCGCGGGCTTCACCGTGCTGGCCACGCTGTTCTCGGTCTTCCAGCGACGCCGACCCGACGTGGTGCTCGCGATGTCGCCCCCGCTCACGCTCGGGCTGACCGGTTGGATCGCGGCCCGGGTGCGGCGCGTCCCGCTCGTCTTCAACATCCAGGACGTGTTCCCCGACGTGGCGATCGACGTCGGCGCGATCTCCGATCGGCGCCTCATCCGGATCCTTCGTCGGCTCGAACGCTTCACCTACCGGCGCGCCGATGCGGTCACGGTGCTGTCTGACGATCTGCGGGAGAACGTCGAGGAGAAGTTGGCCGGCAAGGGGGGAACGACCGTCCGGGTGATTCCGAACTTCGTCGACACGGAGCGGATCGTCCCGGGTCCGCGTCAGAACTCGTACCGCGAGGAGTTCGGTCTCGGCGATCGGACCGTGGTCATGTATGCCGGCAACCTCGGCTTCAGTCAGCCGCTGGGCCTCATGGTCGATGCGGCTCGTGCGCTCCGTCACCGCGACGATCTCGTGTTCGTGATCAACGGCGGGGGGTCGACCCGCCCGGGCCTCGAGGCCGATGCGGCCGATCTCGACAACCTGCTCTTCGTCGACCTCCAGCCCGCCGACCGGCTCCCCGAGGTCCTCGCGGCCGCCGATGTCCACGTGATCGCCCTTCGTCGCGGTCTCGGCCGGTCGTCGGTGCCGTCGAAGCTCTATTCGATCCTCGCCGCGGCGCGGCCGGTGCTCGCGTCGGTCGACGAAGGGACCGAGGTGGTGCGGGTGGTGGAGTCGGTCGGCGCCGGAGCCACCGTGCCCCCCGAGGACGGTGCGGCGTTCACCACAGCCGTGGAGTCGTTGGTCACCGCCGATCTGTCGGAGATGGGGGAGCGGGGTCGGGCCTTCGTGGAGCAGTGGGTCTCGCCGCAGGGTGTCGCCTCGGCGTACGTCGATCTCTTCGAGGAACTCCGATCGTCGCACTGAGGTGGGGAAACCCCGGGGCGCGCGCAGTAGTCGGGAGCCCTACCGCTAGCGTGGTCGCTCGTGGGTAAGGCAAGTTCGTCCAAAAAGGTCCAACGAGCGGCTCGTGCAGCCGCCACCTCGCGTGGTGTCGGCGAAAAGCGTGAGCGCGGGTTTCCGCTGCTCGTGCTCGCCGTGGTCGTCCTCGGCATCGGGTTGGTGCTCGCCGCCCGCTCCTCCCGTGAAGAAGCGGTGGCCCCGTTCCGCACCGATCACTGGCACTCCGCCTACGAGATCTACGAGTGTGGTGTCCTGCGCCCGTCGCTGCAGACCCAGACCGACCCCGACGGCATCCACACCCACGGCGATTCGCTGATCCACATCCACCCGTTCAACAGCAGCGCCACCGGCGACGATGCCCGCCTCGGTGTCTTCCTCGACGCCTCCGGCCTCGAGATCGACGAAGAGGGCATCGACAGTTCCGGTTCCTTCGATGCCGGCTTCGCGGCGATCGACAACGCCACCGGGTGCGACGGCGCCGACAGCGAGATCGTGGTCACCCGCTGGAACATCGGCCCCGGCAACGTTCCCGAGGTCGAGACGACCTATCGCGGCGACTTCCGCGACATCCAGTTCCTGCACGAGCGCGAAGCGTTCACCATGGCGAAGGTGCCCGTCGGGGAGGACGCCCCGCCGCCCACCGCGGCCGTCCTCGCCCAGCTCGACGCCAGCACCGGCACCACCAACCTGGCGAGCGCCGATTTCGAGCTCCCGCCGGTCGACGACTCCACCGACACCGACACCGACACCGATCCGGATGCTGAAGCGGATCCGGATGCGGAGAGCACCGACGGCGATCCCGACGTCGAGCCCGAGACCGATGCCGAGGCCGAGACACCGGCTGAGGGTGACGGCACTGACGGTGGCGAAGGCGACGGCGAGTCCGACGCGGAGTGAGCACCGGCCCGCTCGTTCGGGTGGGTGCGAACGGTCGGTCGGGCGCTAGCGTCGCAGCCGACATCGGGGCGCCCAAACGGCGCTTCGTCGAGGAGGCGTCATGAAGGCAGTGGTACTCGTGGGTGGTTTCGGCACCCGTCTGCGGCCGCTCACGCTGACGACCCCCAAGCAGATGTTGCCGGTGATCGATCGGCCCATGCTCGAGCACGTGATCGGGGCGCTGGGGCGCCACGGTGTCGACGAGGTGGTGCTCTCGCTCGGCTACAAGGAAGACGTGTTCCGCAAGGCCTACCCCGATGCACGGTGCGCAGGTGTGGCGCTCGACTACGCCGTCGAGCCGGAACCGCTCGACACCGCCGGCGCGGTGCGCTTCGCCGCCGAGGCCGCCGGTATCGACGAGACGTTCATCGTGGTCAACGGCGACGTCTTCACCGATCTCGACGTCGGCCAGGTCTGGCGCCGGCATCACGAGGTCGGTGCCGAAGGCACGATCGCGCTCACCCCGGTCGACGACCCCTCCCGGTACGGCGTGGTCCCCACCGATCGCGAGGGCAAGGTGCTCGGCTTCGTCGAGAAGCCGCCTCGCGACGAGGCACCCACGAACTGGATCAACGCCGGGACCTACGTGCTCGAACCCTCCGTGCTCGACCGGATCGACACCGGTCGACGCGTGTCGATCGAACGGGAGACGTTCCCGTCGATCGTCGAGGACGGCGGGTTGTGGGCGGTCCAGTCCGATGCCTACTGGGTCGATGCCGGCACGCCCGACACCTACCTGCAGGTACAACTCGACCTGCTCGACGGCGTGCGCGGCACGGCTGTCGACGGGATCGCCGCCGATGCCGAGATCGATCCCGGTGCCTCGGTCGAGCACTCGGTCGTCATGGCCGGCGCATCCGTGGCGGCGGGCGCCCGGGTCCGTGATGCCGTCATCTCGTCCGGAGCCAGGGTGCTCGCCGACGCCACGGTCGACCGGTCGATCGTCGGTCCGGGTGCGGTGGTCGGTGAACGGGCCGAGGTACTCGACATGTCGATGATCGGCGAAGGTGCGGAGGTCGATGCCGGCTCGTCGCTCCAGTCGGCGCGGCTGCCCGAGAGCGACTGATGGCAACGCTCGTCACCGGGGGCGCGGGCTATATCGGGTCGCACACGGCCGTGGCGCTCCACGAGGCCGGCCGACAGGTCGTGATCCTCGACAACCTCGTCAACGCGTCACCCCGGGCGGTCGATGCGGTACGGGCGCTGACCACGCCCGAGGTGGCGTTCGTCGAGGGCGACCTCCTCGACCCGGCGGTGCTCGACCGTGTCTTCGCCGAGCACGAGATCGACGAGGTCGTGCACTTCGCCGCCCACAAGGCGGTCGGCGAGTCCGTGGCGAAGCCGCTCGAGTACTACCGCAACAACCTCGGCTCGACGATCGGTCTGGCCGACGCGATGGTCCGCCATGGCGTTACCCGCCTGGTGTTCTCCTCGTCCTGCACGGTCTACGGGCAACCCGAGGCCGTTCCGGTCACCGAGGCGGCCGCGACCGGAGCGGAGAGTCCCTACGGCTGGACCAAGTACATGGCCGAGCAGATCCTGACCGACACGGCGGAAGCCACCGATCTCGACGCCGTGTTGCTGCGCTACTTCAATCCGGTGGGGGCTCACCCGAGCGGCACGCTCGGTGAGGATCCCCACGGGATCCCCAACAATCTCGTGCCGTTCGTGATGCAGGTGGCGGTGGGGCGTCTCGAACAGGTCCGGGTCTTCGGCGACGACTACGACACCCCCGACGGGTCGGGGGTCCGCGACTACATCCATGTCATGGATCTGGCCGAGGCCCATGTCGCCGCGCTCGATGCGCTGGCCCGAGGGCTTCCCGGCGCCACGCCGATCAACATCGGCACCGGTGTGGGCCACAGCGTGCTCGAGGTCGTGGAGGCGGCCGCTCGAGCCGTCGGCGCACCGATCCCCTACGAGGTCGTCGGCCGCCGTCCGGGCGACATCGCCATGACCTGGGCGGCCACCGATCTGGCCGAGGAACTCCTCGGTTGGCGGACGCGCCGCGATCTCGACGAGATGCTGCGCGACCACTGGCGCTGGCAGTCGTCCAACCCAGACGGCTACGCGTAGCGCCGGCCGGCGGCGCCGTCAGCGCGACCGGGGCCGTCAGCGGAAGAGGTCGTCGGCCGGGTCGCGCACGATCTCGTCGACCACGCTGCTGGGCCGGAACCACTCCGGCGGCAGGCCCCGCACGATGGCGACGGCGATGCCCTCCGCCTTGCCCATGACCAGGTCGGCGGCCGCCGCGATCTCGTCGACGGCCGCGACCTCGGTGACCATGAGTTCTCGACCGAGGGAGTCGGTGGTGCCCCGGAGGTCGACGATGGCGCCGATCCCGGCACACCCGATCGCGACGTCGGTCACGCCGCGGCGCCACGGGCGACCGAACGTGTCGCTGACGATGATGGCGACGTCGACGCCCGCTCGGGCCTTCAGGCGGTCCTTGATGCCGCGGGCCGAGCGATCGCTGTCGACGGGCAACAAGGCGGCCTGACCCCGCTCGACGTTGGAGAGGTCGATGCCTGCGTTGGCACAGACGAAGCCGTGCTCGGTCTGGGAGATGATCAGCTCGCCGCGGCGGCGGAGCACACGGACCGACTCGCGCTCGACCAGTGGCTTGTGGGAGAGGGGGTCGTCCGGATCGATGTCGACCAGTCGGTTCTCGGCCTTCGACACCACCTTCTGGGTGATGACGAGGCAGTCGCCGTCGCTGATCTCGTTGTCGGCGGCGATGATCAGATTGGCCAGGTCGTCACCCGGCCGCACCTCGCCGATGCCGGTCATGGGAATGATCTCGAGCGTGGTCATGGGGTTGCTCCCGCCTCGTGGCAGGCCCGGGCCAGGGCCGCGGCGACCCCGGGCTCGGACATGATGGTGGGCATCGCGATGGCGCGCATGCCCTCGGCTTCGATGTCGGCCACGAGGTGTCGGTCGACCTCGTCGATGACGAGGGTGGCGGCCAGGTCGCGATAGCGGCGGGCCACGCCCACCACGGTCGGCTCCTCGCCGAGTTCGCGCAGCATCCGGTCGGCCGGTCCCTTGAGCGCCTTGCCGCCGACGATGGGGGAGACGGCGACGGTGCGGTCGCGGCGGGCCGTCAGCGCGGCGGTGATCCCGGGGACGGCCAGCACCGGGCCGATCGACACGACCGGATTGCTGGGGGCGATGACCAGGGTGGTGGCGCCCTCGATGGCCGCAACGGCGGCGGCGGTCGGGGTGGCCTCGGTCGCGCCCACGAACCGCACCGACGTGACCTCGACCCCATGCTGCAGCTTCACGAAATACTCCTGGAAGCCGATCTCCTCACCGGTCACGAGGGTCACCCGGGTCTCGACCGGGTCATCGGTGACCGGCAGCAGGCGGCAGCGCAGACCCCACGCCTCGACGATCTCGGTCGTCACCTCGGTGAGCGAGGCACCGGCGTGCAGCCGGGCCGTGCGGTACAGGTGGGTGCCGAGGTCGCGGTCGCCGAGGCTGAACCAGTCGTCACCGCCGTAGCGGGCGAGCTCGGCCATGGCCTGCCAGGTCTCGTCGACGAGGCCCCACCCCCGCTCGGGGTCGATGGCGCCGGCCAGGGTGTAGGTGCAGGTGTCGAGGTCGGGAGAGATGCGCAGACCGTGGAGGGTGACGTCGTCGCCGACATTGACGATGGCGGTCACGTCGGCCGGGTCGAAGGCCTCGAGCGCGCCCCGGAGGTAGCGGGCCGCGCCGACGCCGCCGGCGAGGACGGTGTGCGTCACGCCAGCCCGCGGAGACGGCCTTCGAGGAGGGCGATGTCGGCATCGACCATCATCCGGACCAGGTCGGCGAAGGAGGTCTCGGGCACCCAGCCGAGCTCGTCGGCGGCCTTGGTCGCGTCGCCCACGAGCAGGTCGACCTCGGCCGGGCGCATGAAGGTCTCGTCGACGACGACGTAGTCCTCCCAGTTCAGTCCGACATGGGAGAACGCCTGCTCACAGAAGTCGCGCACCGAGTGCGTCTCCCCGGTGCAGATCACGTAGTCCTCCGGGGTGTCGCGCTGGAGCATGCGCCACATGGCATCCACATAGTCGCCGGCGAAACCCCAGTCCCGCTTGGCGTCGAGGTTGCCGAGTCGCAGCTCGTTGATCTTGCCGAGCGTGATCTGGGCGACCGCGTGGCTGATCTTGCGGGTCACGAACTCGAGACCGCGACGAGGCGATTCGTGGTTGAACAGGATCCCGGAGGTGCCGTGGAGTCCGTAGCTCTCCCGATAGTTGACGGTGATCCAGTGGCCGTAGACCTTGGCGACGCCGTATGGGCTGCGGGGATGGAAGGGAGTGCTCTCGGTCTGGGGAACCTCTTGGACCTTGCCGAACATCTCGGACGAACTCGCCTGGTAGAAGCGGATCTCGGGATCGACCAGCCTGATGGCGTCGAGCACCCGGGTGACGCCGAGCGCCGTCGTCTCGCCCGTGAGGACGGGCTGGCCGAACGACGTCTGGACGAACGACTGGGCCGCGAGGTTGTAGACCTCCTCGGGCCGGTACGTCCGCAGGATCTCGATCATCGAGACCTCGTCGAGCAGGTCGCCGGGCGCGAACTGGACCTGGTCCTGGATGTGAGCGATCCGCTCGAAGTTCACCGTGCTGGAACGCCGGACCATGCCGATGACCTCGTAGCCCTTGTCGAGCAAGAACTCGGCGAGGTACGAACCGTCCTGTCCGGTGATGCCGGTGATGAGTGCGCGTTTGGCCACGTGGGTTCCCTTGGTTGAGCGGCGATCAGTCGATCTGGGTGCTTTCGACGCCCTCGGGGTGAGTGCGCCAGAAGTCGAGCAGGTCGGCGAGTGTGGTCTGGATGTCGATCTCGGGCGTCCACCCGGTCGCCGCGGTGATCTTGGTGTGGTCGCCGCGGAGGACCTTGAGATCCACCGGGCGGAAGAGTTCGGGGTCGACGACGAGTTCCATGTCGTGGGCCGCCATGGCGATCAGCCGGTCGGCGAGCTCGCCGACCGGACGGTCGACGCCGGAGCACACGTGGTACACCTCGCCGGCCTGCCCCTCGGTCATGAGGAGACGGTAGGCCCGGACCACGTCGCGAACGTCGGTGAAGTCGCGGCGAGCCTCGAGGTTGCCGACCCGGACCTCCCGGTCGCCGCTTCGTTCGTTGGCGACGACGCGGCTGGCGATCGCACTGGCGACGAACTTCTCGTTCTGCCCCGGGCCCAGATGGTTGAAGCTCCGGGCCCGGACGACGTCGAGCCCGTGGGCCAGCCCGGCGGTGACACACATGATGTCGGCCGACGCCTTGCTTGCCGCGTAGGGGCTGACGGGGCGAACCGGTTGGTTCTCGGTCAGGGGGAGGTCGGCCTCGTCGACCGGTCCGTAGATGTCGGCGCTGGTGACGGCGAGCACCCGGTCGACGCCGGCCGCGACCGCCGCATCGAGGATGTTGAGCGTGCCTTCGACGTTGACGCGGAGGGTGGGGATCGGCGCAGCCCACGAACCGCCGACATCGGCCTGGGCCGCGAGGTGGTAGACGACATCGGGCGCCTGTTCGGTGACGTGGGCGGCGATCCGGTCACGGTCGGTGATGTCGATCGACGACTCGACCACCTCGTCGCCGGCGGCGCGAAGGTGACGGACGAGGTGGATTCCCACGAAGCCGTTGGCCCCGGTGACGAGCGCGCGCATTTCAGCGGACGCCGGTCGGGGGGTGGGGGGCGCGGTTCGCCAGGCTGCCGGGCATCGGCGATGACTCTACGGCTGGTCCGGAGGTGTCTCAACCCCTTGCACGAGGAAGGACTCGCGGTGGCCCCGCCTGTCTCCGGTGGGGCGGTAGCCTCGCACGATCGTGGCCGACCAACTCGACTCCTCGCCTCGCGACGCGACCCCGTCGGTACTCGCGGTGGTCGTCGCCCACGATCCCGGCGACTGGTTCGAGGAGACCCTCGACAGCCTTGCAACGCAGGACTATCCGAATCTCTCCGTGCTGGTCATCGATGCGAGTGGGGCCGGCGACCTCGACAGTCGCGTCCACCTCGCCCTCCCCGGCGCCTCGGTGCTCGACGCCGGTGACACCGAAGGATTCTCCGCGGCGGCTGATGCCGTGCTCGACACCGATGTCGACCCGGCCTTCCTCCTGATCTGTCACGACGACGTCGCCCTGATGCCGGATGCGGTGCGGCAACTGGTCGTCGAGTCGTTGCGGTCCAACGCCGGCATCGCGGGCCCGAAACTCGTCGACTGGCACCGTCCCGACCGCCTCCAACACGTCGCGTACAAGGTCGACCGCTTCGCCGTCGCGGCTGAAGTCGTCGACCCCGGGGAGCTCGACCAGGAGCAATACGACGCCGTCGCCGACGTCTTCGCCGTGCCGTCGGCGTGCATGCTGATCCGCACAGGCCTCTTCCGGACGCTCGGCGGCTTCGATCAGGGCATCACCCACCGTGGCGAGGACATCGATCTGTGCTGGCGGGCCCAACTGCTCGGCGCCCGGGTGCTGATCGTTCCCGACTCCCGGGTACGCCATCGCGAGGACCTCTACGCCCGCACCGGCGTCGACGACATCCGTCGTTCTCGGGCCCGGCACCAGCTGCGGACCGTGCTGGTCACCGGGGGACGGCTCTCGCTACTCGTCACGCTGCCGTTGCTGGCACTCCTCAACCTGGGCGAGATCCTGATCGCATTGCTGTCCGGGCGTCTCGGCCAGGTCCGCGATGTGATCGCCGCGTGGACCTGGAACCTCCGCAACCTGGGGGAGATTCGGGCTCGTCGGCGCACGCTTCGCCCCCTGATCAGGGCCCGCAACGCCGATGTGCGGGCCTTCCACGAGTCGGGGAGCGTCCGGATCAATGCGTTCGTCCGTGGGCAGATCGGACGGCGAACCAACGACGAGCAGTTGCGCTCGCTCATGCGGACCGGCACCGCCCGGATCGCCGCGCTCAGCGCCGCCATCGTCGTGCTCTTCGTGCTCTTCGGCAGTCGCACCCTGATCACCGACGGCATTCCCGCCGTCGGCGACTTCCTCGCGTTCGGTGATTCCTCCGGCGGGATGCTCGACGACTGGTGGAGCAGCTGGCGCCATCGCGATCTCGGCAGTCCGGGCACTCCCCACAGCGGGGTGGTCGCGCTCGCCGGGCTCAGCGGGCTCTCGGGCGGCGCCGTCGGGTTCGCTCGACTGGTCTGGGTGCTCGGGCCGGTGTTCGTCGGGCTCTTCGGTGCGTGGCGGATGCTGTCGGTCACCGGGTCGCGCCGCGCCCAGACCGGCGCCCTGCTCGCCTACGCACTGGTTCCTCTTCCCTGGGTGGCCATCGAGTCCGCGTCCATCGCCGGCCTCTACGCGTTCGCCGTCGCGCCATGGGTGCTCGGCGCGCTGCTCCATGGCGAGGCGACATCGCCCTTCCGGTCCACGGCCGGTCCGTGGCGGGGGGTGCCGGCCACGGCTGCGGGCCTGGGGGTCTCGCTGGGGCTGGCCGGGCTGTTCGCCCCCTCCGTGGGGCTGGTCGTCCTCCCGATGCTGGCGGGCGTGCTCGTCGCGGCACTGCTCACCGGCCACGTGCGAGGCGTCCTCCGCCTGTTCGCGGTGGTCGTGCTCGGCACTGCGGTGGCATCGGTCTTCCTCGCACCACAACTCCTCGACCAGGTCGCCGTGGGATTCTCGTGGGCACCGTTCGCCGACGGCCGCTCGGGCGCGGCCGGCCCGCTCTCCCTCACCGACATCGTGGCCTTTGCGGTCGGTTCGGCCGAGCCCTCGCCGCTGACCTTTCTCATGGTGGCCCCGATGGCGCTCGCCGTCCTGGTCGGTCGGTCATGGCGATTCGCGCTCGCCGCCCGCGGGTGGATGGTCGCCCTGGCGTCGTGGGGTGTCGTGTGGGCGGCGTCGTGGGGTGTGCTGCCGTTCGGGCTGCCCGACCCCGCCCTCCTCCTCGCTCCTGCGGCCGCCGGGGTCGCCCTCACGGTCGGCGCCGCCGTCGCCGTGGCCGAGCACGACATGCGGCGAGCCGGATTCGGGTGGCGCCAGGCGCTGTTGCCCCTCGCGGTGGTCGGGGCCGGGCTCGCCGTCGTGCCCACGCTGGTCATGGCCGAGAGCGGCCGATGGGACCTTCCCCGCGGTGACTTCAGCGGCACGCTGCCGCTCGCCGATCCTGCCGACGACGGGAGCTATCGCGT
>Ga0213866_10001120_pt1 | contig 20202 bp, 16 predicted proteins | sample PICome_11_FD_160079 | JGI IMG/M metagenome (GOLD analysis project Ga0213866, IMG submission 160079) | Coastal seawater microbial communities near Pivers Island, North Carolina, United States - PICO284 | ecosystem: Environmental > Aquatic > Marine > Coastal | place: USA: North Carolina...
CGAATTCCACCTTGAGTCATCGAACGAGGTCGACCACCACGCCGGTCCTGCCCCCGCATAAGCTTGATCATTCCCATCCCACCGCAGATTACGAGGGGTGTGCGTGGCTGATATTTCATTGATGACGACGTCGCCAAGGACAAGACCAGACAAAATAGCCCCTAAAACGATTGTAAGTGTGCGGCTCATAAGAGCACTATGCCTCCCATATGAGCCCATGACAGCCCGAAATTTCAAAAGCATGTCACGTTTTGAAGCTACAGAAGCAGCCCCGCCAAAGTCGCGCTCATTAGATTTGCCAAAGTCGCAGCAAAGACCGCCTTCAATCCCATTCTGGCGATTTCTTTTCTCCTGCCCGGCGCCATCACTCCCAAGCCTCCCAACAAGATAGCAATCGATGACAGGTTCGCAAAACCGCACAACGCAAACGTCACGACACCCTGGGTTTTGGGGCTCAGACTTTCCTTCATTGCCTCGAAACTCCCGAAGGCCACGAACTCATTCACCACCACCTTCTGCCCGATGAGGCTGCCTGCTTGCTGGATCTCCCCGCCGTTGATTCCAATCAAGTAGGCCACCGGCGCAAAGATCCAGCCGAGCAACTTCTCAAGACTGAAATCGGGATCGCCAAACCAACCACCCACTTCACCGAAGAAGAGATTGACCACTGCAATCAAGCCCACAAATGCCAGCAACATCGCCCCTACGTTGAGAGCCAACTTCAGCCCGCTCGATGCCCCCAGCGCGGCCGCATCAAAAACATTCTCCGGCTTCTCATCCCCGTCCGCCAATTCCAGCTTCCCATCCATCACCTTTCCCGTTTCCGGGATGATGAGCTTTGCAAAAAGCAAGCCGCCCGGCGCAGCCATGAAACAAGCTGCAATCAAATGCCCGGTATCAGCCCCCATTTTTTGGTATCCTGCCAACACCGAGCCTGCGATACTTGCCAAACCGCCTACCATCACGGCAAACAACTCGGAATGGGTCATTCTAGACAGATACGGCTTAATCACCAAAGGTGCCTCGGTCTGCCCCACAAAGATATTTGCAGCCGCCGAAAACGATTCCGCGCGGCTTGTGCCAAGCACCTTTCTCAGTCCTCCACCCACAACCAGAATGATGATCTGCATGATCTTTAGATAATAAAGCACCGAGATCAGTGCGGAGAAAAAGATAATCACCGGAAGCACAAAGAACGCAAAAACCCCACCAATGGTTCCTCCGGGATTGGCTAAATCACCAAACATAAAAGCAATCCCTTCCCCCCCGGCACCGATCAAAGCATTTACCCCGTCCGTTAGCCTACCTAGGGACCATTGCCCCCACGGCGTTGCTAAAACAAAAACCGCAAAAGCCACCTGAATTCCAAATGCCCCACCCACCGTCCGCCAGGAAATCGCCTTCCGGTTGGAGGAACAAGAGTAGCCAAGGACGAGAAGGAAAATCACTCCAACGATGCTCATGCGGGCAGACTAGTGAGGCGTTCTTGAAAGCGCCAGCTTAGGGTTTCCGGGATGGCACAAGACCATCCTTGCCAGCCCCACCGATCTAGGGTAACTCCCTCGCAGTCATGCCAGTCGCGACCCCAGAACAGTACGCCCAGATGCTCGATGCCGCCCAAAAGGGTGGATATGCTTATCCCGCCATCAACATCACCTCTCTTACCACCGCCAATGGAGCCCTCAAGGCTTTTGCTGAAGCAAAATCAGACGGCATCATTCAGGTCTCGACCGGAGGTGGTCAATTCGCCTCCGGCACCGCCGTCGGTGATGCTGCGTTCGGAGCCATAGTTCTCGCTGAAGCTGTCCACACCCTCGCTGAGAAATACGACATTCTCGTCGCTCTTCACACCGATCACTGTCACCCCGAAAAGGTCGATTCCTTCCTTCGCCCCCTCCTCGACGCTTCCCGTAAACGCATCGCCGGCGGCAAGGGTCCGCTTTTCCAATCCCACATGTTTGATGGATCGGTTGTCGACCTCGACGAAAATATGAAGATCTCCGCCGAACTCCTCAAGGAGTGCGTCGAGCTCAACATCATTCTTGAGATCGAAGCTGGCTGCGTTGGCGGAGAAGAAGACGGTCATGACACTTCCGGCCTTCCTGCCGAGAAGCTCTACACCACGCCTGAGGACATGATGCAGGTTTACGAAACGCTGAGCCCCATCGGCCGCTTCATGTTTGCCGCCACCTTTGGCAACGTTCACGGCTCCTACAAACCGGGCTCGGTCAAACTGAAACCGACCATTCTGCGCGATGGCCAAAAAGTTGTCACCGACAAATACGGACCCGAAGCTGAAATGGACCTCGTCTTTCATGGAGGTTCCGGAACCTCTCCCGAGGACCTTCAGGAAACGCTCGATTATGGAGTGGTTAAAATGAACATCGACACCGACACCCAATACGCTTTCTCCCGCCCAATCGTTACTCATATGTGTGAGAACATCGAAGGCATGCTCAAAATCGATGGCGAGGTCGGCAACAAAAAGTGCTACGATCCCCGCAGCTATCTCAAGAAAGCCGAGCAGTCCCTCTGCGACCGCATGAAGCAGGCTTGCGACGAGCTCCGCTCATCCGGAAACAGCATCTACTCTTCCTAGAGCTTCTCTTCTATTCCAATTTTCAACGGGCCCGCTAGCGAGCGGGCCCTTTTCGATTCATCACATCAAAATTTTTCCAATGACTGACTCCAAAGAAGCACTCACACCTGCCGCGAAAAAACAGGATAATCCTCTGACCGATATTATCGTCAACGTCATCCTTCCCGTGCTCATCCTGAGTCATTGCAGCAAAGATGGAGACGAAACCTGGCATCTCGGGCCCTACATCGCCATGGCACTGGCCATCGCCATTCCACTCGCTTACGGGATCTGGCACTTCATTCAGCACAAAAAGCTCAATACTTTTTCTGCAGTCGGTGTTTTCAACGTCCTCCTGACCGGACTTATCACCATCTACCTCTTTTCAGGTGATGATCCCGAAACCCGCAAAAACGCACCGCTCCTTTTCGGAATTAAGGAAGCCGTTCAGCCACTTATTCTTGGCTCTCTCTTTCTAATTACCCATCGCTCAGCGACCCCGCTATTTAACGCCTTTGTCTACAATGACGCCATCTTTGATCACGGTCGCATCAATAAAAAGGTGAAGGAAAGCGGCAAGGAAACCGAACTCGGAAAACTCCTCTGGTCCTCCACTCTTCTCTTTTTTGGTTCCTTCTGCCTTTCAGCAGCCATGAATCTCGGCCTCGCCTACTACTTTCTCCACGATCTCGATCCCACGGCAGGGAACTGGAAAGAGCTTTACAACGAAGACGTCGGACGTATCACCGGCTGGGGCTTCCTGGTCATCGGCGTTCCCCTCCTTGTTGTCGGCGGATTCATCCTCGCCCGCATGATCAAGGGGCTCAAGGCTCTGACCGGACTCGAGACTGAGAAAATCCTGCAAGCCCGTTAGCGAAACCTAACCGGCGAACCTGGGGAAGTCAGCCAGGCTGAAAGCATGGCGGCTAACAAAGCGACGATTCCAATTCCTGCGATCGCTCCACCCGTAACGGCAAATCCATGCCACGAGTGCAGGGCTCCCAGAATCACAAAAAGAGCAACTCCCCTGAAGAGCAGCTGCCCTTTTTTCTCAAGATGACGTCCCAAACTACCTTGGCCTCAAAAAGTAAACACTCCTCATTTGACCTTCCTCAGAGTCAGGAGACGGAATTCCATCGCTTCTTCCCCTGAAATTTTAAGCGCCCTGAGGACAAGATCACCTTTCCCCTGGCTCAGTTTGATACGGCCGACCTTCAAACGTTTCCAGTCCTTGGTGTAGGATTCGTTTCGCGGTGAACGATCCTCCTCCGCTCCCAGCTTTGGAACATTATGGGCCTTCGGGATTTCAAAATCCAACTCGCTCCCATGGAACGAAAGTCGATATCTTGACCCACCACTTCGGGCGCCATAGAAGATTTCTACTTCAAATTGTCCGGACTCTCCTGCTTCGGCTCTCCAGATGATCCGGTCATCGGTTGATTTCCAGCTCTCAAAGTAGGAATCGTTTGGGTAACGATTTGACCGCTTTACCCCACCGGTCGCCACGGCGTCGCGGGCCGGAAGCTGCGTCATCCGCGAACCAGGGTGCGCCATCACAAAGGCCCGCTCGTCCTTTGCTCCGCCATATCCCTTAAGTACCTCTTTCTTGTATCTTGCCAAGGCTTGCTTCAACTTGCGGGACGCTTTTTCGTTCTTGATCGGCTTGAGTTGCGCCGGATCTGCTACCATATCGAAGAGCTCCCCTTTCTCACCGAGTCGATGGGCTTGGGATCGCACTCCAAACTTATTCTTCCACTGACTCACCAGAATCCGGTCTTCCCATTCGGCTTTCGGATCTTTAATCAATGGAACTAAACTGTCGCCATCGAGAGGCTTCGGCGGAGAGGCCTCGATTCCCGCGAGTTCACACAAAGTCGGCAACAAATCACGGGCCGAGGCGATCTTCTCAACGCGCAGTCCCTTCTTGATCCCGCCCGGCCACTTAATGAACAAGGGACTCCGGCAGCCCCCTTCTTCAACCGATCCCTTTCGGCCCTTCATTCCACCATTCCAGCGCTTCCCATTCGGGCCATTATCATGGAACCACACCACGATGGTATTCTGGGCGATTTTAAGATCCTCCAACTTGGAAAGAATCCGGCCGACATTGTCATCGAGGTTTTCGCACATCGCCAGAGCGCAGCGGAGGTGAAGGTCACCTTGTTTCATCGTGAGCTTCTTCTTCGCGAATCTCTCCCAGTAAGCATCCGGAACCTGCATCGGCGAGTGCGGAGTATTATAGGGCAGATAGCTGAAAAACGGTTTACCCGCCGCCTTCGACTTCTCCATGAAGGTCATCGCCTGGCTCGTAAAATCATCGATACAAAATCCCTCGCCTTTCACTATCTCACCATTCCGTTCCAGCATGGGAGAGAAGTAATTTCCCCAGTGGCCGCTGCAGAATCCATAAAACTCATCAAAGCCCCGCCCATTCGGATGATAGGGAAACTGCATCCCATTGTGCCACTTTCCAAACGCCCCCGTGGCGTAGCCTGCCTTTTGGAAGAGGTCGGCGATCGTCGTTTCATCGAGATCCATTCTCTCCCCGCCTGCCGAAGTAGAATAGACATTCGAGCGCGGGTGGTAGCGCCCGGTCAGAAACTCCGCACGAGTCGGCGAACAAACCGGACAGACGAAAAATCGGTCGAAGCTCACCCCTTCGCGTGCCAACGAATCAATATGCGGAGTCTTCAGATCTTTGTTTCCCGAGTGACTCAAATCCCCCCATCCCTGATCGTCCGAAAGAAAAACAACAACGTTGGGGCGGGAGTCGGCGCAAAGCCCCATCATAAGAGAAATGAGAAAAACCACGGATTTGAACCATCTCATCTGGATGTTTTACCCCACCCGGCCTACTAAAAAGAATACAAAATCTGGAATTTCATTCTCCGCCTATTAGCTTTAGACTTCAGTTATGCAGCGAGTACTTCCTGTCATCGTCTTTGCCTTAGTCTTGATCTCGGCCCGAATTATTGGAGCTCAAAATTCAGAATTGTTCGGGAATCTTCAACCTCTTGGGGCCCTCTTCTTTTGCGGCATGGCTCTCTTTGGCCTTCGTGGCGTGATTCTTGCCTCAGCGGTTTGGCTCATTAGTTATCCAATTACCAGCATCATGCAGGGTTACCCGATGGGAGCGGAAATGATTGTTCCCGCTTTCGGCTTCGCCGCCATAGTCAGATTAGCGAGATTTTTCCGTAACAGCTCTGCGGTCAAAACCTTCGCAGGTTCAATTCTCGCAGCAGTCGCATTCTATCTGATCACCAACACCCTGAGCTGGGCCCTTGATCCCCTCTACGCACCGAAGTCACTCGCCACACTGGGCAAGGCGCTTTGGACCGGCCTTCCCGGATATGCTCCAACCTGGACTTTCTTCCGTAACGCCATGATCGCGCAAGCAGTCTTCAGCGGGATTTTCCTCGCAGCGACCCAGACCGTCTCGATAGCCTCCAAAAGAGCGACTCAAGCCTTCTCATAAGCTTGAGCACACTTGTCTCTCTAATCGCAATAAACCGAACAACCAGTATTCCCAGCCTTCTGCTCATTGCATTTGGAATCGAGATCGGCGTCTTCGTGATTGATGGAGAAAACATGCTTTCACAAAACGAGAGCCCACGGGTTTACTCTGGGATTCTGAACGGAATGGCAGTCCCAACCGGTGGAAATTTTGTCGATGCTTCCTGCCTTTCGGTCCCGGGCTTATCCTGAACTTGTTCCGATTCCTTGACCTCATTCGCCTGATCGTCCTGGCAGCCTGTAACCATCATCGGGAAACATGGAAACATTGTCATCATGCCCTTCTTCGCCACAACATACAGAGCTCCCTTCCTTCCCCCTCGCGGGAAGAAAAAGTTTGGTTCGGAGGTTCTGCCCAATGCAATTCAAAATCGTTCAAGAAAAACCGTTCAAGCTCTGCAACCGTCACGCCAAAGGGCGGACCATCTTCGCCTTCGTGGTCCGGATTGAGAAAAAAGATCCCGAGAAGATGCCCGCCTTTTGGAATCAATGAGGCCATGGCCGAGACATAATCCTCGCGGTGATCAATCGGGATGGCACAGAAGCAAGTGTGCTCAAACACCAGATCGTACTCACCTTGCCATACAAAGAGATCGCCAACCTCCCAACTCGTCCTCTCACGATTCGACTTCTCTCGCGCACGCCGGATGGGCTCGTCGGCAATATCCAAACCGAGAATATCCCCCCTGGCAGTTTCCCCTATCAAACGGGCATCATGTCCAAATCCGCAGCCTGGAACCAGAATGCTTCGCGAACTCTCGACCAAATTTTGATGAGTCGATAACAAAAAAGGAAGCCCCGGATGGTGCTTCCCTTTCTCCCATGGAGTGTCGCCGGTTCGGTAACGTTCGTTCCAGTCCACCGGTATTATTTCCAACCAAGAACTAGTAAGCCTTGCCGCGAAGACGAAGACTCTTATACTCCGAGATCCCATTGACGATGCCGTCGGCGATGGCTTCACGATACCAACCTTCTTTGGTGCGACCGCGCTCCCTCGAATTCGAAACAAATCCGCCTTCCACGAGGATGGCAGGATTTTGAGCGTGGCGGATAACATAGTAGCGGGCGTACTTGACACCGCGATTGACCGACTTGACCACGCCGAGCATTCCCTTTTGAACAGCAGCCGCAAGAGGCTTGGAACGGGGCGAGCAATAAAATGTCTCGAGACCGGAAACACCACGCTTCCAGGTGAAGTTATAGTGAATGCTTACAAAAATCGAGTTCGGGTAACGATTGCCAATTTTTGCCCGTCCCGGGAGAGTAATGAAGTTGTCACTTCGGCGGGTCATAACCGTCTTGTAACCTTTGGCTTTCAACTTCTTCTCAACGCGCATTGCGGTATCGAGAGCGAGCCATTTCTCATAAACTTTACCGTAGCTACCACCAGTGTCCCGTCCACCGTGCCCCGCATCAATTACGACCGTGTTGAAGGTGCCCGCAGACGCATACAGAGTGGCAACTGAAAGTAAGATAAGTGAAGTGAGGAATGATCTCATGATGTGAAAATCTTAGTTCGATTAATTTTTAAAAAATATTGATAATCCCGACAATCTTTTTCTGCCAACAAATAAAACTACTCGGGGCGCTCGGATGCCCGCCGGGCTTTTGGAGCATCCTTAGCCTCCTTTGCAGGGTCATATTTGATGGCCCCAGCCACTACGACCTGTCCGTCGGAAAACTCCACGAAATGCGGCTTACGGCCCGAGGCTCTCTTAAAATACTCGGTTCCGGTGTGCCTGCCATCTTGGTCTATCGTAGCGTGCACAAAGACCTCAGGGCTGGCCAAATAGAGGACGTGAAGGTGATTCTTGCGGTCCAGTGCCATTCGTGGCTTCACAAATCCCAGATACTCACTGAGACGGTAAGTCGAAAGTGAAATGCCTGTATTTGTGTCCATCACCTGGGTGTAAATCGCAGTTTTATTCCCGTCATTAAACGTCAGAACATTATACTCCCGCTTTGGAAACGCGCTGTTGGGAACACCAAAAGGCACACTATGAAGAGTGCTTCCACTCCCAACCGTAAAGTGACCCGAATTAGAGGTGTAGCTGGCTTCGTCAATTCCCGGGCGGCGGACATGGGCTGTCACCGAGAAATTGCCGACCTTGGCCACACTAAACATTCCGCTCAGGTGCACCCGGCGAGACATACTCCTGCCTGCCGGAATCACCGCACGCTGAAAAACCTTGTTATGGCGTTTCTGCATGGCACGACCACCTGAGTCCCGCATGCTGAAATCAAGCCAGCTGTGAGCGATGGAGCCCTCGAGCTTGCTTGCAAATTCGAGCTCCCTACCACTTCGATTCGTAATTGTCACAACCGCCGTAACCGGCTCGTGCTTAAGGTATTGGCGGCGATCCACCTTTAGTGAAATGCTCACCTGCCCTGCTGCCACGACAGTCGAGAGTGCGGTTAGTAAAAGAATCAGGGAGGTTTTCATGATCGCAGGCACGGAGAGCGAAGCGTTTACTGTGCCACGAGAAAAGGAAAAAGTCCCTGATTCTCCCTCTCTCAAAGGGTTCCTTTCTCTTTTTTGAGGCGAAGCTGACCGCACGCGGCATCGATATCATGGCCTTTTTCGAGACGCAAAGTCGCCGAAATTCCGGCTTGGGTCAGGACATTTTGAAACTTCCGGCAAGCGGTGTCGGAAGGTCTCACCCACTCCAGGCCCTCCACCTTATTATAGGGTATCAGATTTACCTTTGCTTTGATCGAGGCCGCCCGTTTGGCGAGAATCATGGCGTGCTCTGGATCTGCATTGATCCCATCGATAAGGATGTATTCCAGAGTGATCTTCTGGTTTTTCTTCGAATTCCAGACCCGCAGCGCTCCGAAAAGCTCACCAACCGGAAACTTACGGTTCACCGGCATGATTTTATCGCGCGTTTCATCATCTGGACCATGGAGCGAAATCGCGAGCCGGATCTGCTGGGGTAATTCCGCAAGATTCTTGATTTGTGGAACCAAGCCTGACGTCGACACCGTGATGCGACGACCTCCGATTTTGAGTCCCCAATCCGAGGTGATCATTTCAAGAGCGACACAGAGGTTTTTGAAATTGGCAAGAGGCTCCCCCATCCCCATGAATACGAGGTTATTCACCTTCTCCCCCGATAGTTCCTCGGCCAAAATAATTTGGGAAACGATTTCTGCCGCGGAGAGATTCCGGGTGAAACCATCGAGTCCCGAGGCACAGAACTTGCAACCGTAAGCACACCCAATCTGCGACGAAACGCACAGGGTATGACGGTCAGATCGCTCACCATAAAGCGCGGGCGAAGCCGGAATAAGAACGGTTTCAATATACCGGCCGTCTCCAAGCTCCAGAAGGAACTTCCTCGTGGTGTCCTTCGACCCCTTCGTCAAGGTGTGCTTGAGTGGCCGCAGTGGATATTTTCCAGCCAAATCCTCACGAAGCGACTCCGGAAGGTTGGTCATCTCATCCCACGACTTCGCGCGTTTCTTAAAAATCCAGTCAAGAATCTGGGTGGCCCGATAGGAAGGCTGGCCATGGTCGGCCAAAAGCTCCACAAGTTGTGACTGGGTGAGCATATTAGAAAATTGGTCGGCAAAGGACAAACGGAGAAACCACCAGAGCCTCAAACTGCTGCTCCGAGCCCTCCCATTGCATGGCGTGAATTTCTACGATTTTGACAAGGTCGGCCGATTTCAACCAAGCCTTCACCTTCGCGGTTTCGTCTTTCGAAATGGCAGCACCCACTTCCTCCAGAGACAACCCTTGGTCTACAAAAAACAGGACGCCATTTTGATAATGCTCCTTGAGATATCCCCAACCGACCTCGCCGGAATACTTGGCAAGTTTCTCCTCCATGGACGAGTTGTCCTCGCCCAACATCCCGTAGCGCATTTCTTCCGAAGCCATTTTTAAAGAATTTCAAGTGGTTGCATTCCCTTGGTCAAAGTCCCGCTGGTCTTAATCCGGCATCGCAGCCCGCCAGACCCGCGAAGGAATTTTTCGACTCCCGGTGCACAGGCTTCGTCCATCCAGTAACAAGGCTTCGCCTCTTCACTTCCCGATAACTCGATTCCGCCAAGCCGAAAGCTTTTTCCAATCAAATCGTTCAAATCAGCGCCTTTGACGATCACGTTCCGCCGAAAAGCGCTCGGCTCTAATTCGGGAATTCCGAACTCGCTCATCACCCGTCCATAGGCGGCGTAATCAAAAAGAGTGAGTTGTCCCTTGTAGTCCTCCTTGTAGTCGAAAAAACGATCATCGACGAGCCCTCGTCCCGCGACACACTCGATCTCCTCCCGATCGAGAATCTCGTGATCCTCCGACCCTTTCCCGTGCCGACCATAGTAATTGTGGCCGGGAGAAATAAAGAGGTGGGTCAATTCCACCGATGAAGCGCTCATGCGGGAAGGCTAGCAAACATCACGCCCGCGCGCAAACGTCACGCGACTATCTCACGCTCCGTCGAACGGCAGAACGCAGTGTGGGAAGTCTCGGAGGGAGCAGAGCAGGGGTGTGGGGGCAGACCTCGGCGCGGACGAACGCGAACGCGGCGGAGCCTTGCTACTAGATCTCCTGGCTGGACGCTGCACCGTTGGACGGGATCTCTGGGCCGCTGAAAACGTCGAGCGCAGCAGTTTCGACTAATTGAGCGAAGGGATCTGGAGGTAGGTTGAAGTGCCCTTCCGGATCGTTGGAACATTCAAAGGCAGATTTCTGATCACCTGGGGACTCACAACCGGAGGGTGAATGGCTGGAAAGCATAAAAAACTCACCGCGCAAATCAAGCTGCTGGACCTGCAATTTGAAGCCTTGCGGAAATGACCGATGAGCGTCGGGAAGATTCCATTTCACTTGCGTTGACACAGAGTAAACACACCTCCGCAAAAGACCAGTATGAGCAAGCGGCGGCTCTTCTTCTTAAAATAAAAATGAAGCAACAGGAGACGCGCGTGGCTCTCTGTGTGCCTCTCAAAGCGATCATCGTCCGGCAGAAGCCCAACAAAGCCACCACGAAAAACCATCGACAAGAAAGGTCGCTTTTCAAATCAGGCCAAGATGACATGATCTCTTCCATGATTCGCAAACTCATTCTCACCGCCGCGCTTTCCCTCCCCCTCCACGCCTCGGAGTGGGTGACTCTTTTTAATGGAAAAAACCTCTCCGGCTGGACTCCGAAAATCGCAAAACACCCTCTCGGAGAAAACGCCTTCGACACCTTCCGCGTGGAAAACGGCATCCTGAAATGCGAATACGACAAATACCCCAAATTCGAAGGTAAGTTCGGCCACCTCTACTCCAACCTCTCCTATTCCCACTACATTCTCCGCATGGATTACAAGTTTGCCGGAAAGATGATGGAGGACGCTCCTGGTTACGTGAACCTAAACAGCGGCATCATGGTTCACTCGCAACCTCCGCAAAGCATGACTCTCAACCAAGGCTTCCCCGTCAGTCTTGAGTTTCAATTCCTCGCCGACGAAGGCAAAGGCAAGCGTCCCACCGGCAACGTTTGCACCCCCGGCACCAATCTGGAAATGGATGGAAAGCTTATCACCCAGCACATCGTGCAATCCTCCTCCCCAACAATCCCGGCCGACCAGTGGGTAAAGATCGAAATCGAAGTTCGAGGGAATAAAGAGATCATTCATCGCGTGAACGGAAAGGAAGTCCTGCGCTACCAGAAGCCACAACTTGACCCCCGGGGAGCCGTAGTCCCAACGAAAGACCTTTTCGCCGCTGGCGCGCCTCTCCAACTTTCGCACGGACACATCGCCCTGCAGGCCGAAGGTCAACCCGTCTGGTTCCGGAACATCCAGCTCAAACAAATTAAGCCCACAGAATAACGAAACCTCTATGGACGGAGAATTCCAACTCCGTAATCCGGAGATCGAAGACACCGCGCATCTTGCCACGCTCGGACGGAATACATTCACTGAGACTTTCGGTACCCTTTATCGCCAGGAAGATCTCAACCACTTTCTCGAGGAAGTCTATTCCGACTCCGTCGTCGCCCAAGAACTCGCCGACCCAAAACTCACCCACCGCGTCATCGAGTCCGACGGTGAACTCGTTGCCTTTATCAAAGTCGGCCCTGTTCATGTCCCCGCCAAATCACCCTCGCCTGACGCAGGAGAGATTTGGCAAATCTATGTGCGAAAATCATTCCTGGGCAAGGGACTCGGTGACCGACTCATGGAGTGGGCCATGAACTACTTTCGGTCAATTAACACTGACGAAATCTACGTCAGCGTCTTCAGCGAAAACCCTCGTGCCGTCAGGTTTTACCAAAAATACGGCTTTGAAAGAATCGGCGAATACGGCTTTCCCGTCGGAGATCAAGTAGACCTCGAATGGATCATGCGCAAAACACTCAAAGAGCTCTAACCCACAAAAAGAATAATCCCTCATCCGGCATTGGCGCAACCACCTCGATCCGGTCAATCCCAGGCCCGTAGCCATCGTTGGTTCGATTAATAGTGGCACCGTCAATCACGTCAGCCCACGACTCCAAATCGCTCGTAGGAGCGGGATCTCAACGAGAATACCAACGGGTTGATTCGCCAATACTTCCCAAAGAAATCAGACTTCTCAATGGAAACCCAAAAAAGAGGAGAAGAACGTCTAAAACGCATGCCCAATTTTAAAATAACAGAAGCCCGCACCGGCACTCTGCGGTTGCGGGGAATTTTCTGCTCGGGAACTCGATTTCGCCAATTTTAGAGTTTAGCAATTCCGATCTTCAAACTACACAAGCCCATGCCTCACACCATCACAGTGCTCCCCGGCGACGGAATCGGCCCCGAAGTCATGGATGTCGCCCTCGAAGTCCTCGACGCCGTCTCCACAAGATTTGATTTCGAAATCTCCAGCTCCACTCACCTCGTAGGTGGAGCAGCCCTCGACGCAACCAACAACGAGACACCTCTCCCAAGGGAGACGATCGAAGCCAGCGAAAAGGCTGATGCCATCCTCTTTGGTTCCGTCGGCGGTCCCAAGTGGGAAAACCTCGCTCCTGACATCCAGCCCGAGCGCGGCGCCCTCCTACCCTTGAGGAAACACTTCGGTCTTTTCGCCAACCTCCGCCCCGGGTCCTGTCTCCCGGCTCTGACCCACGCCTCTCCCGTCAAAAACGAGCTCATCCCGAATGGCTTCGATGTCCTCTGCGTGCGGGAACTAACTGGTGGCATCTACTTTGGCGAGCCCAAGGGCCGCGAAGATCGTAATGATGAACCTGTCGCCTTCGACACCATGGTTTACAAGAAGTCGGAAATCGAAAATATTTTACATGTCGCCTTCAAGGCTGCCATGGGGCGCGACAAGCGACTCACTTCAGTAGATAAAGCAAACGTCCTCGCCACCTCTGTTCTCTGGCGCGAAACCGCCAACGAAGTGGCAGTGCAATATCCTGAAGTCACCATGGATCACCTCTATGTCGACAACGCCGCGATGCAGTTGGTCAAGCGCCCGGACTCCTTCGACGTCCTTGTAACCGAAAACCTCTTCGGTGACATCCTTTCAGACGAAATGGCAATGATTTCCGGATCACTTGGCATGCTTCCTTCAGCCTCGCTGGGCGAAGCAAAGAACAACGGGCTTTACTTCGGAATGTATGAACCCTCCGGTGGTTCAGCTCCCGACATCGCCGGACAGGGGATCGCCAATCCCATCGCACAAGTCCTCTCCGTCTCTATGATGTTACGCTACTCACTTGGCGAAACCGCCGCAGCCGACGCCATCGATGCCGCCGTCCAAGCCACCATCGATTCAGGCCTTCGAACCGGCGATCTCTTCACTGGCGCTGAAGGTGAAACCAAGATTAACACCGCCGAAATGGGCGCGGCCATCCTCAAGAATCTTTCCTATGCTCCATAAAGCTTAAATTGCCGAACCCTTCTGATTTTAGAGTTATGCCAGTTTGAATATCTATATCAATTGGATAGGTAACTGCAAAATTATATCGCATCAAGTTGGCTTCGAATGAGCGCATTGCTTTGAAAGAAATCCGTGACCGGAGACCTCAAAATGCCGGTAAGTTCAAACGGGCACTCGCTCTTTTACTTTGCAATGAAAGCAAACATGGATATGCCGTTGAAAACGCTGACGCTGTTGTGACCACCGGATTTTCTTCCACTCCCACTCTTGAGCTTTTGCAAAAACGATGTTGCGAAGTCGACCCTCTGGCTGCACTTGACCCCAAACCCCGTAGAAAAGGTCCACGTTAAGATCAAAATTACCGGTGAAGTCGAGGCCCATATCGCTTGCATCGCCTGCGCCGAACCTCCGGAAGGTCGGGCCCACTAGACCCTCTCATTGATCGCTGAGAAACTCATCGAGATCGAGGTTATCGACGAGATCTCTCTTACTTCGGTCCCGGCCGTTTTAAAAAAAGCCAATGTAAACCTTTGCATGAAAAAGGATGGTGCATTTCTCAAAAAAAACACCTCCTTCGTAGCTGCCATGGAAGACGTTCTAGAAGTTTACCAACGCCCAAAAGATCCGTTGCGCTCATTGGTGTGCCTGGGTGAGTTTACCAAACAACTTCTCTCTGAAACGCGAAATTCGCGACCTCCATCACCGGGTAACTTGGCCAAGTATGATTCCCAATATGTTAGGGTGTAAACGCCGGGGCAAAAGCGGTAAGATTTTCGGGTCGGAGTAAAAGCGATACGCATCCAAGAAAGAACGCGTTTATATGGACATGGAACAATGGGCGCGCGGCAAAAATATTTTTGGAGGAAGAGGAACACCAATGGCCCGTAGTCCACCCTGAGATGAGAAAAGCAACTCGAGAACTGCCCGAATCCCCCTCCTTCTCTGATTTTCCGGAGACGAAAACCACCGCTCGACACGTTTTCCCCACAGGGAAACCTTACCGGAATTCTTGCGTATTCGCCACCCCAAGCCATTCTCTCGCACCCAAAACGTCCACTTTCCATGCGCATTTCACTTCTTATCGCATTCCTCGCCCTGCCCGCCACAGCCACCGACTTGGTCTTCGACGCATTCGAATCCGACGGTTTCGGCGAGTGGGCCGTCGAGGGCAATGCTTTCGGGCAAGCCCCCACCGCCGTCACCCCGCCGGGAGTGAATGGCAAGATTACCAATTTCTCGGACCAGTATTTCGTCAGTTCGGCTCACGGCGGCGACACGCCGACCGGTTCGCTCACTTCCCCCGGATTCAAGATTTCCCAACCCTTTTTGGGATTCAAAATCGCAGGAGGTAATCACAAAGGAAAAACCGCCGTTCAACTCCTCATCGGAAACAAGATCGCCTTCGAGGCGACGGGGCAAAACAGCCTCGAAATGCAACCGATCGTATGGGTCCTCAAAGAACATCAAGGGGAGCAAGCTAAGATCCGCATCATCGATGTCGAACCCGGTAGCTGGGGTATGATCAACGCTGACCATTTTGTCTTTTCAGACAGTCCAAAACCATTTTTCCCCAAACCCAAATATCGCGAAGCCAAACCTAACAAAGACGGGTTGGTTTCCACCGAGGTTATTCCCGGCCTCACCATCCCCGAGGGTGCGGTGGCCAAGCTTTTTGCTGAAAACAAGACACTCGGCGTCTACTCGCCCACCGCGCTTACGGTAGATGAAAAAGGTCGTGTTTTCCTCGCCGAAACCCACCGCTTCCGCTTCGGAGTCGAAGACAACCGGAACCATCTTTACTGGCTTATGGACGACATCTCGGCCCAGACCACCGACGATCGCATCGCGATGCACAAGAAGTGGCAGGAGAAACTCCCCCTCGAAAAACTGACCTCCGTCTCGGAAAAGGTCCGTGTCCTCATTGACACCGATGGCGATGGCGTGGCTGATAAGGCGGAAATCTTCGCCGAAAAATTCAACAATCTGCTCGACGGAACCGCAGCCGGCATAATGGCTTTCGAGGGTAAGATCTACTTTGCCTGCATTCCCAATATCTGGATGCTCGAGGATGAAGATGGCGATCTGAAATCTGACAAGCGAAGCTTCATTCAAAACGGATTTGGCGTGCGTGTCTCTTTCTCGGGTCATGACCTAAATGGCTTCGCACTCGGCCCCGACGGCCGCCTCTACACCACAATCGGCGACCGCGGATTCTCATTCACCACAAAGGAAGGCCGAGAATACAACTATCCGAACCAAGGCGCGATCCTTCGCTTCGAACCAGATGGCTCGAACATGGAGGTGGTCCACACCGGCCTGCGCAATCCCAAGGAAATCGCCTTCGATCAATTCGGCACCGGTATTACCGTTGATAACAACTCCGACCAAGGCGATCGCGCGCGCGTCGTCTTCATGCTTGAAGGAGCCGACTCAGGCTGGCGCATGGGCCATCAGGTGCTCCACTCCTTCCACAAAACGGCCGGCATTCCCGACCGTCCCATCAACCAGTGGATGCAGGAAAAAATGTGGGAGCCCCGGAATGACAATCAGCCGGGACACATCGTCCCTCCCATGCTGAATCTCACCTCTGGCCCGTCCGGACTGGCCTACTACCCGGGCACTGGATTCAGCCTTGGCTGCAAAGACCAATTCCTCATCTGCGACTACCGGGGTGGTGCCGCTGCCTCCGGCATTTGGAACTTCAGTATCAAGGATGATGGCGCCGGATTTGCAGTCGATCAATCCGGGAAGTTCAACTGGGGAGTCGCCGCCACCGACATCGAGTGGGGCTACGATGGGAAGCTCTACGTGTCTGACTTCGTCAGCGGCTGGCAATCGCACACTGCCGGACGTGTTTACACTCTTGAGGAACAGAATCCCGGGAAAAGTGTCGCCGATTTCCTCGCGGAAATTGACTTCAAAACCGCTCCTCCCCGAGACTTGGCAAGGCTACTTTCGCACGCCGATCAGCGTGTCCGCCTCCGCGCCCAACTTCACCTGGCCACCCGCCCCGAAGCACTCCCCCTTTTCGTCTCCGCAGCCAATCAGCAGCTCAATCATATCGAGCGCCTCCACGGAATTTGGGGACTTGGGATGATCGCGCGCAAGGGAAACAGTGTGGCAGCCGGCATCCTCGCCCAGCAGCTCCGCAGCAACGATCCCCGGGTGCGGGCACAGGTGGCCAAAGCACTTGGCGAAGCTCAGCTCAAGACCGCGGATGTCCTCCTTCCGGCTCTGACGGATGGATCCCCCCGGGTGCGCGCCCTTGCCGCGATTGCGGTCGGCCGCATCGGAGATCCCAAGGCGCTCCCCGCGATCAAAGCGATGATCGAATTCAACGGTAATAACGATCCCGTCCTGCGCCATGCCGGAGTGATGGCGCTCGTAGGAATTGCAAAAGACCAGGAGATCGCCGATCTGGTTCGCCATAATTCGGAAGCGGTCAGGCACGCCGCCGTCATCGCCCTGAGGAGAATGGGCAGCCCCAAGGTGATGGCCTTCCTTGGTGACACTAATCTGGGGATCTCGAATGATGCCATCCGCGCGATTCACGACACCCACATGGAAGCCGCCCGCCCCGTTCTGGCAGCCCTCCTTGATGACAAATCAATTGGCACTCCCCAGCGCCCGGTCAGCCTCATGATCTTGCGCCGACTCATCCACTCCGCCTACCGGATTCCCAACGAACAAAACCTTCTCCGTGTCATCAAAGCCGCCGTGAATCCACTCTTCCCCATTGAAGAGCGGAAGGAAGCGATGAGGCTTCTTGCGATGTGGGAAACCCCACACGTCGTCGATCAATCCCTCGGGTATCACTCCCCTCTTGCTCCCCGCGATCCCGCCATTATGGAGAAAGTTCTCGGCGAGCACATCGGGCTCCTCCTCGACGGTGGCCAAGAAATCTTCGGCGAAGCCATGAAGCTTGCCCTAAACTATGGCATTGAGCACAAAGGGCTCGATTCGGGAAGCCTCACGCGCATTATCCGTGATGGAAAGACCGACGGACAAACCCGCGCCGCAGCCCTCGATCTTTTCCTCAAAGGAAACCCCGAAAACGTCGATAAAATCCTCGCTGAAGCGGCCCGTTCCAAAAACGACGAGCTTGCCACCAAAGCCCTTCAACTCGCGTCTAAGCGGGATCCGGCTTCCACCATGGCGGCGCTCAAAGGAGCGCTCCAATCGGATAGCACCGCACGCCGCCAGACCGCTTGGGGAATTATTGGCGAACTTCCGGCCGAGTATGCCATTCCCGTCATTCGGGAAGGCCTGGTCGACCTCAAGGATGGAAAGAGCGACCGCGCCACCCGCCTCGATCTTTTGATGGCGGCCCGGAAACGCGGCGAGCCGGCGATCAAATCCGCCCTCGCTGATTACGAGGACTCGCTGCCAAAGGATGATTCGCTCGCTTCCTGGGAGCCTTCGCTCGCCGGAGGTGATGCCGGTCGTGGATTCAAGATCTTCCAAACTCATGCCGCGGCCCAGTGCATGCGTTGTCACCGGCACGAGCCTGGCCACTCGGAAGGCGGCGAAGCCGGCCCCAACCTCATGGGCGTGGCGCTAAGACACGACGCCAAGGGCCTGCTCGAGTCACTCATTCTCCCTCACGTGAAAATTGCCGACGGCTTTGGCGTCGCTGAGGTGAAGCTCAAAAACGGAACCAGCAAGAGCGGAACCATCGTGGCCAGCACAGACAAATACCTCGACCTCAGGGAAAGCGAGTCAGCTGTATGGCGGATTAAATTGTCCGACCTCGCCGGGCAACCGAAACCCGTTTCCGCCATGCCTGCCATGGGGGCCATTCTCACCCCTTACGAGGCCCGCGATGTCATTGCCTGGCTTTTGACGCTAACCAAATCCAATCCGGAAAAACCCACCCCTTATCAGGCCAAGGAACTTTTACTTGCCGACTCCAAAAAGATGGACGAAGGGACAAAAAGCATCGAGACTCCCGCCCGTCCGAAACCTGAACCTGATCAAAACGTGAGCGAAAATAACGAAATTGACCCCGCCGTAATGGAACTTGGAAAAGCGCAATACAACTTGTGTCTTGGTTGCCACGGCCCGACCGGTCAGGGGATGCCCAATGTCGGCCCTCCTCTTGAGAAATCCGAATGGGTCACCGGCCCGGTGGAAAACCTGATCGGAATCCAGCTTCGTGGACTTCAGGGTGCCATCACAGTCAACGGCCAGGACTATCAGTTCGCGGCACCAATGGTCGCCATGGGAGCAGGACAGCCGGACGAAAACATCGCCGCGGTCCTGACCTATATTCGTAATTCCTTCGGAAACAGTGCTTCCGCAGTCACTCCGGAGATGGTCGCTGAATACAAGGAAGCCAACAAAGATATTCTCAGCAAGGTTCCCCCGCCGATGCTCAACGTTAAGGATCTTATTGATCCTTTCAAAAAGCCAGTCAGTGCGGACGGCACTCCTGTTATCAGCGACGCTCCGGCCCCGGCCATTCCCGAAATTCCTTCGGCCGGTCTTGGCGCCCCCACAATTGGAATCATCATTACACTCGTCATTGCAGGCCTCACCGGTATCGGCATGCTCCGCATGAAGACGATTAACAAGTAGGTCCAAGCTGACGACAACCTTCCATCAAACGTCCCGGAAAACCGGGACGTTTTTTTGCCCGTATCTAGTAATTCTGCAGGTGAATTTCGTCCGCTTCATCGGTCATCTGATGGATGAAGACGAACTTGCAAGCTCCTGATGGGAAACAAATGAGGAGAATTCCAAAACCAGCATCACCGGCTGGGCTGTCTCAATCAGAGCAAGAGCGATCAAGCGACCTGACGACCGCGTTCGCATCCGTAAAAAACTGGTCATTATGAGCCCGGTCATCCAAGTCGAAGATCTTTCTCAGAACCTACTGTTCTTCCACCTCGAAAGTTCGGATCCAATACTGAAGGGATCACCTCCCTCGAATCGCAAAGAACCAGATGGTCACTCTGAAACCCTCCACCAATAATATCCATGAAGCGATAACCATTATGGGCATATCTAACAAGGGTCTCAAATTCTAAAAAGTTTCTTTATACTCTCGAACTCGACATTCTTGCCTCAAATGGTATCAAAAGGGGCTATGAAGAATATTCTCCCAACTCTCACTATTTCCGCTCTCTTGGTTTTATCGCTTGCCGCCCAGGAGCGGGAGCGCGCTCCCCGTGGCAGAACGGATCAGCCAAAAGCCGAAAACTTTGATTGGGACCGCTTCAAAGAACGGATTGAGGGTGCCGTTGAGCGGGGTGATATG
>Ga0213866_10001121_pt1 | contig 20194 bp, 24 predicted proteins | sample PICome_11_FD_160079 | JGI IMG/M metagenome (GOLD analysis project Ga0213866, IMG submission 160079) | Coastal seawater microbial communities near Pivers Island, North Carolina, United States - PICO284 | ecosystem: Environmental > Aquatic > Marine > Coastal | place: USA: North Carolina...
TCTAATAGCATTACCATAAATTAAAATTTCAAATGGTTTATATATTGAAAGGTTCAGTTGAGTTTGAGTATAAAGGCGAGGGAACTTTTACTTTAAATGAGGGCGATGTGGTCTATCAACCACCTGAGATACATCATAGAGAGATTAAGCACTCAGAAGACCTTGAATTAATAGAGATTACAAGCCCGTCTGAATTTGAAACGGTTTCGTTAGCCAAAATTTGAAGTTTTTTTTATTAAATTTGATTATTTTTTTCTATTAGATAAAAAATATTTTCATTAATGGTGTAGGTGATAATTATGGCCATTGAAGCCGCTGATTTATTTTCAAAACACATAGAACAATCAAGGTTTGAAGATTTTGATAATGAAACTATAAATAAAATTAAGATTTTTTTATTGGATTCTATTGGTGTTGGTATTGCTGGAAGTACAGGAGCAAATCTATTAGAATTAAAACAAGTTTCAAATGGTTGGTCGAAGGGAAATGATTGTACAATTCTTGGTACGTGGGAAAAATATTCAAGAGACGCAGCAACTCTAATAAATGCTTACCAAATACATTGCCTTGAATTCGACTGTATTCATGAAGGTGCTGTTGTACACCCAATGGCTGCTATATTAAGTTCTTTACTTTCACATTCTGAAATAAATCATAGAAATAAACTAAATGTAAATGGAAAGGATTTTTTACTTTCACTTGCTTTAGGCGTTGATATTGCCTCTTACATAGGTGTGTGTGCTACAGGTGAACTTCGTTTTTTTAGACCTGCAACTGCCAGTGGTTTTGGAGCAGTTGCCGCATTATCAAAAATTCAAAAATTTTCATCTGAGGAAATTAATAATGCACTTGGTATTATGTATTCGCAAACATGTGGTAATATGCAATCACATGTTGAAGGAGTTCCTATATTAGGTCTGCAAGTAGGATTTAATGCAAGAGCCGCCTTGTCTTCAATAGATTTAACAACCGCAGGTTTTCCAGGTCCTAAAAAAGTTTTTAATGGTGAACATGGTTATTTTAACCTAATAGAAAATAATAAATATGATTTATCCTACCTTCAAAATCATATTGGAAAAAAATGGATGATAAATGAGTTAGCTCATAAGCCCTACCCAAGCGGGAGGTTAACTCATGGCTTAGTTCACGCAATTAAAGATTTGAAATCGAAACATAAGCTAAAGGCTGAGGATATCAAATCAATTACTTGTGATGTTCCTCCAGGAGTTTACAAACTTGTTTCACGGCCTATTATTAAAAACCTAACTACAAACTATGCAAAATTATGCGCCAAATTTGTTGGTGCAAGTTATATGATAAATGGTCATCTAAATATTGAGACATTTACAGATAGAAATTATTTAGATAACAAAAATACTCATGAATTTGCAAAGAAAATCTTGATAAACAAAAATAAAAATTTAAATGAAAAAGTACTCACACCACAAATTTTTTCAGTCTTATTACAAAATGACAAAAAAATTGAAATTAAACTAGATAACGTTTATGGACATCCCAAAGTTCCATTGTCTGAAAATGAGTATTTAAAAAAATTTGAAACTTGTTGTGAACAATCCATAAAGAAAATAGATCAATATAAAATTAACCAATTGCAAGAGTTTATTTTGAATATTGAAAAAAAGAAAAACATAGTAGATTTATTTAAAATAGTCTAGGCAACACTATTTAAGATGCTATTTTCTTATCAGCTAATTTGATTAACATTTCAGTCAATACAGCCGATCCTTTTGATACATCTAAATACTCTGCATGTTCTTCAGGACAATGACTAAGACCGTCCTTACATGGAATAAATATCATTGCAGCAGGGGCTATTCTTGAAAGGTGGGCAGTATCATGTCCTGCGCCACTATCCATCATGATAGTAGATAACCCAATATCTTGAGAAGTTTCTTTGAATGCTTTGCTTAAGTCATTATCCATTTCCACGTATGGTGCAAAAGCTATGTCTTTAAGCACAATTTCACATGGACTTGAATTGTTTATTGAGGCAATTTTATCCTTTAAACTGTCAATAAATTCTTGCCTAGCATTTTGACTGGAAGCCCTTAAATCTATTGTCATTTCTACTAAGCCAGGAATAATAGCTGCAGAATTGGGATAAACATTTATCTTACCAATAGTAGAAACAAAATGTTGATTACTTTCTTTTGATAATTTTAACGCTAATTTATTCACATAAGTGATGATTTCAGATGAGACAACAAGCGCATCAGCTCTTTGATGCATTAAAATAGTTCCACTGTGACCAGCCTGACCATTAACTTCAACATTAAATCTAGAAATACTAGGAATAGACCTAACAATCCCAATTTCAATATTTTTTTGTTCTAAAATTTTACCTTGCTCTATATGCAATTCTAAACATGCTAGAATATTTTGAATCATTGGTAATGGCTTAGAAAGCGATTTTGTGTTTCCACCAATTTTATTTATTTCATCTTTTAAAATATTCCCAGAAGAATTGCTTCTAGATAAAATCTCATCACTTAATGCACCTATCATGCCTCGTGTTCCAATACAGGAAATACCCCAATCATTTAATTCTTCACCCAGGTAGTCATATACAGCAAGATTGAAGGGTAAGTTTATATTGTTATCTTTTATATGTTTTATAACACATAATGATGCAACAACCCCAGCTATACCATCATATCTTCCACCAGAGGGTACTGTGTCAATATGTGATCCAATCATAACTATTTTATCCGTATGCTTTTTTGAATTCAGGGTACCAATTAAGTTTCCAGCGTCATCAGTTGAAACTAATAAACCAAGTTTTTTGAATTGATCTGTCAGCCATGCTCTTGCATCATAAAATTCTTGACTAAATACTAACCTAGTAAATGGCCTACTTTTTTCAGTAAATTTTTCTAAATCTTTAATTTTCTCTTCAATATAAGGGATATTAGATATTATATCGAATTTCATCTCTTTAACCTCTTAGCATTATAAATCTTATTTAAAGATACTCACTAGCGCTTAAACAAATATCATAAATAATTTTAGTACAATAAATAAAAATTAACCTCTAGGTTTTGCTGAGAGCGAGCAACCTCCGTCTACAACCATAAGATGGCCAGTTACATATCTTGCCCATTCAGAACAAAGGTAAACAACTGCTTTTCCAATGTCCCAACCTGTGCCTTCCAATTCAATTAGTGAAGCGTTTTGTCTTTGAGAGCGTTGACTTTTACTCATCCCATCTGAATAAACCATAGGTGTATAGACTGGGCCGGGAAGAATACAATTAACCCTAATACCATCTTTACCATGATCAACAGCCATTGCTTGACTTAATGATAGAACAGCGCCTTTTGAAGCTGAATATGAAGTTAGGCCTTTGGGTCTAGTTGCTGAAATAGAAGATATATTTACAATTGACCCACCACCTCCAGAATTTATCATTGCTGGAATTGCGTATTTAGACATAAGAAACATGGGTTTTAAATTTATATTCATTACACGTTCCCAGTGTTCTTCAGTTTCTTCTACTACTGAAAGTTTACTTGCTATTCCAATATTGTTATCAAGAATATCAAGTCTTCCCCAATTATCTAATGAAAATTCCACAACTTTTTTGCATTCATTAGCCTTAGTTAAGTCTGCACCAATGCCTAATGCTTCTCCATCTCTTTCTTTAATCATGTTTACAGTGTTTTGAGCTAAAGAAAGATCTTTATCAACAACAATTACCTTAGCGCCTGCTTCTGCAAGAAGTATTGATGCTGCTCTACCATTCCCGATACCTTTTAAATCTCCACCTCCTCCTGCAACAATAGCTACCTTTCCTTTTAAGCCAAGATCTAGTGAGTTAACCATTAAAATTCTCCTAATATTATATAACCATGGTCTATTTTTTTGATAGTTCTTCAAGTATGGGACAATTGGGTCGATCATCTCCTTGGCAATTATTAGCAAGAAAACTAAGCTCTTTTTTTAAACCATTAAGGTCTCTTAGTTTGCTATCTATTTGTGATATTTTTTCTAAGGTAATCTTTTTAACTTCTTTACTAGTTCTGTTTTTATCTTCATATAAAGATAATAATTCTTTACATTCATCTATGCTAAAATCAAACTTTCTTGCCTTTCCAATAAATTTAAGCTTTGCCACTTCATCATCAGTGTAATCCCTATAGCCAGTTGTTATGTTTTGTTGAGGCTTAACCAATCCAATATTGGCATAATATCTGACAGCTTTTATGGTTAAATTTGATAATTTAGCTGCTTTTCCAATATTCATTATTTTCCCTTTACTTTCCCCTAAAGGGAAAGTGTATATGATTATTTATGAAAGGTTAATAATGTCAATACAAAATACATTACATATTAATTGGTCTTGTAATCATACATGGCTTCAAGCTTCTAAAAATACTTCATGGTGTTTGTTAGGTTGCTGCATAGGTGATTTCGGTACTATTGCTTTTTTTCAATTTATGGAAATCCTTTGGCCTGTTCCTCTTATTATGACTCTAGCTATTGTAAATGGAATTATTACTTCAATTATTCTTGAAACAATAATCTTATCAAAACAAATGTTATTAAAGTTAGCTTTTAAAACGGCTATTGGAATGTCATTAGTTTCTATGGTTTCTATGGAGGCTGCTATGAATTTAACCGATTATATTCTTACTGGTGGAGCTATACTGACATGGTGGGTAATTCCTTTTATGCTTTTTGCAGGTTTTATCACTCCCTTGCCATATAATTACTGGCGTCTTAAAGCTCTTGGAAAGGCCTGTCATTAAAAGTGAAAGACTTTATCAAAAAGAATAAAATTTTATTTTATATAATTATTTTGATTATAATTATAGCTATTGGTTTATTTAATTTTGTTGTTAATGATAACAGTGCACAAGCTTCTGTATCGCTAAAGCCTAAAGATAAATTATTAATTAAACTTGGAAAAAAAATATACACACAAAATTGTGCTTCATGCCATGGAGTAAATCTTGAAGGGGAAAAAAATTGGATGTCAAGGTTGCCTAATGGGATGATGCCTGCTCCACCACACGATGAAAAAGGACATACTTGGCACCATAATGATAATTACCTATTCATGATTACAAAATATGGTGTTGAAGAAATTTTAGGTGAAAAATATCCCAATAATATGCCAGCCTACAAAGAAATTTTAAGTGATAAAGAAATAATCTCTGTCCTCTCATACATTAAAAGCACTTGGCCTCCTAGGGTACAAAAAATTCATGATCAAATAAACTCGCGATCTAACTAGAATATTAAAATTAAAAAAGAAATTTTTGGTAATTAAATAAATAAATTATTTTAAATTATAAGGATATTAAATGACATCTCGGCGACAATTTTTAAAATATATACCCTGTACTTTTGTTGTTACCAAATATAACGCTGTTCTTGCAGATAATAAGAATGTGATCAATTATAAAATTACTGCCAAAAAAACAAGCTTTAGTTTTAAAGATAATACTTCTGCTGAGTTATTACTATATAATGACACTAATCCTGGTCCAACATTGAAAGGAAATGTTGGAGATATTTTAAGGGTTAATTTTACTAATAATCTTGATGAACCCACAAGTATTCATTGGCATGGTATTAAAAACATCAATAAAATGGATGGGGTTCCTTATTTAACCCAAGACCCAATTCAACCTGGGGAAACTTTCGTTTATGAATTTCCTTTAAATCATTCTGGAACTTATTGGTATCACGCCCATATGGATTCATGGAAACAAGTTGCAAAAGGGTTGTATGGTCCTTTAGTCGTATCTAATTTAAAAGAAAACATATTTGATGACGATTTAGTTATATTGGCAGATGATTGGCGATTAAATAAAAATTATGAAATAGATGAAAAGTCTTTTGGTTCATTGATGGATTGGTCACATGCTGGAAGAATTGGTAATTGGTTAACAATAAATGGGAAAAAATCTCCAGAGTATCAAATCAATAAGGATGGTTTAACAAGGTTAAGGTTTATAAATGCGTCAAATGCCAGGGTACTTAAATTTGGCTCAAGTTTAAAAAAAATGGAGATAATTGCAGTTGATGGCATGTCAGTTAAACCATTTTTCCAAGAAGCTTTTACTTTGGCTCCAGGGCAAAGATTAGATATATCAGTTAACCTTAATGATTTGTCAGGGGTTAATTTTTTTGAAATTAGTCAAAAGAAACCTCTAAATGCATTTGTTCTCAAAACAATAAAATCTAATCAAATAACTAACAATAAAAGGCCTAATTTTTCTTCAAAATACAGTTTTCCAAGCTTAGAAAATGCAAAGATAATTAAAATACATATGCAAGGTGGCGCTATGGGTAATTTAGCCAAAGCTGAGTTTGAAGGTGTTGAAAAAGACTTCAGAACTCTTGCAACAGAAGATAGAAAACTTTGGGCTTTTAACAAAGAGATAGGTAGTTATGACTATTTACTTGGTAAAGTTAAAACAAATGAGGTAGTTGTTTTTGACTTATGGAATGATACCAGATGGCCTCATAGTATGCATTTACACGGAAATCACTTTTTTGTTAAGTCTAATGAATTTAAAGGTTTAAATGATTATCTATTAAGAGATACTTATTTAATGCAACCAGGTGAAAAATCAAAATTTGTTGTTTTAGCTGATAATCCTGGTAAGTGGTTGTTCCATTGCCATATGCTTGAACATGCCGCATCAGGAATGGTTGGTTACCTCGAAGTTATATAAATTAAAATGTATTTGATATTTTGTTTGAAAAGTAATTAAGCTTTTTATTGAAAAATTTTTTTATTTTCGAAAAATTCCAAATGAATATAAAAGATGCTAATGCACTCAAAAACATTAACAAAAAATTTGATGAAGATACTATACACATTATTTTAACTTAAATAAATTGATCGAAAATTCAAACAATACCTTAATTTTCAAAAGTTTTAATATATATTGATTACAGTATAAATTTTAGAACGGTCATAGACAAATGGTTTATTATCCTAACACAGAAAAAGAATTAAGAATTGATGCTTCTAATTTAAAAACATTCGTCAAATCAATTTTCTTAGCATGCAATATGAACAATGAAGATGCATCAGTTGTTACAGAATCTTTGATACATGCTGATTTAAGAGGTATTCATTCTCATGGAGTTATTAGAGTCCCAGATTATGTAAAAAAATTACAGGTAGATGGAGTTGATCCTTCAGGAAACCCTTTTGTCTTAAAAGAATTTGGAGGAACTTCTAGAGTAAATGGCAATAATTCAATGGGACAAATTGGTGCTAAATTTTCAATGCTCCATGCAATAAATAAAGCTAAAAAATTTGGCATTTCTTATGTTTCTCTTGAAGGTAGCAACCATTGTGGTGCCCTAGATTGGTATAGTTTAATGGCTTCAGAAGCAAAATGTGTAGGTATCGTTGGAACAAATGCTTTACCAACAATGGCACCATGGGGTGGTATGGATAAAATTGTTGGAATAAACCCTATTTCAATTTCTTTTCCTGGAATAAATTGCGATGATTTAGTGATAGATGCTTCTCTTGGCCAGACATCGCATGGTAAAATCAGAATTTATGCTCAAAAAAAAGAAAAAATACCAGAAGGTTGGGCATTTGATAAGGATGGATTACCTACTTCAGATCCAGAAAAGGCACTTGAAGGTTTAATACAACCAATAGGAGGCTTTAAAGGTATAGGTTTCGCGATGATGGTAGGAATGTTATCAACTATGTTATCTGATGCCAAATACGGTTCTAATTCTGGGAATATGATCGATGGTGCAATATCAGGAGTTGATGGACAATTCTTTATTGTAATCAATATTGGAGAATTAATTGATTTAGATACTTATCAAACTAAAATTAATGAAATGATTAGAGAGTTTAAAAGTTCAAGATCTCTTAAAAATAATAATATTTACCTGCCAGGAGAAATTGAAAATCAATTAAAGATTCATAACACGAAATTTGGTATACCCTTAAATAACGAGACTATAAGCAATTTAAATGATGTTATTGATAATTTGCAATTAAATATTTCTCTTAATGATTTATTGAAGTAATAATTTAATTAATAATTTTTACAATCTAGCTAATATATTTTAATAAAAATCATTGATTATTAACGTAATATAATCTGTTAGTTATTACATCAATGTTGCTTTTAATAATTATAACTGAAATAGATTATTAAAGTTAAGCTCGCATTACTATTTAAAAACTTTTTATAATTTTCTGGAAGACATTTATTATGAAAAACACAGCAAGATTACACTACTTTTTGGGCCGTGGCAGAGCTGAAACTACAAGGTGGATGTTAGCTTTTAACCAGATAGATTTTGTAAATATACCAATCAAAACGCCTAAAGAGTTATCTTTGTTGAGAGCAAGTGGAAAGCTTCCTTTTGATCAAATGCCACTCCTTGAAATTGATGGGAATTTTTTATCACAATCAAGTGCGATGGTAAGGTATTTAGCAAGGCTTGGAAACCTTTATGGTAGTGACGATAATGAAGCTTTGCTTTGTGATATGTTTGCAGGTGCTATTGCTGATTTTGCTGAAACATCAATGCAAGCTGCATTTCAACCTAGTCAAGAAATTGCTATTAATATGTTAAAAGATCGTTTTGATAAATTTGGTCCTAAATTTGAGTCCAAAATCAAAGAAAATGGTTTAACTTTTTGCGTTGGAAAAAAAATTACTTTTGTAGATATATTATTAACTGAGGCCTTAAATGCATACATTGAGTGGATACCAAACTTGTTGGAAAAAGACAGCCTTTTATTTACCTTATATACAAAAATGATTGCTCAGCCTGGAATAAATAAATATTTAAGTTCTGAACAAAGATACCCAAAGCCAGATCAAAATTATGTAATAGACGTTGCTCGAGTTTTAGAAAGATCTCTTCCTTCACACATGGAGAATGTTAATCGTTTTGTTAAGTGAAATTTAATTAAGTTTTGATTTAAAGAAGCTAATTGAAGCATCTATGACTAATTTTAAATCTTCTCTAGTTTTTCCTGAACCGCTTGTTTTTGTAAAACATTTTTTTCTAATATTTTTTGGATTTGCAACGCTACCATCAAGAAAGTTAAAATTATTATTTTTACTAATAATCACAGGATTATCGCCGCAACCATTAAATGCAACACCTTTTACAATCTTACCATTATGACTAAAAAAATGATTTGATTTAGGAAATATTTTTAAATTAGCGTCAGCTCCAGCAGAAGAATATAAATCAATCATAGTTTTGCATGGTTTGGGTTCGTAATGACTTTCTCCACCTTTAATTACTAGTAAAGGAGTTTCAAAATTCCTTGGTTTATAAAACATATTACAAGGTGGCTCTAATGAAACAACGCCTGCCCATTTTTTACTGTTACCAAACTCTAAATCATTCATTAACATTACAGCTGCGCGTCCACCATAGCTAAACCCTGCATAAAAAAAATTGTTTGGGTCTAGTTTAGTGTTTTTTGAAAAATATGAAGCAATTTGCTTTGCATAAACTTGTGCATCTGGTTGTTTGTTTTTTTGATTAGCTTTAAGGTTTTTTTTATAAAAAGCATCTATTATAGCTACAGCAAAACCATTATTTAATGATGCTTTTGAGAGATTTTTCATTTGCACATCTGTCTGGACTATTCCATTTGATATTTTTCCACTATCCCTTGTGCTTCCATGTTGTAATATAATTAGAGGAACAGGTTTCTTAATAGGTTTTTCGGGGAAAATAAGTTCAACTGGAACGTTTGAAGTGCCATATTTTTTTTCAGAAAGTTCTAATTTTATAGTTTCACTGAAACCTGAAGAGGAAACCATTAAAAGAAATAAAATAAAAGATATTAATTTATTACAATATTTATAATTCATTATTAACCTCCACTTTATTTTTAGCGTCTATTTTTAATATATTGATAGATAATATAGTTTTTAGCATACAATTGGATATGTAAAAAGTTTTGGACTAGTTTGTAAATTATATTAAATATTATGGTTCTACAAATCTTTTAGAAGGAGAGTTTAGATGAATGGTAACCAACTTTTACAAAATAAAACCATAATCGTAACTGGTGCAGCAACTGGAATTGGTCAGGCTTTTTCAGTGGCATGTGCTTCCTATGGAGCAAAAATTATTGTGGCTGATATGAATTCAGGAGTAGAGACGGTTGAATTAATTGAAAGCAAAGGCGGAGAAGCAAAATTTGTTGAGGTAGATGTAGCAAATGAAGACTCGGCTAGTTTTATGGCGAAAAGTGCATTTGATTGGAGTGGCCGTGTTGATGGTTTAATCAATAATGCTGCTTACTTTCGTGAAGTAAAACTTACGCCCTTTGAAGAAATTAAGATTGAAGTATGGGATAAAATTTTTGATGTAAATGTTAAAGGTATTTGGCAATGTTCAAAAGCTGTAATTCCTTATATGCGTAAAAACAAAGGGGGAAGTATAATAAACATTTCTTCTGTTGTAGCGGTTGCGGGACAACCAGGTTATCTTCATTATGTTGCTACTAAGGGTGCTGTCCTTGCAATGACAAAAGGTTTGGCTAAAGAGTGTGGAAAAGACTGTGTAAGGGTAAATACTATAGCACCAGGTTTTGTTATTACTGATGCTACTAAAAACAGACCACTTGAATGGCAACAAACATTCCTGAAAGCAAGAGCTATTTCACGTGAACAAAGGCCTGAAGATTTAGTCGGAACAGCTGTTTATTTGCTTTCAGATTTATCTAATTTTGTGTCTGGCCAAACCCATGTTGTAGATGGAGGACATATAATGTACTAACGCAGATTAAGATTTAGGACATTATTATTATTTTATTCTAACGACATGTTTAATGATATATTCTAATCTGATATTATTATAGTTTATGTCTAGATCTAAACGTTATTATTAGAAATTTTATTATTTGAGGAAGTTAATGACAAAACCCAAAATATTTGTGACTGGTGGAAGTGGTAAAGCCGGCAAACACTTAATTCCATATTTACTAGAAAAAGGTTTTTCTGTAGTAAATGCTGATTTAGTACCACTTTTAATGGATGGTGTTGATAACATAAATTTAGATGTAACTGACTCTGGGCAACTTTTTAATGCTTTATCTGGTTACGCAAATATACCAGAACTAAAATCAGGAGAGGGGCCAAAAAATTTCAAAGCAGTTGTTCATCTAGCAGCAATACCAAGAGTATTAATTAAGCCAGATAATGAAACATTCCGTATTAATACTCTAGGAACTTACAATGTAATTGAAGCAGCTACAAAGCTAGGGATTAAAAAAATCATTTTTGCTTCTTCAGAAACAACCTACGGCTTTTGTTTTGCTCAAGGCAATCCAATTCCCAAATATCTTCCAATTGAAGAGGATTATGAGACAAATCCAACTGATAGCTATGGACTTTCAAAAGTTTTAAACGAACAAACTGGTAAAGCTTTTCAAAAAAGAACTGGAATTGATATTTATGCATTAAGAATAGGAAACATTATAGAACCAAATGAATATCATAGGTTTGAAGAGTTTTGTAAAAATCCAAGTGTAAGATTAAGAAATCTTTTTAATTATATTGATGCTAGAGATTTAGCTCAGGCTATAGAACTATGTATTAAAAAAGATGGTCTTGGTTATGAGGTTTTTAACGTTACACATGATATTAATTCAGTTAGTTTGACAACTGAGGAAATAATTAAGAATTTTTTTCCAAATGTAAAAATTAGAAGAGAAATGGAAAAATATGAGTCAATACTATCTTCAAGAAAAATAAGAAATGTTCTTGGTTTTAAGCCAATTCATGATTGGAATAAATATTTAAAAGTTTAAATTTGAGGTGATAATATAATGAAATTACTTTGTTTTTTGTTTTTTGTTTTGATATCTGTAAACGTCAATGCAGGTCAAAAATTAACTTATTCATACAATAATGAAATGTTTGAGGGGTATCTGAGTAACCCAAAATCACAATCAAAGGGTTTGATTATTCTTATTCATGATTGGGATGGTTTAACAAAATACGAAGAAAAAAGAACAGATATGTTATCTTCTCTAGGTTATACAGTCTTTGCTGTTGACTTGTATGGAAAAGGTAATCGTCCAAAAGAAATGAAACTTAGAAAAGCAGAAACAAAAAAGCTTTACGAGAACCGTACTAGAATGAGGGAGTTAATATTAGCTGGTATTAATGAAGTTAACGTAAAAAAACAAAAAACATTTGTAATGGGTTACTGCTTTGGAGGGTCTGCGGCACTTGAATTGGCCAGATCACATAAGGGAGAAAATATTGTAGGCTACGCTTCTTTTCATGGAGGTCTTAAAACCCCTCAAGGACAAAGCTATAGCGCAAATACCTCACCAATATTTATAGCTCACGGTGGAGCTGATAAAGCAGTTAAATTAGAAGATGTTTTTCAAATCACTAACGAATTAGAAAAAAATAAAATAACATATGAAGTCAATATATATTCTGGTGCTCCTCATGCATTTACTGTTTTTAATTCAAAAAGGTATAGAAAGGATGCAGATGAAAAGTCTTGGGAGGCATTTTTAAGTTTTATAGATAAAAAAATGTAACTAAAATCAGATTAGTGAAGCATTTTAATACCTAAGCAAAACTTTCCAATATTTCGTTTTAACTATCCTATTTAATAAAAACTTATAAAATAAATATAATTTAGTCTTCGATTTAATCTACATCAATGAGTAAAATCATTAAGTTATATGCGTGTGGCTAGAAATCTATAGTTAGTTTGTATATTTGTTGAGTTAATATTACCTTAAAATGCCTAATAAATAGTCATAAAATTAATTTATCAAAGTAAATATTAAATTTAATTTGCAATATAAATTTCACCTAGAAAAAGTTATATGTTTACCTAAATTACCTTGGAGGAAATAATGAGTGATACATCTTACGTCGTACTAACTGTAGCGTCTGTTGATTTTAGTTATAGAGAAACTATGACTAAATTAATGTCTTCATATTCAAAAGATTTAATTGCTAATGCTGGTGCTAGAGGAACCCGTTTTGGTTCAATTGCAACAGGAGAACATGCTGGCAGTCTTATTTTTATTCAATTCTATGATAACTTGGATGGTTACCAAAAAGCTTTAGATGTTCAAGCTAATTCTTCTGAATTTAAAGAAATGATGAATAGTGGAAAGGCAAATATTTATCTAAGAAATATAGCAACTGCTTTACCAACAAAATTTGAAAACAGTTCTGAACATCCTAAATATATTGTCATAACAAGAGCAGAAGCGGCAATGTCAAATAAAGACAAATTTTTAAATTGTATAAATGATACTGCATCATGCTTTAAAGATAATGGTGCACTTACATTAAGGTTTGGTAATTTACTAACTGGCTCTAATGTTGGTAATTTTCTTCTAGGAGTTGGGTATCCATCAATGGAATCTATAGAAAAAACTTATGATAAGTTATTAGCTCACAGTTCTTACAAAGAACTTATGACTTTTGCAAAGGTGAATATGAGAAATATTATTAAAATCCTTTGATTATAAATTAATGTGATTAGAGATTTCATATGACGTCTCTAATCAATGTAAAGGATAAAGTTATTTGAATAATATCTATATTTTAAAAATGACATTCATAAATCAGCCATAGATATAATGTCTCTAATTGGCTTAAGATGGTCCTTTGCCAATGTGAGCGACACCTTCAATTTCAACATAGATATTAGGTGCAGCAAGGTTTGAAACCTCAACTAATGAACATGCAGGAAAATCACCTTTAAAAAACTCAGCTCTAGCCTTCCATACCTGCTTATTATTCTGAATTCGTGTTACAAAGATAGTAAGCTTTGTGAAGTCTGACATCTTACCTCCGGCTGACTCAATTAACGCCTTATGTTTTTTAAAAATAATTTTAGTTTGTTCGTACTCATCGACACCGTCAATAGTTATTCCATCAGCATTTCGTGATGTCAATCCTGCAATATATGCTATACCATCACATACAATACAGTTAGACCAGAGGTTAGGGGCAGGTTCTTTTACTTCCTGACTTGTATACCGAGTAATCATTTTAAAATCCTTTTTTTATCTCTTATTTTAATTTTCTGATTTATAATGTTTGATTAAGGTTTAAATTTTGCCGTCAATAATTATTTTATAATTTAAAGTTATCAAATTTAATAAAAATATTCTAATTACAAACCTTGAATTTTTTAAATTTACTATGATCTCATTAAAATGCAGTCAACAATCCCAAAAATTGATTATGAGATCATTTCAAATCAAGAAGATTTATCTTTAAATGATGAGATAAAAAAATTTAATTATGCTATTTCTCATTATGGTTTTTTATTATTAAAAAATACACCTATAGATAGAAAAGTTAAAAAAAATATCTTAAAAACTTACAAAGAATTTTTTGCCCTTCCTTTTGAGAAAAAAAATAAAGTAAATATGGCCCTTACATCTTCTAATAGAGGATGGGGTGCTCCAAGAGGAGAACAAGTTAATCCAGAGTATAAACCAGATTATAAAGAAATTTTTGATAGTGGCCCTTACCAAAAAGTTAAAGAAGAATTTAAAGGCCTAACTTATTACTCTAAAAATTTATGGCCTGATCAATTACCTTATTTTGAAGAAAATATTAATAATTATTATGATTTGTGTACTGACATAGGTATGAATCTTCTTTCTTTTATTGAGCATTCATTAAACTTCTCTCAAAACTTTTTTAGAGATAAATTTGAAAATCCAATGTCATTATTAAGATGTAATTACTATCCTCCTAGGAAATCAACATTATCAAATAAAGATTACGGTATAGCGCCTCATACCGATTATGGTTGTTTAACAATTCTGTTAACAGATAATAACCCTGGACTTGAAATTAAAAACCCTTCAAATGAATGGGAGTTGGTTTTGCCTGAAGAAGGAGAAGTTATAGTAAATTTTGGAGATATGTTAGAACTTTGGTCTAGTAAAAAAATTAAAGCTACATCTCATAGAGTATATGGAAATAAGAATACGAGATTTTCTATTCCATTTTTCTTCAATCCTCAATATGACACAATAATATCTAAAAAAAATAATATTATTGCTGGAGAATATTTATCTAAAAAATACAATTCAACTTATTCACATAAAATAAAGAATTAAATTAATGTAATTTAAATTAGTTTAAAGGGGATGGGGTATCTGTCAAAAATGCTTTTAACTCATAGATTATAGGAGTTTATAGAATTGTATTTTTTTTCTACATTAACAATTAAAATCATAAAGTTATAGATAGATATCTAGAAGTATATAATTAGTGTATTCAGCTGATTTGAGTTTTAGGAGTTAATCCAAAATCACATCTGAAATAGCATACATTTTCCAACCATCCTTTGTTTTGGTAAATGCATAAAATACAGTATATTTTTCTATTACAGATTTATCTTTTCTTATTCTAGTACCGCTACTAATAATGTGACCTTTAGTTGAATTAGTACCATGTACAAAAGTGTCTGTATCAATGGTAGTATCCCATTGTTTGTTATCCATCATTTCTTTAGGTGTAACTGGAAAAGCATCAAGTGATTTGCTTTCTCCATCGGCTATATATGTAATGGGAAATTTGACTAGCGAATTTATACCATTCATATCATTGTCTAAAAAAAATGCTAAATATTGTTCATAGGCTTTTAGAACTTCTTGTTCATTATTCTGACTCATTATAATTAATCTCTACCTATACCTATAAAAATTTAAAAATAAATGAAGAAGCTAATTATTCATCCATCATTTCACCAGAGCCACCGAATGGTTCTGGAAAATCTTTAAATTTGGGTAATCCATCCTTTATATGAAGGATGCTACTTTCATAATTAACATGGAATGTAGGTTTATATTCAAAATCTTTTAAAATAGAGGCATAGACATCTATTTTGCCATAAGTAGTGCTATGGTCCACATAAACATGACCACCACATTTATTACACCACTTACGGTCGTGACCTTGAACTTTTGAATAACTGCTAAGAAACTCTTCGCCTTTTGAAACTTTAAAGTTTTCTGGTTCCCATAATGCTGCACCAGTAACAGGTGCTGCAGACCATCCTCTGCAAAGCTTACAATGACATATGGCCATTACTGCAGGCTCTCCAGTGACCTCAACTTGAACAGACCCACAAAAACATTCACCCTTATATTTTGTCATATCAATGTATCTTTCATAATGATTAGAATTAAAAATAAATTAAGTTAATAATAAAATAAAAATCAAAGTATAAAAATTATTTATTTTTTCGCAGCAAAAGTCTTTGCAGCAGTCGCATTAAATTCTAATGCTACACACTCAGTATCACCTTCAACCCAACCATCGTGTCCAGGTTCAATTACATATACATCACCTGCAACAAAAGTATCAATAGTACCATCATTATGCTTTGCTGACATAGAACCTGACAGTACAGTTCCAACATGACGTGCTTGACAACTTTCTCCGCCGACTACAGGTTTAATACAAGTTGACCAACTCCAACCAGGTTGAAGCACCATTTTTGCCGCAGCAACACCACCTAAGTCACAAACATGAACATTAGCTTTATCTGGACTGCGCACTTCATCTGGGTTATTGAAAGACTTTTTAACAATTCCTGACATTATTTTCTCCAGTAAATTAATATATATATGTAACTTTGACACTTTTTATTTAAAAATGATACTGATATTTCTAATTAAGTTTAGAGAGGATTTGTATTTTTATTTTATGAGCTAAGTTTTAATCATTTAAAACTTCCATGTGCTGCAAAATCATTTAGATGAGTTAAAACAAAATGGTATTATATTATATGTGTCTGTAATGTCAGCAAAAGCTAGATGTTATGACGAAAGTTTGTTATGTGGCTTCAATGCTGAGTTTGCAATGCCTGACAAGCTTTTAGCATTATCTAGAGAAAGTGACACAGTACTATGTTTTTAAAAAATTATTTTGTAATAACATAAACGTAAAATAGAATCTGGAGAATTAAATTTTGTCTGGTTTGCTTGCTATATGGAATAATGCGAATAAAAAATTTTTAAATGAATACGAAGATTGGTATAATAACGAACATCTTTTTGAAAGATTAAGTGTTCCAGATATAAATATCGCTAGAAGATTTGTAAGTTTAAAATCAAATTATAACTACTTTACAAGTTATGAGGCTAAGACCTCTAAAACCTTCTTTTCTAATGAATATATTAATAAGTTAAACAACCCTACCAAAAAAACAAAGTTTGTTATGGAATTTGTTTTTAAAGATATGTCTAGAACTGTTTTTGAAAGACGAGCAATTAATGGAAGTATAAGAGGAGCATTTTGCCTTATAATAGCAATTAGAGACAAGCTTAAAAAAGAAGTTTTAATTGAGTATGAGAAAAATAATAGATGTCAAGAACAAGTATATTCTGAGATTTGGTTGTCTAGAGAAATTAAAGATTTTGAAACTTCTAAAGAAGAAAGTTTGAGAGGAATAGACAATAAGTTTAATAGCTGTTTGTATATAGAATTTTGTAATGAAAATGATGCTGTCGCTTCAATGAAAAATGCAGATAAAAGCTTTAAAAACTCAGAAATAGGTACTTATAAATTAATGTCTTACTTATTTTAACTACAGAGATAACTACCTCGTTATTTCATTTTAATCATCTGAATTTAATAATTCTTAAAGGATAACATTTATACAGTCTATAAATCAGTTAACAATTTTAAATTCATTAGCTAAGGTTTGTCTTTTTTGTCGTGGTTAAATTCAGGGTCAATCGGTACCTTTATACCATTGAGAAGATGGTTTGTTCTGCCAGCAAGCGATACAATTGATAAGAACTCAGCGTATTGCTCATCATTCATACCTTTGGCTCTAGCAGCAGCTGTATGAGAATGTATGCAGTACTCACAGCTATTAGCTATAGAAACAGCAGCATAGATAAGTTCTTTTGTCATAGGGTCAAGATGACTTGGCTTTGCCATAATATTTTTTACATCTCTCCATGTGTTTTCAAGTAAACTGGCATCAAAGGCAAGGTAATGCCAAAGATTATTTATAAAATCACTTCCACGTGTGGCACGAATATCGTTAAAAACAGCTTTTACACGAGGGTCTTTCTCAGGATTTTGAGGTGGTGATATAGTCGACATTAGTTGTCCTTTCTTTTTTGATTTAATATCATTTTAACAACAGATGTTTTGCCAAACAAGTTATCGCTTACTTCGACAGTATATATTTTTGCTTTTGAGATTAAGTTATGGCGGAGGGAGGGGGATTCGAACCCCCGAAAGGGATTGCTCCCTTTAACGATTTAGCAAACCGGCGCCTTCAGCCACTCAGCCATCCCTCCGCAGACTCGTTATATGTCTTGGATGTCTTACTTCACGCCGTATGCATCCTCGTAATACGCAAATACACCTAAAATTTCAAGTTTTTTTAATGCAATCTACAAAAATAAAAATGATTATGTTATGTATTATTTTTATCTAAGGGATGACTAATGGATTTAATAAATGGGATGAGAGTTTTTGTATCTATTGCTGACAATGGATCATTAGCAAAAGCAGGAAGAGAGCTTGATTTATCTCCATCAGTTGTTTCTAAAAACATCTCTGCATTAGAAGATAGGCTGGGTGCAAGATTATTAAATAGGACTACTAGATCTGTCTCATTAACAGAGGTTGGCTTCGCATACCTCGATAGAGCCAGAAGAATTGTTGGAGATGTAGATGAGGCGGAGGCAGCTGTTTCTAGTGCAACAAATGCCCCTCGTGGGCATCTTAGAATTACGGCTCCAGCCACTTTCTCTTATAGACATGTAGCGCCTCATCTACCTCTGTTTTCTGAAAGGTATCCAGATATAGAAATAGATATGATTATTTCTGATGAATATGTTGACTTAATAGAAAATAATATTGATTTAGCTATTCGAATTTCAGTTATGAAAGATTCATCTTTAATTGCAAGAAAACTTGCTCAAAATCCAAGAACACTTTTTGCATCTCCATCATATATTGAAAAATATGGTAAGCCCAACCATCCAGATCAAATATTAGATCACAACTTAATTACATTTAGGCAAGGTAGTCCTTATAATGACTGGCACTTTTTAGTTGATGGCAAGATTAAATTAATTCATGCCAAGGGAAAGCTTCAATTAAATCATGGTGATGCAATTTTACGATCAGCAATTAACGGTGGCGGTTTAGCTATGTTATCTAGATTTGTAGTTGGAAGACATTTAGCTGCTGGAAATTTAGTTTCTATTTTAGATGAGTACGTTCAAGAAGATGTTCCTATTTATGCGGTATATCCAAGTGGAAAGCATCTTTCACCTAAAGTAAGAGCTTTTTTAGATTTTTTAATTGAAATTTATGGCCCTGTTCCATATTGGGATGAGAAAGGCGATCATAACTCTGACGCCGCGAAAAGAACTATAATTTAATCATACATTTTGACCTGCAACAAATCCACTTGACCATGCCCATTGGAAATTATGTCCTCCTAAATGTCCTGTTACATCTAAAACCTCACCTACAAAATATAATCCGCTATGTTTCTTGCACTCCATGGTGGATGATGAAATTTCATTTGTGTCAATTCCACCTAGGGTGACTTCCGCTGTTTTGTAACCTTCTGTTCCATCTGGAAGTATAGTCCAATTATGAATAAAGTCAGTTACTTTAAGGAGCTCTTCATTTGATGTTTCACTGATTTTTTTATTAATCTTTAATTTATTACAAATAGCTAAGGCCAACTTATTTGGAAGTATGTCTGATAAAATATTGCTGACATTCTTTTTAGCTGAGTTTTTTCTTTTTTGAATTAAAATTTCATAAATATTAAGTGCAGGTAGTAAGTTAATACTTATCGATTTTCCTTCCTCCCAGTATGAAGAAATTTGTAATATTGATGGTCCACTTATTCCTCTATGAGTAAAAACCAGACCTTCTTCAAATGAAGTTTTACCGATAGTAACTGAGGCATTTAGAGATATGCCTGCAAGATTTTTGCAAAATTCTAATGTGTCACTCTTAAAAGTAAGAGGAACAAGTGCGGGAAACAAATTAGTTACATTTAGGTTAAATTGTTTGGCTATTTTGTAACCTAAGTCAGAAGCACCTATCTTTGGGACAGATAAACCACCAGTAGCAACGACTAGAGATTTTGATGAATAAGTACCTTTATTAGTTTCAATGAAATAGGTATCTTTTTTTTTGGAAATATT
>Ga0213866_10001123_pt1 | contig 20182 bp, 19 predicted proteins | sample PICome_11_FD_160079 | JGI IMG/M metagenome (GOLD analysis project Ga0213866, IMG submission 160079) | Coastal seawater microbial communities near Pivers Island, North Carolina, United States - PICO284 | ecosystem: Environmental > Aquatic > Marine > Coastal | place: USA: North Carolina...
AGTCAGCTGCGTCTACCAATTCCGCCAGGCTCCCGCACAGCGATTGTATTGATTGAAGGGCCCCGTTTCAGGGGATGTTGCGCTTCACCTCAGCGCCCACAGAACTGAGCTTGGCTTCGAGGTCGTCATAACCCCGATCGAGGTGCTTCAGACCAGACACCTCTGTGATCCCCTTGGCTGAGAGGCCAGCCAGGACCATGGCGGCGGCGGCACGGAGGTCTGTGCCGGTGACGGGGGCAGCGCTGAGCTGGGCAACGCCCTCAACGATGGCGGTGCTGCTTTCCAGACGGATGGATGCGCCCATTCGTTGCAGTTCGGCCACGTGCTGCAACCGGTTTTCGTAGATCTTTTCGCTGATCACGCTGGTTCCCTTGGCCGTACACATCAGGGCCATGAACGGTGCCTGAAGATCGGTCGGGAATCCTGGAAAAGGTTGGGTGGTGATGTCCACGGCATGGATCTCGCCAGGGGTGATCGTGACGGACCTCCCGTTGATTTCGATGCTGCATCCGCAGTCGCGGAGCTTCTGGAGCACAGCGCTGAGATGCTCGGGAATAACGGGCTCCACCACCAGTGGCGAGCGGGTGATTGCCGCAGCCATCAAGAAGGTTCCGGCTTCGATCCGATCGGGAATCACCGGATAGTTGCTGCAACCCCGGAGCCGCTCTACCCCTTCGACGGTGATCACCGGGCCGCCAGCGCCGGTGATGCGCGCTCCCATGGTGTTGAGCAGATTGGCCAGGTCCTGCACTTCAGGTTCCTGGGCGGCGTTTTCAATGGTGGAGACCCCTTCCGCCAGAACGGCAGCCATCAGAATGGTCTCCGTGGCGCCGACGCTGGGGCAGTCGAGCACGATTTGAGCACCAGACAGGCGCTTTCTGCTGCCAGGAACTGAGGCTGAGACAATCCCGTGCTCGACGTTGACGACGGCCCCGAGGGCCTTCAGGCCGCGGATGTGTTCGATGACGGGACGAGCGCCAATGCGGCAGCCACCGGGAAGGGGAACCCGGGCGTGTCCCAATCGTCCCAGCAGAGGTCCGATGCTGAAGAAGCTGGCACGAAGACTGTTGACCAGTTCATAAGGAGGAGCAGAGCCGCTGAGCTCGGCTGCGGTGAGACGGATCCGGTCGGAGGCTCGATCCACCTGCACGCCCAGAGATTCAAGGATGGCGCTCATGCCATCGATGTCGGTCAGGCACGGGATGTTGGTGAGTTCAACCGTCTCCGAGCTGAGAAGGCTGGCGGTCATCAGCACCAGAGCAGAGTTCTTCGCACCGCTGACGCGAAGTGTTCCTTTTAATCCATGGCCACCGCTCACATTCAGGCGTTGCTTGAGACTCTCCTGAGACGCTTCTGCAACGGCCATCATCAATGCGGTGATCCCCTATGTCTGGATTTTGACAACAGTCTTTGAGACCGTCTAGACGGCCGGCGTTCAAAGTGGACAGTTTGTGATGGAGGCGAGGCAGCCCGGGATCGGCGATGCCTTATGTTCATTCCGTCGAATATCGACGCGCCAGCGGATGTGGCGGAATTGGTAGACGCGCTAGTTTCAGGTACTAGTGGTGGCAACATCGTGGGAGTTCAAGTCTCCCCATCCGCACTAACTTTGTTGGGTAGCAACGCCCGACAATCATGATCGTTCTCAAGATCTCTAACTCATCGGAAGTGGTTGCTTCCAAGGTTGGAAAGTTCATTGAGCTCCTCACCCCTGACTCCATCGATCACACAACCGTTGAGGATCAGGTGATCAAAAAGATGATCGAAAACCTTGCAGCGGAAGGAATCAAGGGTGAAATCGCAGCCATCAATGGCCTCGAGCTCGATGGCGAAAATCTGAGCGTTCACAAGGGCTTGAACGTGCGCAAACACGCAGCGTTCTGAGTCGTTCTCTGGATTCCTCCTCCCCCCTGATTAGCAGCCGACGCAATCCCCTGGTCAAACGGCTGCGAACCCTGGCCACCCGCGCAGGGCGAGAGGGCGAGGGGCTGTTGCTTCTCGAGGGCACCCACCTGTTGCAGGAAGTTCTCAGGCAGGGCGACGCACCCGAGGAAATCATCGCGACTGAAGCCTGGTTGCAAGGCCATTCGGCCCTGGCAGAACGTTGTTCCCAGGCCCGATGGCGGATCGTCACCGATGAAGTGCTGAGGGCAGCCCTCACGACGGTCACGCCCGATGGGGTTGCCTGCTTGAGCTCCCTAGACGCTCTTCCCACCGTTCCGTCAGAGCTGGATTTTGTCTTGGTGCTGGATCGAATTCAGGATCCCGGCAACCTGGGCACCCTGTTGCGGACGGCGCTTGCCGCAGATGTCAACGCGGTCTGGATGGGGGCTGGTGTGGACCCCTTGGGCACGAAGGTGTTGCGGGCCTCAGCCGGTGCTCTGCTGCAACTGCCGCACCAACGCTTTGGCCCCAGCGAAGCGATGGCGATTCCCCTGCTTCAGCAGGAACTAAAACAGCTACGAGCCTCGGGAGTGCAGGTTGTGGCCACCCTGGTGCCTGATCCGACCCAGGTGGATCCTCCGATGCCTTACTGGGATCTGGACTGGACGCTGCCGACGGCGCTGGTGTTGGGCACCGAAGGTGCGGGTCTTCATCCAGATCTGCAGGCCTGCTGTAGCCATGCCGTCACGCTTCCCCACAGCTCAAGGGTGGAATCCCTGAATGTGGCGTCTGCCGCTGTTCCTCTCCTCCTGGAGCGGCGAAGGGCGACAATGACCGCCACATCGCAGCAGTTCGGGTGAGCGACGCCAGCTTCGACTTCGACGTCATCGTTATTGGTGCCGGCTACGGCGGCTTCGACGCTGCCAAACATGCCGCCGAGCACGGACTCAAGACGGCGATCGTGGAATCCCGAGACATGGGCGGCACCTGTGTGAACCGGGGCTGCGTTCCTTCCAAGGCGCTGCTGGCCGCCAGTGGAAAAGTGCGGGAATTAGCCGACGACAAACATTTGTCGAGCTTCGGCATTCACGCTGCTCCTGTGCGTTTCGAGCGGCAGAAGATCGCTGATCACGCCAATCAGCTGGTTCAGACCATTCGCACCAACCTCACCAAGACCCTGGAACGGGCTGGGGTGACGATCCTCCGGGGCCATGGCCGTCTGGAGGGCAGCCAGAAGGTGGGGCTGCGTGAGCCCAGCGGCGTCGACAGGGTGCTGACCGCCAAGGACGTCATCATCGCCACAGGTTCGGATCCCTTTGTGCCGCCGGGGATCGAAACCGATGGCCGTACGGTCTTCACCAGTGATGAGGCGATCAACCTGGAATGGCTGCCCCGCTGGATCGCGATCATCGGCAGCGGTTACATCGGCCTTGAATTTGCGGATGTGTACACCGCCCTGGGTTGCGAAGTGACGATGATCGAGGCGATGGACAAGGTGATGCCCACCTTTGATCCAGACATCGCCAAGATCGCTGGTCGTCATCTGATTGACGGTCGCGATATTGATGCTCGTTCCGGCTTGCTGGCCCGAAAGGTCACCCCGGGCTGTCCAGTGCAGATCGAACTGGCCGATTTCAACAGCCGTGAACTGGTGGAGACCCTTGAGGTGGATGCCGTTCTGGTGGCCACCGGGCGCGTTCCCAGCAGCAAGGGCCTCAACCTGGAATCGCTAAATGTGGAGACGAACCGCGGTTTTGTCCCGATTGACGACGCCATGCGTGTTCTGGTCAGCGGTCAGCCCGTGCCCCATCTCTGGGCCGTTGGCGATGTGACCGGCAAGCTGATGCTGGCCCACACCGCTGCTGCCCAGGGCACTGTTGCCGTGGACAACATTCTTGGCCACGACCGCGAGATCGACTATCGCAGCATTCCAGCGGCCACCTTCACCCATCCCGAGATCAGCTCCGTTGGTCTGTCTGATGCGGATGCCAAAGCCCTGGCTGAGAAGGATGGTTTCCAACTCGGCTCCGTGCGCAGTTATTTCAAGGCCAATTCCAAAGCCCTGGCTGAACTTGACAGCGACGGCCTGATGAAGCTGCTGTTCAACAAGACCAGTGGTGAAGTGCTTGGAGCTCACATCTATGGGCTCCACGCCGCCGATCTGATCCAGGAGGTGGCCAATGCCATTGCCCGCCGTCAAAGCGTGCGTCAGCTCGCCACGGAAGTGCACACGCATCCGACCCTCAGCGAGGTGGTGGAGGTTGCTTACAAACAGGCCGCTGCCCAGCTGGCCGCCTGATCCCGCGCACCCGTTTCCCGTCCCAGCATTATCCCTGTTCCATGGAGATCCGCCGTCGTCCCCCCAACCCCAAGGTGCGGGTTGCCCATCTCGAATATGCGGTCCCCCACGACGATGAGGAACCGCGTCACATCCTCGAGAAGATTGTTTGGGAAAAAGACCGTCAGATCGATATCGCTCGCGAGAAAGTTCCCCTCGACAACCTGAAGCAGCAGATCGCCAAGCTTCCTCCCACGAAGGATTTTCTGGGGGCGCTTCAAAAGGCCGCCAGGAAGCCGGCGGTGATTGCTGAGGTGAAAAAAGCGAGCCCTAGCAAAGGGGTGATTCGTGAAGATTTCGATCCGGTGGCGATCGCCAAGGCCTATGCCGCCGGGGGCGCGAGCTGTCTCTCTGTGCTTACGGATAAGACGTTTTTTCAGGGGGGATTCGATGTCTTGGTGGAGGTGCGTCAGGCCGTCGACCTGCCTCTGCTCTGCAAGGAGTTTGTCTTGAGTCCTTATCAGCTGTTTCAGGCCCGGGCGGCCGGTGCTGATGCGGTTCTGCTGATCGCTGCCATCCTGTCGGACCAGGATCTGCGTTATCTCAGCAAGGCCGCAGCGGCTCTCGGCCTCACGGTGTTGGTGGAAGTCCATGACGCCACTGAAATGGACCGGGTCCTCAGCATTGGCGGCTTCCCCTTGATCGGGATCAACAACCGTGATCTCACCAGCTTCGAAACGGATCTGGCCACGACAGAGCGGCTGCTGACTGACTTCAACGACCGCTTGCAGCAGCAGGGGGCACTGCTTGTGAGTGAGTCGGGTCTGTTCACCAGGGCCGATCTCGATCGGGTTCAGGCCGCCGGTGCAGGGGCGGTGCTGGTGGGGGAAGCCCTGATGAGGCAGCCGGATGTTGAAGCCGGTCTGGTGCAGCTGATCCAGCCTTGATCACACGGCTTTCCGTGCCCACTGCTGATGCAGAATTGATCCATTCAGGCGGTTCCTTGTGCTGATTAGCCTTTTGACCGGTTTTGCAGCCGGGGCCGTCCACGTGGTGGGTGGTGCTGACCACTTGGTGGCGATGGCCCCTTTCTCCTTGAATAAGCCCCTGGCTGCCTTTCGTCACTCCCTGGCCTGGGGTGCCGGCCACTCCACCGGAGTTGTGGTTCTGGCACTGATCGCCATCGGCCTGAAAGATCTGGCCCATGTGGAGACGATGTCGTCCTGGGCAGAATTTCTGGTGGGCGTGGCCCTGCTTGTGGTGGGTGCCCTGGCCGTGCGCACGGCCTTCGGGCTGGAACTGCACACCCATGAGCACCACCATGACGGTGCTGCTGCAGAGCATCGTCATCTTCACCTGCATGTGCGCGGCGCCAGCAACCATCGTCGCCATGTGCATGCTTCCTCTGGCTTGGGCCTGCTGCATGGACTGGCGGGGGCCAGTCACCTGCTGGCGGTGATCCCAGCCCTGGCCCTGCCTCCCCACGCCGCTTTGGGCTATCTGGTGGCCTATCTGCTTGGTTCCATCGGCGCCATGGCGGCTGTGGTCTCCGTCGTGTCGTTCCTCACCCTCCGCAGCGGTGCCCGGCTGATGCCCTTCCTCGTGGGCGGTGCGGGTGCTCTGTCGATCATCACCGGGGCCATCTGGCTGCAGAAAACCTCACCAGCATTGTTCTGATCCCCTGCGGGGGAGCCGACCCACCACCTCGCCAATCAACAGCTTTGTTGGCACCGCTCCGAGTTGGCGGCTGTCGGTGCTTGCGGCGGGGTTGTCTCCCAGTAACCAAAGCCCCGTTCCCTCAACGTTCTTCAGGCGCTTGATCAGGCGAAGCTTGCTTTGCTGTGGATGCCAGGTCACCACCACGGATCCCAGGCTGGGAGCGGGCTTCCCTCCCAGCCGTTTGACCAGAACTCGGTCTCCGGGTTCAAGGGTGGGTTGCATCGATCGTCCTTCGATCCGCAGCAGCAGCCGTCGCCCACAAAAAAGCAGCAACAGGTCGCGAAGACCTGCTGCTGCGATGGGGGGGTTGGTTCTGTTCGAACTCAGGATGCGGTGACCCAGGCGTCGGAACGGCCCTTGGACTGCCAGAACATGCCGTGGATTTTTTCAACGGCGGCCATCAGTTCCTCGGCCTTGGCCTGATCGATGTTCACCTTGCAGGCGCTGCAGAGTTTGGCGGCTTTCCAGAAGGTGTCGTGCAGGTCGGGGAAGCTGGCCAGGTGATCGGGCTTGAAATAGTCGGTCCAGAGGATCAACAGCTCTTTCTTGGTCTTCTGTGCTTCCTCTTCCTTGATGGCGACATAGCGGCCGAAGGTGTTGTTGTAGGCAGCCAGGGCAGCGGCGTCACCAGCGGCGGGGGCTTCCATCGCCTTCAGCTTTTTGGTCATCGACAGCACGGCTTCGGCTGCTACACGAGCGGAAGCCGGGTCGTACACGCCACAAGGACCGTCGCAATGGGCTTCTGCCACGGGGGCAGGGAGGGCACATGCAAGGGCGGAAAGGGCCGAGCGCAGCATCGGTTCAGAGCGGAATTGGCTTGAGTTGAGCCTAGCTTCCGCTCACTTCTTCACGTCGAGCAGTTCCACCTCGAAGATCAAAGTTGCATTGGGGGGGATCACGCCACCGGCTCCCCGGGTTCCGTAACCCAGATCAGAGGGGATCACCAGCTTGCGTTTGCCGCCCACCTTCATGCCGGCGACACCTTCGTCCCAACCCTTGATCACCCGGCCAGCGCCGAGGGGAAAGCTGAAGGGGGTGCCTCGGTCGTAGCTGGCATCGAACTGCAGTCCGTCTTCCAGCGTGCCGCGGTAGTGCACCACCACCGTTTGGCCGGGGGTGGCCTCTTCGCCGCTGCCCACCTCCAGCTCGATGATTTTCAGACCACTGGCGGTGATGGTGGTGTCAGGAGCATCAAGGGGGCCGCCGAGGGCTGAAGCGTCGGCGGGAGCGGAATCGTTGGCCATGGCGAAAAGAGTCGGGTTGGGGTCGTCAGGGTCGAGTTCGAAGCTCAAGGCCTTTTGGGGTTTCGAAGCCTCGGTGCGAACGGCAGCTGGCTGCGCCGGGGCTGCGGAAACGGTGGAGGGGGCCACGATCTGGCTGACCAGGGCCAGGAGCAGGCAGGCCACGCAGACCGTTGTGCTGATGATGATGTCGCGCACGGAATGGCTTCTGTTGCATCGATTCTGACCTTCAGTCCGCGGCGTCGGCGTTCATTCAGACCGGTTCATTTGCCGCAGCTGTTGCTCGAGGCGATCAATGCGTCCGCGCAGCTCATCCACTTCCTTCTGGCTGGGAACGCCAAAGTCCTGGAGCAGGTTGTCGCGGTTGCGTTCCAGGTTGCGCCCCATCTGCTGTTCCAGTTCGGGGGTTTCACCGCGGAGGGCCTTGAGCACGTCGTCCACCAGTGCCGATGCCTCATTCGGATCAAGCCGGCCACTGCTCACCCAGTTCTGGGTGACGCCGCGCAGCCGTTCAGCAACGAGGGTGGTTGTGCCCAGGCCGCGGAGCAGCAGTTGCTGAAGAGGATTCGCGGCATCCATGGCGACAGGTGGGCGGCTCCGATCCAGGATGCCTTCGGCCGGGACTGCTGACCATGGGCAATCACCAACTGCAGGCCGGATCGCGGGCGCTGCTTGGCGGCGTCTTGGCAGGCGTGGCGCCAGCCTTTGGCGGGCCATTGCTGATGGTCCCCGCCCTGGCGCTGCTCTGGTCCGTGGCTGAGCGTCCCCGCTGGTCGGCGGGCTGGGGACTGCTGGCTGTTTTGATCAGCCACCGTTGGTTGCTGGCCCTGCATCCCCTCACCTGGATGGGCGTTCCCGCCTGGCTGAGCCTGCCAGTTGCGCTGGCCCTTTGGCTGGCCTGCGGGATCCTTGCCGCCTTGCTCGTTGGCGGATGGTCTCTGCTGGCGCGGCGGCTGCCTCGCCGCTGGCCGCGTCCAGTGCGGCTGATGCTGCTGGCCGGCCTCTGGGCCTTGGCCGAACTGGTGCTGTCGGGGTCGCCGCTGTTCTGGATCGGCGTCGGCGGCACCACCCTGCCCTGGGACCGCCCCTTGGCGGGATTGGCTCGCTGGTTCGGCTCCGGGGGGCTGACGTTGCTGCAGTTGTGGTGGGGCTGTTGCCTGCTGGTGCTGTTCGAACAACCCGCTGCCTGGCGTCGCTGGGGCCTGATCGGATTGCTCAGCGTGCTTCTGGCCCATGGCTTGGGGAGCTGGCTGTTGTCGGCGCCGCCGCCGCCGGTCGGGTCCGTAGGCATGGGGGTCTGGCAACCCGCTGTTCCCACACGAGAAAAATTCGATCTGGAGCGTCAACAGGCGCTTCCAGAAGCGCTGGTGGATGCGATGCGTCAGCTGGAGCCCAACAATCCAGTGGCTTTGGTGGCTCCGGAAGGAGCGCTGCCGGCGAATTTTCAGGTGCCGGTCGAGGCTCCAGCCATCCCCCTGATCAGCGGTGGATTTCGTTGGGTGCGAGGTCAACAACGCAGTTCTCTGTTGCTGTACGAGCCGCCGGATCGCTTTCCTGTTCCCCTCGCCGACAAGCATCGTCTGGTGCCGATCGGGGAATGGGTTCCGCCGCTGCCCGCTGGCCTGACGGCGGGGCTGTCTGCGGTGGGTGGATTGTCTCCGGGCCCGGCATCCCGAACCATGGCGGTTTTAGAGCCGCCGGCTGCTGTGGCCATCTGCTACGAGATCGCCGATGGTCTGGCCCTGGCACGCGCTGTCGCTGATGGCGCGACCTGGCTGCTGGCTATTGCCAATCTCGACCCTTACCCGATGCAGCTGCAGAAGCAGTTTTTGGCGCTGGCGCAGCTGCGGGCGATCGAGACCGGACGGGACCTGCTCAGCGTTGGCAACACGGGCCCCACGGCGCTGATTTCGGCCAACGGGTCGGTGCAGTGGTTGCTTTCGCCTGACGCCCCCGGCGTGGCCCAGGCCGTCATTCAGGTGCGCGAGCGCGTCACGCCCTATTCCCGTTGGATCAGCCCCCCACCCAGAACGGTTTCACCCTCGTAGAAGACCGCCGCCTGGCCAGGGGTGATTGAGAACTGCTCCTCTTCAAAGCTGAGACGGCAGCGGTGAGGCCGCTCTCGCTGCTGATCTGCCTCGGTGGCCGGGAGGGGTGAAAGCTCCGCACGCACCGGCGTGCTGCGGTAGCGCACCTGTACCTCAACGGTTCGCGGCCCCTCGATCGGGTCGATCGAGACCCAGTTCACCGCGCCCACCACGCAGCTGTCTCGGCCGGCTTCGGCCCGTGGAGCGACGACCACCCGATTCATCGCAGCATCAAGCCGGATGACGTGAAGGGGCTCGCGCCAGGCCACACCGAGACCTTTGCGCTGACCGATGGTGAAGTGTTCGATGCCGTCGTGCTCGCCCACAACGGTTCCGTCCGCCAGAACGATTTCTCCCTGCCGCGGTGGCAGATAAGCATCCAGGAATGCCCGCATGGATCCGTGGTGGTCTGCCAGGCAAAGGTCCTGGCTTTCCGGTTTTTCTGCGGTGCGCAGACCGTGGCGGGCGGCTTCGAGCCTTGTGTCGGGTTTGGTCAGTTCCCCCAAGGGAAAAACGATGCGCCCCAACACCTCCTGGGGCAGGTCGTAGAGGAAATAGCTCTGGTCCTTGCGGGTATCGAGGCCCCGCAAAAGCTGATGGCGCCCTTGATCACCGCCATGACGGATCCGGGCGTAGTGGCCGGTGGCGATGCGGGGCAGCTTGCGCTCTTGCAGAGCCCAATCGAGCATCGGACCAAATTTCACGGAGCGATTGCACTGGGAGCAGGGCAGTGGCGTGATCCCATCGCGGTAGCCGTCCACCAGCCGTTGAACGATCTCCTGTTGGAAGGTCTCCCGGGTGTCCACAACGTGGTGGGGAATGCCCAGCTGTTCACAGATGCCGGCCGCATCCACGAGTCCCTCCGCGCAACAGGCCCCTTTCCCGCTCATCAGCCAGAGCGTCAGGCCTTCCACCTGCCAGCCCGCTTCCACCAGCAGTGCTGCTGTCAGAGAACTGTCAACGCCTCCGGACAGACCAACGGCCACGCGATGCTCCCCAGGCCATTGCCGGAGCCGCTCAAGAGCTGCCTCTCCAGCGCGGGTTGAGGTGGATCCAACGGCCATGGGCGGCGCAGGGAGTTCTCTCCATAGTGAGGTCCCGGCAACCTGCAACTGGTGTGGCCACCCGCTGATTCCGATCATCTGCTCGTGGATGCTGCGTCCATGGCTGCCGTGGAGCAGAGGTTGTTCGATAGCGGCATGCCCGTCGCCGCCTTGATGGAGAAGGTGGGTCTTGCCATGACGGCATGGCTGCTGGCGCGCCGGGATCTGCTGCGCCATGGCGTGGTGGTCCTGGTGGGACCGGGTCATAACGGTGGCGATGGCCTGGTGGTGGCCAGGGAGCTGCACCTGGCGGGAGTTGAGGTTTCCCTCTGGTGTCCCCTCCCGATTCGCAAGCCCCTGACCGCTGAACATCTGCGTCATGGGGAGTGGCTGGGTCTCCGGCGCCTGGCTCAAGAGCCCGATCCAGGAGGTGCGGCGCTGTGGCTGGATGCGGTGTTCGGGCTCGGCCAAAGCCGGCCGCTGCCTCAGTCGTTGGTTGATCTGTTCCGTCGACGAGAGCAGATGCGGCCTGGGGCGCTGATCAGCCTGGATGTGCCATCGGGCCTTTGTTCCGATCAAGGCACCGTGTTGGGGGAGCAGGCGGCCTGTGCTTCGGCCACCCTCAGCGTTGGCTGGTTGAAGCGTGGGTTGTGTCTGGACCCAGCCCGTCCCTGGGTTGGTGCGCTGGTGCGGATTGATCTGGGTTTTTCCCCTGCGGTGATGGGCGACGCCACTGCAGTGTTGCCGCGTCGCCTGCCGGTGGAAGAGGCAACAACGACTCCGTTCCCACCACTGCCGCCAACAGCGATGAAGTACGAACGGGGCCGCTGCCTCGTGGTGGCGGGCAGTGATCGCTATCCCGGCGCGGCATATCTGGCATTGCGGGGGGCCATGGCCAGTGGTTGCGGCTGTGTTCAGGCCGCTGTGCCGCCCCGTCTGCAATCCGGCTTGTGGCAGGTGTTGCCCGAGGTGATGCAACTGGAGGACGGGTTGATTCCAGACCGGTTGGATGCAGTTTTGGCCGGTCCCGGACTCGGGGACCCCAGCCATTGGTGGAACCAGTGGTCGGAGCAGCTGCTCAGCGTCGCTGGTTTGCTGGTGCTGGATGCGGATGGCATCAATGGACTGGCGGCCAGTCCGGAGGGGTGGCGTTGGTTGTTGCAGCGGCAGGGGCCGACATGGCTGACGCCCCATGCGGCCGAGTTTGCGCGTTTGTTCCCGCACTGCGATGAGGGTGATGCACTCGGCAAGGCAATCGCCGCAGCCCGCTGTAGTGGTTGTTGCGTTTTGCTGAAGGGTGCCCATTCCGTGCTGGCGGATCCATCGGGTGCGGCTGTGGTGCTGACAGGCACGTCTCCTCGGGCGGCCCGCACGGGCCTCGGAGATCTGCTGGCCGGTTTCGCCGCTGGTTGGGGCGCCCAGGTTGTCGCTGCGCAGCATCAGCCAGGACTGGAAAGCTTTGCTGCCGCTATGGCTTTGCATGGTTTGGCAGCACAGCGTGCTCGCTCAAGTGATGCTTCGGCGATTGCAGATTGTTTGAAAACCCTTACGGCGCAGTGTCAGAAAAAGCAAACAACGATGTTCAACGAAGTCTGAACAAATGATTCGTTTTGAACGTCTCGGCTTGCTGGTCCCAAAAGGGCTTTTCCGGGTTTTTAAATCTTTCGCAAATCTGAAATGTTGCGGTTTGCTGTTCTGAATCTGAAGGGTTGCTGAAAACACATCCACATTCTTTCTGTTCGTAGGAAAGTCGATTCACCTCCGCAGCACCCAAGGTGTCTACCGCTTCCAAGCCGCTGGAGACTCAACGCCGGCGCAGCAGCGACCCTGTCAGTTGGTACCTCGCCACCATTGGCAGAATTCCACTGCTTACCCCGGCAGAGGAAATCGAGCTGGGGAATCAGGTGCAGGCCATGATGGCTCTGACCGAAGACGGTTCCCGTGAGTTCGAAGATGGAGAGCTCACCACGCCGCAGCGCCGTCTCCTGAGGATTGGTCGCCGCGCCAAAGAGCGGATGATGAAGGCCAACCTTCGTCTGGTCGTCAGCGTTGCCAAGAAATATCAGGGCAAGGGTCTGGAGTTGCTTGATCTGATTCAGGAGGGCTCCCTCGGCCTGGAGCGTGCTGTTGAGAAATTCGATCCCACCCGCGGCTACAAGTTCTCGACCTATGCCTTCTGGTGGATCCGCCAGAGCATGACCCGTGCGATTGCCTGCCAGTCGCGCACGATTCGACTGCCGGTTCATCTCAGTGAGCGGCTCACCACCATCCGCAAGGTCAGTCTTGACCTCGCCCACAAACTGGGTGCCATGCCCAGCCGTGTGGAGATCGCGGAAGCGATGGATATTCCCTTGGATGAGCTGGATTCGCTGCTGCGTCAGGCCCTCACCACCAGCAGCCTGGATGCACCCGTTAATGGTGAAGAAGGTCGCAGCTTCCTCGGGGATTTGATTGCAGATTCATCCCTCGATGAACCGCTCGAAATCGTGGAGCAGCGAATTCATCACGAACAGCTGGGCCGCTGGCTGAGTCATCTCAGTGAACAGGAGCAGCATGTTTTGCGCATGCGCTTCGGGCTTGAGGGCAACGAACGCCACACGCTGGCTGAAATCGGACGTCTCATGGACGTGTCCAGAGAGCGGGTGCGTCAGGTGGAACTCAAAGCGCTGCGGAAGCTGCGCAACCTGACCCGTCGTCTTCCGAGCGGCATCTGAGCCCGCTCGGAGACAGCGCCTTCAAGAGAAACGAGGCAAGTTCAGCTGAATCAGTCTTCCGCCCAGATGTAGCGGGTGAGTTCAGATGGATCCGGCTCGGGGGCGGAGAGGGCAAAGTCAACGCAGTCCTGAACGATGCCGTCGATCTCTTTTTCGATCGCGCGCAGTTCATCGCTGTTCACCAGACCAGCTTCCGTTAGATCCCTCTCGAGGGCTTTGAGGGGATCACGCTTGGCCCAGAACTGCTTCTCTTCCTCTGCGCGCAGTTCGTCAGGGTCGGCCAGGGAGTGACCACGGAAGCGGTAGGTCAGGCATTCGAGCAAGGTCGGCCCCTCTCCGGCCCGAGCCCGCTCGACAGCACGCTGGGCTGCCGCACGCACGGCCAGGACATCCATTCCGTCCACCTCTTCGCCGGCCATCCCGAAGGAGCTGGCCTTGCGCCAGATCTCCGGGTCACTGGTGGCCCTGTCGTGGGACATGCCAATGGCCCACTTGTTGTTTTCGACCACGAAGATGATCGGCAGCTTCCATAGCTGCGCCATGTTCATGCATTCGAAGAACTGACCGTTGTTGCAGGTTCCATCTCCAAAGAATGCTGCTGTCACGGCGTTGCTGGAGGCATCACCCAGGGCGTCCCGCTTGTAGCGGCTTGTGAAGGCTGAACCGAGAGCCACGGGGATGCCTTCGGCGATGAAGGCAAAGCCACCCAGCAGGTGATGCTCCTTGGAGAACAGGTGCATTGAACCCCCACGCCCCTTGCTGCAACCGGTCTCCTTGCCGAAAAGTTCGCTCATGACCTCACGGGCCGGCACGCCGGCACTCAAGGCATGAACGTGATCGCGATACGTGCTGCAGAACCAGTCGTGCTGACGCTTCATCGCACCAATCACACCAGTGCTGACGGCTTCCTGACCGTTGTAGAGGTGCACGAAGCCAAACATTTTGCCCCGGTAATACATCTCGGCGCATTTGTCCTCAAAGCGCCTGCCCAGGGTCATGTCCCGGTAGAGCTCAAGACCGGTGTCCCGGTCAACGGTGGCTCGCTGTGTGGTGACCAGTTTCGCGAGCCGTTCGGCATGGGGACCAGCAGTCGCAGTGCCAATTGGAGCGGAATCGACGGCGAGGTCCTGGCCCATGTCCACCTAAGGGATTGCGATCGACTTTAAGGGCCCGCCCAAGATCGATGGGCAAAACCCTTGACACTGACTAAGATCCGCGTCTCCTTGCAGCGGCGCTGTTGGATCTGCCCATCGATCATTTCCGACTTCTGGGCGTGAGTCCATCTGCAGAGCCAGAGGCGATTCTGCGCCGGTTGGAAACCCGTTGTGACAGTCCACCGGACCAGGGCTTCACCCACGAGGCTCTGCTCAAACGGGCCGACTTGCTGCGTCGCAGCGCCGATCTGCTGACAGATCCCGCCGACAGGGCTGAATACGAAGCGGCTTTGCTGCGGCTCAGTGAATCCCATCCGAATGGAACGGTGGGATTGGACCTCCCCTCGAGCAGTGAGGTGGCGGGGTTGATTCTGCTCTGGGAGGCCCATGGAGCGATTGAGGCGTTTCAACTGGCCCGGCAGGGGCTCCAGCCCCCTCAGGCTCCAGCCCTGGGCAGTGGTCGTGAAGCGGATCTGACGCTCCTGGCGGCTCTGGCCTGCCGCGATGCTGCCTTGGAGGAACAGGAGCAGCGCCGTTATGAGTCGGCCGCGCAACTCTTGATCGACGGGATCCAGCTGCAACAGCGGATGGGCAAGCTGCCTGATCAGCAACGCTTGCTGGAAGACGCGTTGCAGGCGCTCACCCCTTTCAGGATTCTGGATCTGCTGAGTCGTGATCTGGGGGATCAGGACTCCCATCAACGGGGTCTGACGCTGCTGGATGAGTTGGTCGTCGCCCGTGGTGGCTTGGAGGCCGTCGACGTTGATGACGATCAGCCCGGGAGCCTCAGTCAGGACGATTTCGAATCCTTCTTTCATCAGATCCGTCGATTCCTGACGGTTCAGGAGCAGATTGATCTGTTCAGTCGCTGGTTTGAGGGAGGAGCCTCTGATGCGGGTTTTCTTACGGTTCTGGCGCTGACCGCGGCAGGGTTCTCGCGGCGCAAGCCCGAGTTCTTGGAGCAAGCGCGCGAGCGGATGCAAACCCTTGCCAATGCAGATCTCGACCCGATGCCGCTGCTGGGCTGTCTTGATCTGCTTTTGGGCAACGTCAAGGATGCGGACCGGCATTTCGCTGTTTTGCGGGATCCAGACCTGCAGGCCTGGTTCCTGAACCACCCCGGTGATCGGCTTGCTGCGCAATGCGAATACTGCAGAGCCTGGCTTGAACGCGATGTGTTGCCGGGATACCGCGATGTCGATGCATCGGGTGCAGATCTGGATGCCTGGTTCGCTGATCGTGATGTGCAGGGCTTTGTCGATCGTCTCGATCGCAAGGCGTCGCGTCAGATCGGCGCTGATGAGATGGCCCTGGCCTGGGCAACGGCAGGGGATGCATCAATTGAGTCCTCGCACGATTTGGATGAATCGGTTTCGGATGTTGATTCCGAAGACGCGGATGCGCCTCAGCCCCTCTGGCAGCAACGCTGGCTTCGTCCGGCTGCTGCAGCTCTTGCAGTGGTCGGGATCGCTGTGGGAGGCATCGCCCTGGTTCGACGCAACCTGGACTCCGCGCCCGCAATGCTGGAGACGACTTCGGAGACCGCTGAGGTTGAAGAGACCGCGGACGTCGACGCTCCTGCGCTGCCGCTGGCCGATGGACCTATCGCGAGCCTGAAGCCCGACCTTCAGCCTTCCGCTCCCTCGGAACCGCTGGTCAGTGATGCACCAACGGAAGCAGAGCTGCAGGCTTTGGTGCAGGGATGGTTGGATGCCAAGGCTTTGACCCTGTCCGGTCAGCAGGCTGATCTTTCCGTCGTGGCGAGGGATCCCTTGGTGAAGCGCGTCGAGGCTGAGCGAGCAGCGGATGCGGCCGCAGGACGATCAAAGTCGATTGATGCCTCGATTACCACCATCGAGGTGGTGGACCGCCAACCTCACAGGATTGAATTGCTGGCCCAAGTGGCCTACAGCGATCGCCTTCAGGATGTCGACGGTGTCTTGATCGAAGAGACAGCGCCGACTGATTTCATCGTGACCTATGTGCTTGGAAGGGATGGAAAGCAATGGCGTTTGCATGAATACATGTCGGGCTCCTGAGCTGCTTGACCGTCGCTTTTTACGATCACCCCATTGATTCAGGGGCGTGACGCCGATGTTCGGCGAGCTTTCCGCCCGTTTTGAGGATGCTGTCAAAGGGCTGCGAGGCCAAGACAGCATCAGCGAGACCAATGTCGATGGAGCCCTAAAGGATGTTCGCCGGGCGCTGCTGGAAGCGGATGTAAGCCTTCCGGTGGTGAAGGACTTTGTCGCTGAAGTCCGCGAGAAGGCTGTCGGTGCCGAGGTGGTGCGCGGTGTCAGTCCGGATCAGAAGTTCATCCAGGTGGTCCATGAACAGCTGGTGGAGGTCATGGGGGGAGATAACGCTCCCCTGGCCAAGGCAGCTGAAGCTCCCACCGTCGTGTTGATGGCCGGCCTTCAGGGTGCCGGTAAGACCACGGCTACGGCCAAGCTGGGCCTCCACCTCAAGGATCAGGGGCGACGGGCCCTGATGGTGGGTGCCGACGTCTATCGACCAGCGGCCATTGAGCAGCTCAAGACCTTGGGTGCTCAGATCGATGTGGAGGTGTTCAGCCTCGGTGCCGAGGCCAAGCCAGAGGACATTGCGGCTGCTGGTCTGGCCAAGGCGAAAGAGGAAGGCTTCGACACGCTCCTCGTCGACACCGCCGGTCGCCTCCAGATCGACACCGAGATGATGGAGGAGATGGTGCGGATCCGCACCGCTGTGCAGCCCGATGAGGTGCTGCTGGTGGTGGATTCGATGATCGGCCAGGAAGCGGCCGAACTGACCCGTGCTTTCCACGATCAGGTGGGCATCACCGGTGCGGTGCTCACCAAGCTCGATGGTGATTCCCGCGGCGGTGCAGCTCTCTCGATCCGCAAGGTGAGCGGTCAGCCGATCAAGTTCATCGGTACGGGCGAGAAGGTGGAGGCGCTGCAGCCGTTCCATCCCGAACGGATGGCCAGCCGCATCCTCGGCATGGGTGATGTGCTGACCCTGGTGGAGAAGGCCCAGAAGGAGGTCGAACTCGCCGACGTCGAGAAGATGCAGAAGAAGCTGCAGGAAGCGACCTTTGACTTCTCGGACTTCGTGAAGCAGATGCGCTTGATCAAGCGCATGGGCTCGCTTGGGGGCCTGATGAAAATGATCCCGGGCATGAACAAAATCGATGACGGCATGCTCAAACAGGGGGAGCAGCAGCTCAAGCGCATCGAGGCCATGATCGGCTCGATGACCCAGCAGGAGCGGGAAAATCCCGATCTCTTGGCCAGTCAACCCTCAAGGCGTCGTCGGATCGCTAGCGGCAGCGGTCATCAGGCTGCTGATGTGGACAAGGTGCTGGCCGACTTCCAGAAGATGCGCGGCTTCATGCAGCAGATGAGCCAGGGCAACATGCCCGGCATGGGTGGAATGCCAGGGATGGGCGGGATGCCAGGAATGCCCGGGATGGGCGGCATGCCGGGCATGGGTGGAATGCCAGGAATGCCTGGCATGGGTGGCATGCCCGGGGGCGGTGGTCGCCCCGGACGCGGCGGTCCGCCGAAGCGGCAGCGACCCGCCAAGAAGAAGAAGGGCTTCGGGGACCTGTGAGGGCGGAGCGGTATGGTGGTTGTTTGGCGGGCGTTTAGGCGCCGCCGGACCACCTCTTTTCCTTCATTCCAGGGCCACGATGATCAAGCTCCGCCTGAAGCGGTTTGGCAAGAAGCGGGAAGCGAGCTTCCGCCTCGTGGCCTGCAACAGCACCTCGCGTCGGGACGGTCGTCCCCTCCAGGAGCTGGGCTTCTACAACCCGCGGACGAAGGAAACGCGTCTCGACACCGAGGCCATCCGTGAGCGTCTGGGTCAGGGTGCCCAACCCACCGATGTGGTGCGCACGCTGCTCGAGCGTGGCGGTCTTCTGGAAAAGACCGTGCGTTCTGCGGAGACCGTTGGTAAGGCCAAGCAAGCGGCCAAGCGTGAGGCTGATGCCAAGCAAGCCGCTAAGGAGGCTGCTGAGGCCAAGGCTGCCGCAGCTGAAGAGAAGGCTGCCGAAGCTGAAGCTTCCGATTCTGCTGATTCCGAATCCACCGAGGGCTGATCATTCCGGTGTCTGACGACGGCGAACGCGGCCGCTTCGTTCTCGACCTACCTGATCCCGATGCTGCACTGGCTCTGGCCGGTGCAGCAGAAACAACCCTGCATCGCCTGGAAGCTCTGACAGGAGCCTCCATGGTGCTGCGGGGTCTTCAACTGGTGATCACCGGGCGGCCGACGCAGATCGAGCGGGCTGCCGCCGTTGTTGAACTGGTGCGCCCGATCTGGCAGGAGGGTCAGTCGGTCTCACCGGTGGATCTTCAATCGGCCCTTGGCGCCCTCAACACGGGCCGGGGCGATGACCACGCCGCCATGGGTGAACAGGTGCTGGCGAAGAGCCAGAAGGGCAACCTGTTGCGCCCTCGCACCCTGCGTCAGAAGAAATACGTGGATGCGATGGAGCGCCACGACCTCACCTTTGCCCTCGGCCCTGCCGGCACGGGAAAAACTTTTCTGGCCACCGTTCTGGCGGTTCGGATGCTCACCGAACGCAAGGTGGAGCGCTTGATCCTCACCAGGCCGGCTGTTGAAGCTGGGGAACGTCTGGGGTTCCTGCCGGGCGACCTGCAGCAAAAGGTGGATCCCTATCTGCGACCGCTTTATGACGCCTTGCATTCTCTGCTCGGCGCAGAAAAAACCAGCGTGCTGTTGGAGAAGGGGGTGATTGAGGTGGCTCCGCTGGCCTACATGCGTGGCCGAACCCTCGGCGATGCCTTCGTGATTCTCGATGAGGCCCAGAACACCACGCCGGCCCAGATGCGCATGGTGCTCACCCGTCTTGGAGAGCGTTCTCGGATGGTGGTGACGGGTGATCCCACCCAGGTGGATCTCCCCCCCGCGGTGCAGAGCGGTTTGGTGGAGGCCTCCGAGGTTCTGGAGGGTGTGGAAGGGGTCGCTGTCTGTCGACTCACCGCGGCGGATGTGGTGCGTCACCCCCTTGTGCAGCGGGTGGTCGAGGCCTATGCCCGACGTGACGAACGCAAGACAGCCAAGCCTGTGCGTCGATAGGGAGATCCACACCCCACTCCCTTGTCACCACTGGCAGGATGTGTTGAGTCTTTGGTGACCTGGTCGACATGCCAGCAAGCAGCAATTTCCAGGAGGCGATCCGCGAGGCGCAATCCAGCGCCCTCGTTGGACCCAACGTTGTCAATAAAGCGCTGCCCTACGTCGGCGGCGGCATGGTGCTCACCTCGATCGGGGTGATCGGTGGTCTTTCGATGATGGCCACTCCCCTGTTCATGCCCCTGTTCTGGGTGGCTGTGATCGGCAACTTGGTGCTGTTCTTCGTGGCGCAGAACGTTGCGATGAAGGGCAACAACGCCACAGCTTTGCCGTTGTTGTCGATCTACAGCCTGATCACCGGTTTCACCTTGAGCGGCCTCGTGGCGTTTGCTGGAGCCGTTGCCGGCATCGGTGCGGTTGGCACAGCAGCTCTGGCCACCGGCATCACCTTCGTGATTGCCTCGATCGTTGGCCGTCGCATGAGTGATTCGGTCGGTCAGGCCCTCTCCGGTGTCGTCGGTCTCGGCTTGATCGGTTTGATTCTGGCGATGGTTGTCCAGTTCATCGGCGGCATCTTTGCTCCGTCCATGTTCCATGGCACCAGCTTTGAGTTGATGATCGCCGGCTTCGGCACCGTGCTCTTCGTGGGCGCCGCCTTTGTCGACTTCTACACGATGCCCCGTTCCTACCGGGATGATCAGTACCTGGCAGGTGCCCTGAGCATGTACCTCACCTACATCAACCTGTTCATCTTCATCCTGCGCTTGATCATCGTGCTCAATGGCGGTGGTCGTCGCGACTGACGATTTCAACGCAATCGAATCCGCCTTAGCCCCGGCTTGTCCGGGGTTTTTTTATGGCTCAACCTTCGGCCACGGCATAGACGCTGTTCCCGATCGCTTGTTTCTGCTCGGCGTCGTACCCCCACTTCTCCAGGAAGGAGACGTCTTCACCGCGGTTGTCGAGGGCGGCGGCCAGCAGTT
>Ga0213866_10001124_pt1 | contig 20152 bp, 27 predicted proteins | sample PICome_11_FD_160079 | JGI IMG/M metagenome (GOLD analysis project Ga0213866, IMG submission 160079) | Coastal seawater microbial communities near Pivers Island, North Carolina, United States - PICO284 | ecosystem: Environmental > Aquatic > Marine > Coastal | place: USA: North Carolina...
AACCCATCATCGATTTGCGCTTAGGTTTCTTCGCAGTCTTTGCGCTGTCGGCAAAATCCTCGGCGCTCGGCGCCCCAGCTTCACCAGGCTTTCTCATCTTCTCGCCAGATCCAGCTTGGATCCGCTTCCGTTTCGCATGAATGTTTGCGTACAATCCAGGTTTCTTAGCCATCGATCAAACTCCTTTTTGGAAATGCGGCATGTCTGTGAAAACTCTACGGCCCTGGTCAGTGCGTACTTTCACCATGTCGTCATAAGCTTCTAGCGCCGTACCATTCCATTCCAGGATGTTATCGATGTGCCAGGCGCCGCCCCACTTCAGCTGTTCAACTCCAATCTCTTTTGCCGATTTAATTATTGTGTCGGCAAGATCATCATACAATGCAATCTCCCAACTTGCACGCGCACCAACATACGCAACAACGTCAAATGCATTGCCCTCGATGTGTTTGGATTTCATTGTGTGCGATACTTTCTTTTTGACTAGCTCACGCTGATCCTCGATTGTGCGCAGCCCACCCATCCAAGGGATCCCGAAATCGATAGGCGTAATTGTTATTGCGCGCTTGACGATTGCAACCAGCTCCTCGTCTACACCTTCCAGGCGTCCCAGGCTTGTCTTGCTTAGTTTAAAATCACTCATTTCTTTCCTCCAAAGAATTTAGTTGCTGACCGCACACCGAATGAAGCAGCCACGATTACGCCCAGCGTGTACTGATACCACTCAGGCATACTTTCTAAAGCGGCAAAGCCATCTGAAACTGTCTTACGGCCCCACTCACCTGTAAAACACAACACCAACGGTACGCTAAACAGTATCGTCAACCACTCGTCTTTCCATGACGATTGGCTGCCCTGCGCCATTATCTTTTCCCACTCAGCCTCAGACGTAGCTGCAGATTTCATAATGGTAGCCTTGGCCTCTGCTTCTACCAGCTTTAGATTAGCCGCTGCGCTTGCTGCATCTGCCTTACCTTTAAGCCAACCCCCTGCTAGTTCTGTTAGTGGCCCTATCAATGCTTGTAACATTTACTTTTTCCCCATTGCTGAGAAGCCAAAGAACGCCGCAACCAATCCAGAAATTGCAATGAAATATGTTGGCGCAATATCTGCTAACAACTGACCAGTTGTTTCGTAGCCAATGACATCTCCCAGGACAATTCCGATTGGATAAACAAGCAAACCAACCAGGGCAAACCATGTCATTCTGAGCTGGGCATCCCGCTTATGATCTGCGTCCTCCATACGGCGACGACGATCTTCAAGCATAATCTCGCGTTCATCAGGGTCAATCTGTCCGTTTTTGTTTAGATCGTATTCCTCTGTCATAACAGCGCTCCGCTATCCGTTTATGCGTGGTGATTATAACAACTTTTCCATTTTTGTATACACACCACACACCTGGTTTAATTTCTATCAATTGCAAAACAGGTGACTGCTTGCCCGACATTCTTAACCATTACCTCTGCCTTGGCCTTTGCTTTGTTACAATGCGCCTCTGTTCCGAATGTATCCAGCTGATAATACTCAAACCTGTTGTCAATAAAACTAAGCCACACAAGTATCCACACTACCAATCACCTCTGGCACGGCCAATCATCCAAATAATAAACACTAAGATACTAGAACCAATTGCAAATAAGGTTAAACCAATAACCCAATTCACTAAGTTATCTATAAACTCTTGCTTGCGATAAGCTTCTTCTTTGCGGCGTCTGCGCTGCTCTGCCTCGATCCGCAGTATTTCATCCCAAGCACTTGGCCCATATACAAAAGAGATATGATCTTTAATCTCTTTGCGCATTTCCTCCATTTTGCGCTTTTGATTCCATATTAAGATAGCTTCTTCTTCATCAGAACCTTTAAATGTTCTTTCCCACCAAGGCGGGTTCTTCTGGCGTTCTTCTAATCTATTAAAATCGGAAAAGGCTTGGCCCCACGTTGCTATTGTGTTGCCCATTTCTTGAATATCTTTGCCCGTTGAAATAGCCGCTTTAAGCGTTTTATACGCCCCTGTCGCTAGTGCTACGCAGCTAACGGGATCCATCGATCTAGCCCATCAAAGTTAATCGCAGCAACATAGCAATAATAGCTGCCGATGAGCCGATCATAATAGCTTCTAGTCTTTTTACACGGTTGAACAGATCACGAAACTGAATGTCCATTTCAGTTTTCATTGCAACCAACTGTTTTTCTATTTGATCTATGCGATCATGTGCCGACTGCACTGTCCGTTTGTCCATTGTCTAACTGCTCTTTCAATCGATCCATAAATGCCTGACGACCAACTTGAAGCTGCGTTAAATTAAACTGTGAGCTTGCAATCTTTTGATCCAAAGAACCAATGTGATTAATACAAGCCTTTGCTTCGTCTGTTAGCTGATCTTCGGTATATTCTACATCGTCAATCGTGATGACCTTTTTTTCTTCAGTCATGTTGATTTCCTTTCTGTGTGTTATTCAGCCGCCCACGGTACTCCCGCTGCGCTGGTTGGGGTTTTGTCAGCTTCAATCTTAGCAGCAATCGCCGCCTCAACATCCGCTTGGTTTGCTTCGGCTTGCGCCCATGCAATGCAGTTGGCTTCCGTTACGCTATCGTAAGCAATGAAACCATCCGCATCTGCATCTGGTGTGTGGCTAGTTGTGCCGTAGCTAGACGCAGAGTAATCACCGTCTACGCCTGTGCAACGCCAGTGGATTACAGTAATGCCACCGTCTGCCAAGTTACGTTCTGTCATTGGTACTGACCATGTGTAAGTTACCATTTTGTATCTCCTTCAAAAGAGTTTGATTTGCTGCAGTTCATATCTGCTGGCAATATTTGTAAGTTCCACGGTACATGTAACCCAGATATGTTCTTACCTTGTAGTGGAACTATGTGGTCAACATGATACTTTTCCCCAGATACTTTCTGCAAGTCAGACGCCAGCCAATACAGGCTTCCTATTTCTGCATGATGCTGTGACGTAAGCCATTGCGGCGTTCTCTTTAGCTTTGCAGCATCTCTACGCTTTTGTTTTGCTGCGTGTTTGTCGCTATTAAGCTGCCTCCAGTTTTTTAGATTAACCTTCCGCTTTTCCTTGTTGTTGGCAAGGTAGTTCTGAACGTAAGCATTACGCTTTTCTGGGTGCCGATTAAAATAAGCTAACTGATTACAATAAACTTTGTCTGGGTTATCTTTCTGCCATTTGCTATGGCTTATTGATAAGCAAACAACACATGTTGCATTGGATGTCTGTCGTTCGGCCACATGACCATGCTTACAGGGTTGCCCAGTGTAGTATCTGGTGGCTCCCTGCGCCTTAGCCTCAGCACGAGTATGTGGCAATGCTGACATTATATCTCCTGTGCTGCTGCTACGTCAGTAGCTGTAAGATGTGCGGCGTAAGCATCCTTAACCGCTTGTGTGTGTACTACGTTACAGATGGCTTGCACCTCTGTGCTTTCGTTAGCCAAGTCTGTTGAGCTAATGTCTGGTGCGACGACATGGCGTGAGAAGGATCGGCTGATCTCTACACCGTCACGCTTGATGACCGTGGCTGTACGCACCTGAACGTGCTTGAAGTCGCCTACGATCTCTATTTTGTCTTGTACTGTTTCTTCTGTTAGTGCCATCGTTTATCTCCTGTGATGGTTGGACTGACTACCCTGTGATCCAACAGGGGTGGTTAGGTTGTTATGTAAGTGTTTGAAAAAGAGTACGTCTTGTTTGCCAAAATTGACTGATTGTCACTATTAGATATACCATCCATTGAGTTCATACCCATATCTGAAGCGCCTTGAGTAATTTGCGTTACAAAAATATCCCCAGAAGTTGATACTTCCCTCGCAACACCGATTTGGTGTGCATTTGAAAAGCCTGACGTAAATGGCAATCCTGTAAAACCGACACTCCCATCATAACTAGATGGCACTGTTGAGAAATTAAATTCTCCTGTAACGTAGCAAATATTCCCGATCTTAGTGTATTTGCAGTTTTGAGAAGATAGAACATAACCGTTACTGGTCGATCCTGTTGACAATGCTAAATTAAAAGTCCCCTCCTCATAGTCATCCAGCAGATTAGCCGACCCAGTGCCGCCAAGGTAGACACCGCCAGAGAGGGTTAAGTTTTTAAAGGCGTAAGTGGTAACAGTGTCATTATAACCAAGATCAATAGTGCCGCTACTATCTACCCCATTGAGCCGTGGCATAATGCTACCCGCTTGGAACCTTAAACCAGAATGGCTTGCAGGGCCGTCTATATTAAAATCGCCATTTTCAACCCCAATACTCCCCACAGTGGCGCCGTCTTTGCGGAACAGTTGCAAATCACCATCATCAGTTAGCCTGTCTACAACTAAAGGTATGCCGCCATCTCTAACGTGAAATGCTATGCCAGTCGGTGCAAAGATATGCCCTGTGTCTGTAGATGAAGCTGAGGTGTTTGCCACCAGCAAGTTACCGCTGCTGTCGATGCGCATACGTTCTGATGCTTGAACCTGAAAAACCATATTGTCAGAGTTCAGAATAATCTTTTCGCCAGCACCATTTGTAATGTTTGCCAACTGCGCAGAGCCAGAGAGGTAGAGGTCTTTGAAGCGACCACCACTTCCACCTAAATCAGTTGCGCCATTTGTAATTCCACCAGTATTATTTGACGGATAAATCAAGGCTTGACCGCCAGTTAAACCTGCCCCGCCAGAACGAGGGTCAAGCGCAATATAACTTACAACCCCTGCCCGTGACCCAATACTCCCCACAGTGGTGTTGTCTTTGCGGAACACTGTAAGGTCGCCATCATCTGTTAAACGGTTTACGCTAAAAGGTGTGCCTGAAGAACGTGTCATTACCAAACTGTCGCCAGTAAAATAACGCATACCTTCTTCTGTTTGCCAGTTTTGATTGGTAGTCCCCACCAGCAAGTTACCGCTGCTGTCGATGCGCATGCGTTCGTTACCACCATTAGTGTTAAACGAGAGTGCATCACCACCTGCTGCTTGCAGTGTAACTACGTTTGCGCTGTCATTTGTGATGTATAAGTTGCCGTCATTACCTCCAACAAATCTTGCCATTGATGTTCCAGAGGTATTGACATGCAAAGGCACACTAGGCGAACTTGTCCCAATGCCAACATTTTCTGAGCTATCTATAGTAATAGCTACTGCATCAGCATTGTCATCAATACCTTGTGAAGTAAATGCACCAGTTACAGTAAGATTAGCTGCAGTAGTAGTACCAGTGAATGTCTGGTTGGCTACCTCAAATGGTGTGTAAGCTACAATCTCAAGTATGTCACTAGCTGTAGCACCAGAGGCTAAGACTACATCACTACCGTTAGTAGCTGTAAAGTCTGCTGGTGCTAGTTTAACTCCATTAAGATATACGTCTATGAATTGTGGTGTGTATCCTGCAGTAGCAAAGCTGGTCTGTCCACCAGTAGCTGTAAATGATTCTCTGTGTTGTGTAGCCTGTGGTACAGGAGTTGTGCCTATATATCCAGCCATTATAATGCTCCTATGATGAACGCTAAGAGTTCACTATATCTTACGCCCATTCTAGTTCTTTCTTCGCCAGTTTCTTCGTCAGTCCAAGTACTTGAGATAAACATGGCGTAGTCACCAGCGTCTAATCCTTCAGCTGCAAATGCTGCTTGTAGATCCTGTGCAATAATACCAAAGTGTGTTCTGGCTTCATCACCTTTCTCAGCTACTTTATCCTTCCAACGGAACTTACGCAGTAAGCCTTTAGCTGCTACAGCTACACGTTGCTCTGCATCTGTTAGCTCCGCAATGTCTTGCTTTTCGTTGCGGTCAGATGTTTGGATTGTGCCGTTGGTGGCGTAGATGTCGTCGAAGCGTCTTGATGGATTTCCTAAGTCAATAACATTGTCTCTAGCTGAACCATCGTTCGCTGAAGGAGAAACTTCATTGCTAAAAAATGCTAAGAATGCATCAGAGCCATCCGTTGAGCCAATGTACAATCCTCCAGCTCTATTCCCAATACTCCCCACAGTGGAGCCGTCTTTGCGGAACAATGCAATGTCGCCATCTGATGATGTGCGGTTAAGGGTTAATGATGCACCGCCAGAACGTGTCGCATAAACCGTATCATTAGCATTAGCTTCAAATCCAACAGAAGAACCAAAATCAGCACTCGATTTACCCACCAGCAAGTTACCGCTGCGGTCAAGCCGCATACGTTCCTGATTTATATCTGTCTTGAAGATTATGGGATAATAACCTGAAAGAACCACATCTCCGTTAGCATCATTAGCTGTTCCAGCATCCACAAAATCCAAATAGGCAGAGCTTGCGTCACGGTAAGAAGCAAACTTACTTCCTTTAATATTACCGCTGCTGTCGAGGCGCATGGCTTCATTTACACTACCGCCTGAACGTGTGTAAAACTGAAGGTTTCCGTTCTGACTAGAAGTCTCATTTTCAGCTAAAATCTTAGCTAGATTTGCATAGGTAGAACTTCTAAATGAAATACCATCTGTACCATTATCGGCAAAACCTACTGTTAGCTTCTGGCTAGGCGAACTCGTCCCAATGCCAACATTACCGCCATCCTTAACAATGAACACAGTTGTCCCATTGTCCTGAAGATCAACAATATCGCCTGTAGATGTAGAGTTTACAAGAATAGACGTTGAAGGTGTATTTTGCGTGATGTTTATGGCTGTGCCAAAAGAACCAGATGATGTAAGTTCTAATAAATTTTCAGAAGAACCAACGACATCTATCTTATGGTTAGGCGAACTGGTTCCAATCCCAACATTTCCGCTTGCATCAATGCGCATACGTTCTGAAAACGACACCCCTGCGTCTGCTGAACCTGAAGCTGCATTATACCAAATATGCTGATCTCCAGCTTGATAATAACGGGATGCTGTTCCAGTTGTTGTATACTTAAATTGTCCTGAAGTGTCCCAATAAACATTTCCGAGATGGTTTAGGTTAGGGCCAGAAATAGCATTAAATGTCCCGCCAAGCTGCAATGCTTTGTAGTTAGATGCCCAAGTATCAGGCGTTAAGCCGATTCCAACATTCCCATCCACAGTCAGCCCATCGCTGGTCAAAGTACCCGTAATGTCTACGCCTGTGCTGGTGGTGGCGAGTTTGGGTGAGTTGTTATGATAAAGCGTAACCTCAGCGTTTTGAGTAGCATAAATATAACTTGCGCCACTTGTATTATCGCCAATTCGTATATTAACAGCACCTAAGCGCAAATCACCCGTGCCAAGTTCTGAAATATAACTATTTGACCCATCATGATATATGCTGAGGTCAGACCCAGCACCGAAGATGGCTTTGTCGTTGTCACGAAAGGAGAGATCACCATCTATATTGGCATCACCATTAATATCAGCCCCAGTGGTACTGAGGTTGACCGCCTTAGAACCGATATATCCTGCCATTAGGTTTGCTCCAGTACAGAAATAATTGCATCAACTGAGGATGCTGTATCTGATGTAACCACTATTGTTTCTGTAGCCTCTGCTATAATCTTACCGTCTAAAACAGATAAAGCTGACCCTGCAGGTACAGGAGCAGCCTTTACAATGTAAGTAGATCCTAGCTGTACATCAACTAAGACCTGACTAGTAGTCCTGTTAGATAAGTTTAAACCAATAAGAATAGCTGTGGTAGAACCTGGAACCGTATATACAGTTGTAGCACCTGTACCTACACTAGCTGAGACATAATTCTTAAACGTATTCGCCATAATGTTATCCTAACGCAATAGCTAAAGCTGTAGCTTCATCTGATGCTTGTCTGTCTGTATACTCTGTTGTAGCAAGCTTAGTGCTGTTATCACTACCACTTTGAGTAACACCAGTAGTAGCACTTGTAATAGTACCACTCAGTTGCCCTGCAAAGGTTGTAGCTGTAGTTGTACCTGTAACATCCAGAGACTTGTTAAAGATAAACTTATCACCAGTGTCAGCATAAGTTAAGGTAGCACTTGCACCATCTATTGTCAACCCTGCACCGTTAGCTGCAGCAGCATTAGCAGCACCACTAGCTAAGACAAGGTTCTTATCATCTAGTGTGACTGTAGTACTGTTAATTGTGGTGGTTGTACCATCTACCTGCAGGTTACCAGCAACAACAAGAGTACCTGTATCATCACCATGTGTAGCAGGGTCAATAGTAAAAGTAGATGGGCCTCTTAGGTATCCACTTGTATTGATGTTACCTACAGAGAGTACATCACTAGCATCTAAGTACACTGACTTTTCAGCAGGGTAAGTGATGAATATATCTTTAGTTCCAGAAGTAAAGTTTACTGCATTACCACTATTACTGCTCTCTAAAACAGTAGTACGTGTAAGAGTACTTGAACTGTAAGTACCTAAACCTACTTCAAACTCAGCAGTGTCCCTGTGTACGATAGAATAGTAAGTAGTATCACTATCGGAGAGAACACTACTGAAAGCTTGAAAGCCAGCTACTGCGCCAGCTAGAGTTACAGCACCTGTGCCTGTAGTTGTAGTAGTTTCTTTTACTCTATCCTTGACAACAAGAGCCATAACTATGCTCCCTTATGCGATACGGATAATTGCTGTAGATGCAGCCGCTGCTGGGAATTGTACCACAAAGTCACCGTTAGTAGAGGTCTTAGTACCACCAAAGTCAATAGTAGCAATAGCCTTGTTTGACTGTGATGTGTTGTAGATAATACAACCGTCTGCTGATACTGTAGCAGATGACCAAGTTGTGTCTGTAAAGTCTACAATAGCAGTAGAGCCATCTAGTGAAATAGTAGCACCAGCTAAGGTATTACCACCTGTAGTGTAGTTAGTACCAGTAGCCTCATCTGAGTTACCAGTAACATCACTGTAGTTAGTTGTAGCTGCACCATACGTACCAGTAGGTGAAGCCTTGATTAGAGCAATTTTAAGTGTGTCAGTATCTAAGTCGTGAACGCCCCCAAGTAGCTCTTGCTTGAAGCTGTTACACATCGCTGTAGTGATTGCCATAGGAGTGTCCCTTTAAATTAAGCACAAAGGGGCCAGCATGTAGCCAGCCCCTGAGTTTATAGGTGTATTAAGCAGCGTTGTATACTGCAGTAACCAAGGCTTCTGGGCGTAGAATCTTGCGCCCGTAAAGGTGCATACCGCGAACAATATCAGCGAATGAGTCTGGGTCACGGTAAGTCTCAACTTTGTTGAGTTGCTGTGCAGAAGCAACAGCAGAATCGTGTCCAGCTACAATAACGCCATAGTTATCGTCCTGTGCAGTTGTACCTGTAGTACCAGCGCCTGTGCCCTTCGCAGGAAGGTTATTTGACTGATAGATACGGAAACCATGCAAGTTGTTCAGTACCAGACCGTTTTGCAGTCCTGCACCGCCGAAGTCAGCGTTCAATACGCGAGAATCTTCGTCTTTCAAGAGTTCCATAAATACCGGGTCTACACACAGCCATCTCCCACGAGTATCAACATTAGCCTGATCAAGTACACGGCTCATACGAGCTACAACTTGAAGAGGTGTTGCTGTGGTTGTTGATGCAGCAGTTGCACCACCGAAGCGAGGAGCCAACGGAATTGAGTCACCAGTTGTACCTGCAGAAGCAGAAGTAGTGATGTTTCCGAAGTCTGACATATCCAACTTGTTAGCAGTCAGAAGTTCACCTGTCAAGTCACCCGCTGTTTGGTGTGAAGCAGTACCACTTACAGTACTAATAACCGCACCAGCAGTAGTGTAACCAGACATATATGACAATACATCAGCATCCATAGCGTCAGCCATTTTATAGGCTGCACGATCAGATGACAAACGCATGAAGTCATGGTGGGCTTGTTGCTCTTCGATGTCATCCAACTTAAATGCAAAGTAGTTGGCTTTGTCGATAGTCAACTGAAAGTCATTGTCAACGAGGTCTTGCGCCGAAACGGTAGTACCACGCAACAATGCGTTCACTGTGATATCTGGCTCTTTAAGAATGCGAACCGTATCACCTTGGTTTGCGATCTCCCCGAAATATTCAGAGTTAGTAATCGCTTGAGTTGTAGCAGCCTTGCGAAACGCAATTTGTGCTTGCTTTGAGTAAATGACGCTAGAGAATACTCCGTTGTCAAGGTTGGTGTAACCACCAGCTTTTCCGAATGCAGCCATAGTTAATCTCCTTATAGATATGACCGTTAAAGTTATAGATCATCATATCCACAGCAGAGGCCAAACTTATCTGAGTAGTCTGTTACTTAGGTATGCCTACCTGTGTAACAAAGGTCAAACGTATTTGGGTAGTCTAGTAGTGGCTAGAGTCTTAGTTAAATACACATTTTAAGTGTAAGACAATACAAGTTATACTTAACTAGTATCTATTGTCAACAGTTATTTTGACAAATCATATATAAACTTACCAGCTTTCTGAGCTTCATGTATCTCTTCATGGTGCTTCTCAAACTCTTTGTCACTCATTTTAGCGACAGTAGATTCACGCCAGAAGTTTTTACTATCATCATCATTTACGGTAGTTCTGCTTTTACTATTTACAGAAGAGGCCGCTGCCTTATCTGCACTGTTATTAGGTTTAGACTTAATGCCCTTGTGTGACTTGTATAGGTCAATAGCTACAGCTACAGACTTAGCATCTTCAGAGTTTTCGTATAGAGCATCCTGTATAACTTTAGGTTGTTTCTCTGCCCAGTTATGAAACTCATCTGAGGAGCGAATCTTTTCAAAGTCAGGGTGTAAAGACATAAGCTCAGCTTCAGCTTTTTCTTTCTTAGCTTGTACCCGTAGCTCTTCTATTTCTTTGAGGCGACTGTCCAAGGAAGAAGCTTTTTCAGCAGCTTTATTTTCTGCAATAGCTTCCACAATACCAGCGACATCAGGATACTTAGCTGACCAAGCTTCAATTTCTTCCTTAGACTTGGGAAGAACCAATTCATTCTTAGTAGCTTTTTCAAGCTGCCCTTGTAGTTTTTCAAACTTAGCATCCCAGTCCTTTTCTTTAGTTTGTAGAAGCTTACGAATATCACCATAACGTTTTTTAAAAGACTTCTCTTCAGCACTTAGTCCATCTGATTCTGTATCAGCTTCTTCAGACTCTTTGGATTCCACAGACCGTGTTTCTTTTTGTTCCGTATTACCCTCATCTGAAACTTGGGTGTTCTCAGCGCTTTGGCTATCGGGTTCCTGATTATCTTCTGCTTCTTCATCGACTTGCTCACCCTTGATGAGTGCCTCTAGTTCGCGTTCTTCTTTCTCAAGCAATTCCTTGTTACGCTCATGTGCGTAGCTGTCTGATTTAATAATAGTCTGTTCTGCCATTGACATGTTGTAGTTCCTTTATGTTGGGGCCAGCATTATTGCCGGGTAGCCTTATAGTTTATTAGAAGGTGTAACCACCTTTACCGTCTGATTTTCCTGAGTAAGATCTACTACCTGAGTTAGGATTGTTATCTTGAGCATCCCTTTGATCACTATTATCCTTCTTGACAAAACCTGTTGGAGTAGATTTATACCCAGCCGCTTCCATATCTTTTCTATAGTTTTCACTAGCTTGTTTATGAAAGGCGTCTGTGCCACCCCTAACCATAGCGTTTGATAGAGACTGATCCTTATCTTTTTGACGTTCTTCTTTAGTTTGAAGTACCCTATTACCTTGTTTGTCTACTTTACCATAATCTCTTAAGGAAGTATCTGAAATATCTTCAAGTGGGTCATAGAACATACCCGCCCTGTTTCTAAAGTTATCCGCAGCGGTACTAACACCAGACTTAATACTATCAGCCATGTTAGTCAGTCCACCTAAAAAGTCTGGCTCATTTTCACCATTAAGTTGATCTAGTAAGCTCTGAACTTTTGTTTTATTAACTTCCGTTATATCTTCTCTTTTTAGAAGAGCATTTAACTTTTTACCTATATCTTTCCTATGTGCTATTTGAGCTAAACCAATAACGGGTACAGAAGCCCCCGCTAAACTTTTAGCCCCCATTATCTCTTTTTGAACTGAACTAAACCAAGAATCTGCTTCTTTTTTACCTTCAGGTATACTTGAGTAGTCTGGAATGTCCCGTTTACTCACTTCAATAGGTCTATCAGATTTCCTATCACGGTCACTAGTAGGTGTAGTGGCAGTTGGTTGTTCCTTACCTACCTCAGTATATCCTGCTGGTACTGCAACTGTAGGTTGACCATTAACAAATCTAATAGTCATTGTCAAGCCCTGATCATTAACAAAAGTCTTATACTCTTGTGTTTGACCTGCGCTGGGCAAAGTGTAACCTTGCATGAAGTCAGGCTGTATCATACTTGTAACGTCACCACCCTCGTTCATCATCATAGGGCCATCTGGTACGTCTTCTGCTTGTAGTTCAGAAACGTCAAATGGTAAGCCACCCTCTGCTGGTACAGGCTCTCCACCGATACGACCATTAGCTGCCATATCTTCAAAGCCCATCTTAGCTTGACTACGTAGGTCTTCAAAGAACTTAACTCCGTAGTAACGAACTACATCAGCAGGTACGACATACTCACCCTCACTTAGTTTAGCGTCAATGTCATCACGTACCTCTTCTGGTAACGACCCAGTAGGTACTTCATTACCTGATACTGGATCTACCTCTTCTACAGAGCCGCCCAGCGCAAAGGCCATTTGAGTTTGTTCTTCTTCTCTCTGCATTAAATCGTCAGCCATTCCTGTGGCTAGTATAGAGTCTTGTTGGCCTGTGTACATATCTTCTTCCCCTACTAAACCACCTTTAGAGAACTTACGTCCTAGTATTTCTTCTATTTCACTCCTGTAAGGGAGATCTTTAACACCAGCAGCCTCTTGTGCTGCCTTTGCTTCTTCACGGCTTAATACGCGATTAACTTTCATATCACCGCCTACTACCCATGTTTCAGCATCTGCCTGACCGTCTTGGTAAGTATAGCTGCCACCAGAAGGAAGTTTATCATTTATGTCTGTTCTGTTACGTTCCTGCATATATTTAAGTAGATCTTCACTGGTATCATCAGCCATTTCTACTTCAACAAATACTTGATCTTCTGCCCTACGCTTCACATAGTATTTCTTTTGGCTCTTTACTCTTTTCTTGTCCTCTGGAGAAAGCTCAGATACTTTCTTCTTGCTAATTAATTTACCATCAAGGTAGTTAAAAGTTTTTGCTTTAAATGCTTTAGGAGTTATACCTGCTTTTAAAAGTTTATTTCTTTCTGAAGAGGATATAATAAGATCTTCTGGGCCTAAATGGTGTGCAACAGGTTTTGTTGTTGCATGAAAACCCGGTCTAGAAGCAACAGCCCTTACCTTACCATAAGGTGCAGACTTACTAGGTTTTTCAACAGGAAAACCCTTATCTCTTAATATGTCTGCAGTCTCTTGGTCTGGAATAGTCTGCATATCCCCTGTTGGTTTAGCTTTCTCACCCTTAGATCTTGCGGCACCTTTACTAGGTACATACATATTACCATTAGCACCTTTAAAAGTAACAGGTGGTATAGATGCTGATACCCATTCACCCACAGGTATTTCATCAGAAGCATTAACAAATAGAGGATATAGTTTTCCGTCTTCCGATTGTGTTGCTATCCTGTAAGCACTTCGTGTTTTTTTAAAAGGTTCTTTATTCTTTGAGGATACTACTTTACCAACGCCGTTATCTATAGCAGTATCAGTCTGTTTAGCTAAATCTGCACCCTTACGTATCATACTCTTTGCTACAGGCCCAAGAGCAGGTAAGCTACCTAAAGCCTCAACACCCGCAAGCATACCAATCTTTAAATAGTCAGGCTCTTCTTTTTGTAACTCTTTCTGTACTTCTACTACTGAGTCTACTGGTGTAGCTAAACTTACGGCTGTATCAGCAGCGGTGACTGACATAGGTTCCTCTGTCCTATCACCAAACACCTTGGAGAAGTTATCTGCAGAAGGGGCAACTTCTGCCCTTTCCTCTGGTGTCATGTCAACTAATCGTTTACGGTAGTCAGCCATTAACTGTCTCCCTGAGTAGCTTTAAACGCCTTAGCGTACTAATGGCACCCTGTGCTGAGTACACCTCTTGTACAGAACTAGCCTGTTCCATAGTCCTGTGTTGTGTAGCTATAAGGCTATCAATAAGCTCATTAAACTCATCCATAGCCTGTTTGTTATTAACGAATTGCTTAAGCGACATTACCAGTAAACCCTTGTTCTCCCGGCGCTGGGGCTGTACCTATACCCATCTGTGAACCACCGCCACCTGATGTATCAGCTACACCCTGTGGGCCTTGACCTTGTGGTGGTGCTACACCCTCTGGTCCTGCTGGGGGTTGTTGTGGTGCTTGGAACGCTTTCAATATCTCAGCCTGTATAGCTGCATCCTGCATAGAGTTAGTCACCTTATCAGGGTCAAGATCCATAGACTTAGCAATTTCACGAATGATGTAGTCCATTTTAGCAAACGGTGCCAGTGTTGGGTTCTGTGCTACTTGCAAGAATTGCATCAGACGTTGTGAGCGTACCTCATTAGCCATAAGGCTCTCTGTACCAGATGCACGTACCTCTAGGTCACCACGAATATCCTCATCAAAGTCAAACTGCATGTTAAATGCAAAGAAGGACTTACCTAGTGGGCGTATGAGGTAATCATCGACGTTCTTAACAACATTTCGTATGCTGCCATTAGCTGCAGACATAAGCATAGAGATGCCAGAAGCAGTTCGCCCCACTCCGCTGACACCTGTTTGACCATGTGCGAAACTTGGGAAGCCTGTACTCTCATCTGCTAATACCCTAGCCTTATCAAATAGTTGTAGGTTCTCTTGTGCTACATTGGGAAATTTGGTCCCAAAAATGCCTTGACCCGGAGCACCCCCCTGTCTGCGAAACACCTTTCCAGGGTACACACTTAAGTCCTGCCCCGGCACCAAATTGGTTTCATCAACCTCAATGATTAGATTACCAGATAATGCAGCATTGTCAATAGCCATACGCATAAACCCATTCATAAGAGTCTGCGTATCATCCATATTTTCCGCTATACCTACCCCAAAGAATGAGTAAGGGTTATGTTCGTATGGTGTTGCATAATAAGGTATAGTTGCTGGCTTAAACGGATTAAGCACAAAGCGTAGTACCTCACCGTTACACACCCAGATGTTACAGCTAAGTTCATCTAAGTCTTTGTAGTCTTTAGGAATAGATACACCATTCTCTTCTAGTAACTCTACATCGACAAAACCCCAGAACTCTAAGACTTCCCAGCGCTCTGTAGTAGCCTCAGTCTCATTGTCTTCCATAGTCTGTTCCCAGTACTTCATATCGTAGTCTGGGCCTTTGTCTACGGCAAGCTCAACAGCGTCTTTCATAAAGTAGGGACGGTTCTTCAAGCCACGTAGTTGTGTGCGAGACATCTTGTGACGTTCTACTACATACTCTGCGTCATCCATACTTGAAGATTCTGGGTCAGGATAAAAGTTCCACAGAGATACGTGACTAGTAGAGGGTACAGTCTTAATCAAAGGATCATACTCACCATTCTCATTCCAGTTAGGGTACTCCTTGTCTACAGCAAATGGACCCTTCATAACACCAGTACCTAGAAGCGCCATCTCAAATGCCATAGAGCGTAGGTGCTTATTAGCGCCTGACTCTACAAGCTGATCATGGATCTTTTTCTCCATCTTCTTAGCAGCCACCATAGCAGGGTGAAACGTTACTGTGGTAGGGGTGGTGCCATCACCCTCAATAACCTTATCACTGACTGGCCCTAGCTTCTCCTGTAGTGGTCCTAGTCGGTTCTTAAGGTCAGCCATAGTCTCACCAGGTTTTAACTCAGTGTCAGGACCAATTAAGTAAGGCTTAGGTGCTGCATCCTGTGTAACATTCTTTAGTCCATCCCCAGCCTGTTCAGCATTAGGATCAATATTAATGTGTACTGACTCAGCTACACCATCTGGTAAAATAGATGGGTCAATAGTAAGTGGGAACTTGTTGTTACCAAACAGTACGTCTACAATCTGACCATAGGCAGCAAGTGTCTTTGTCTTGGTAACCTTAATAAAGACACGAGACTTCTCTGTGTCAGTAAATTGTACATCTGATCCGTAGATACCACGGTAGTTACGATAGGCACGTAACCAACGTGTTTCATCACCATAACGTGCATCTTCTGAACGTTTAAATCGTTCGTTTACAAATGCAACAACACTAGACACAGACTCAAAGATGCTATCCTCTGCATCCTCTGCTGCTGTTACTTCATCTGTTTCAAACATGAGTTCGTCTTGTTCTGCCATATTTAATATCCAAAGCTAGGGTCAGAGACTTGAAACCCTGATCGTTGAGTTGCAGGGTTGTAGTCCCATAGGGAACTTCTAGGTCTTGTCATTATACCATACCTTAGAGCGTCATACAAGTGGTCTTCAGCATTTGTATCGACATCTTCAGGGTTTCTTTTATCTAGAGGTATAGATGGTAGTTGAGCTATAGTGTTGGTACAGCTAGAAAAGAACACAAGTCTAGGTTCCTCTGTGTACTCATCTACTTGTAATCGCCTATGCATCTCGTTCTTACCTGCTACACGAGAGCCTCTAGATCTATCTGATGGACGCCAGCGACATCCTTTCATATTCATTTGTTCAGCCAGTGACGGGCCAGTATCACCACGCTTGTGCCATAGAGAGCTATCCAAAACACCATATCTAATTGTGCCATCTTCTGCCTCTGCATCCAGTATCATGTCAGCTAAATCAGTAGCTGTAACTTTAGAACAATATAACTCTCTGTATACAACAAGCTGCTCACTGGGTGATACAGCAATCCAGACAACGCCTGTGTAGCTTCCGTAACCGTAGTCGCAAGCTCTAAACTTAGTCCAGCTTGAGGGAATTTTAAAAGGCTCCACGACATGTATGGCTCTGTTCCACTCAGGAAAGGCTGCACCCTCATTGACATCCCAGTTACCCTCTAGTAGTTGCTTACGTTGATGCTCTGGTAGCGACAGAAGCATTGCCTCGTAGTCACCACTCTCTGCTAAGTAAGGGTTATCAAACAGACTAGCAGGTATAAACCTACGCTTAAACAGTGACTGCCCAGCCTTAGAGTGACCCGCTGGATACTTAATCTCTTCACCTGTCTCAATATTAGTAGCCCAAAAAGCCTCACCATACTTAGCAGGATCAATAAACATCTTCTTAACCCATGAGTGACCACTTCCACCGGGGTTAGTTGTGGCTCTCATGTAAAGACCTAACTCCATAGAACTAGCAGATCTCAAGCGACTCCTCATATAATCCCAAGCGAAAGGTGTAGGCCATTGAGTAAGTTCGTCGAACCCAATCCAGTTAAACGCTTGACCTTGATATCTCGTAACGTCCATATCCTTATCCAGATATGACATCCACAGTCTACCACCTCTAGGTGAGATCCACTGAGATTTTCTTTCAGACCACTTGATACCGGGGATTGCACGAGGATATAACTCCTGAGATTTCTGTATAAGTTCCCTTAATTCTTCTGTAGTATGTCGTACTAGCAACCCACTAAAGTTAGGATCGTTTAATCCATGAAGAGGGTCAGCAAGCATAGCATATGACTTACCACCACCAGCACTACCCCCATATAATACTTCACGCTCAGATGAACTAAGAAAGTCTGTCTGAGGGCCGGGGTTTGGTTTAAACACGACATCCTGTGCAACCTCAACGTCAAACTCAGGAGCCTTAACCTGTGCAGGAACAGTTGTAGGGGGAGTAGCGACTGTCTCTGACTGTTTAGCTTTCTTCTGAGTATGCCCCGACCCTGCCTTTTTCAAGCTTTTCGATTTCCTCAAGGGTTTTTTGGAGCCGTTTGGCAAGTCTGCGTTTAATAATAATTGCTTTTTTACGTCTTCTGTCAATTTCTACTCGCTTCTTTAAGCCCATGTGAGATATATACCTATCAGTGTGCTTTGTCAACCAAATTGCAACTTCTCTGTAGGAATACTGTTTTAAGTGTCTCTTTGCAAGCTCAAGCGCTTCTAACTCATGTGGTATTGGTACTAACAGTCTTTCATTGTCGGGGTCTAACTCATAGCCAAAAGGTATCACCTTAGATACCCTGACTATTGTGTGCCATTCTTTCTCTTTGCCCTTATTAGGTTTGGGTAATTCCCAGAAACCCAAGTCTCTCTTGTAGTCAATTTGTGGCAAGGTCTACTCATTCTTCCCTTCTTTGGGGGGTAAATAAAATATACCGCCACCTCCTGAAGTTACATCAACCTTGTCTACCTTGCCTAGCCCAGCGCGATCAAGTAAATCTTTCGCTGCGGCCATCTTGTCACGAATACCTAACTCAGTAGGATCGTATAATGCCTGTGTCATTGCCATAGCTGCCTTTGGTGCAGTGCGAGCAAACCAAGTACGTGTCTTATCCCCTATCTCATCCTTTAAGGCTTCAACAATAAGAGAAGTGGAAGTACCATCTCCATATCCAGCTAACTTCTTAGCTTGTACAACATCTCCATTAGCCTCATCAAAGAGAACCTCTAGAAACTTCTGTTGTTTTTCTGTCAATGATCTTGCCATTATAACGTCCTTAAGTAAATCAAACCTACAAAGCTACCTGTAATAACTAGGAACAACACAAAACCTGCTCCCCATTCTACTAACTTACGCTGCATCTCTATACGTTTGTGGTCATGTTCTTTCTTTTGTTTACGGATATCAGCCTCAATACGTAGAAGCTCATCCCAGTGCGAAGGTCCATACATTACACAGATGTAATCCTTGAGTTCCTTCCGCATAGACTCAGCCTTCTTCTTAGCTGCGAATATCTCCATAGCTTCTGCTTGAACGCCACCACCAAGGGTTTTATACCAAGGTGGTTTAGCGTTCTGTCTTTCAGCAAAATCTAAGTCACTGATAGCACCAGCCCACTGTGTAAGCTGACTGCCCATATCTTGTAAGTCTTTACCTACCGCAATACCCTTCTTGAGAGTATTAAATGCGGTTGTGGCTAAACCTATAGCGGTTACTGGATCTATCACTGTAGGAACCCCCTCTTCTAAGTCCACTACCTGTTTGTCTATCTGTATCACCAGATGATACACTAGCTATAACAGTTAAACTTAGAATAAGGGGTAACTCCTTACTTAACCTCACTGTTCTTTGCCGTCTACACGATTGTATATCTCTCCTCTTGATATACCCATATCGTGCAGTTCTTTATTAGACATATTCTGTAAAACCCAGTAGTCTGCTCGACGCTGCTGATTTTCTTGAATACGTGTTAGTAAGTTCTTAAACATTGCACTATCTCCTTTTATTGTGTGTGCGGAGATAGTTATATATAAATGTTAGCGCTGTAGTAGATATAAAATGTGCATACCCGTTATCTGTTAGGGTTATAGTACTGACGTACAGAGATAAACATCTCTAAAGCACCACCACCATTAAATGCACTGATCTTATCACCAGCATGGAGATGCATCCTATCAGAAGTAATTACATTATACACATCTTTACCAGCAATAGATTTATCATTTATGATGTGATGGTAAGTGTTTGTGTCTGCGTGATACCACTGGATAGTTACGTTTTGTACAGAAGTTGTACCGTTACTTACGTGAAGAAAGTCTACTGTTGCATCATGGTTAGGTGGACACGTATAGATAGTATCAGCACTAGCACCGCCTGATGTAGCAGTGATAGTTATTGCTTCTGTATCTGTAGTGTAGTTACGGTCTACCATCTACTTCCTTACGCTACTATAAAGTCTACGATCTGACCATCAGGTTTACGTAGTTTGTTTGGATTAGGATTATATGCATACATCTGATTCACTATCTTTAAATCTTCTACTGGTGTATCAGGCGTAATGCGATTAGGCTGCTCAGGTTTATATTCTTCATTATTCCTACTAGACCTATCTTTATCTGCTTTTTCAAAAACAATATTCTCATGAGTTTGAAAAGGCATACTAGGTAAAGGAAAGTGAGATATAAGTGTCATTACTTCTTTTTCTTAGTTGCCATACCACCACGCATCATTTTCTTTTTAGGTGCCATACCGCCCCCACGCATCATAGTTTTCTTTTTAGCCATACCACCACCACGCATAGGTGTTTTCTTTTTCATTGCTCTAGGTTTCATTGCCATTGTTTATGTCTCCGTTTTCTTCTATCTAATACAAGTGCTTCATACTCATCTCTAGGATACACATTATAATATCCTAACTTCTCTAAACGTAAA
>Ga0213866_10001125_pt1 | contig 20152 bp, 34 predicted proteins | sample PICome_11_FD_160079 | JGI IMG/M metagenome (GOLD analysis project Ga0213866, IMG submission 160079) | Coastal seawater microbial communities near Pivers Island, North Carolina, United States - PICO284 | ecosystem: Environmental > Aquatic > Marine > Coastal | place: USA: North Carolina...
CTTTGATCTGGCTTCGAGGGCGTCCTGGCGCCGTTGCTTTTCCTCGCGGTCGTTTTTGCGGTAGACCCCTTCAATCTGCAGTTCTCGGGCACAGCTTTCGCAAGCATTCACGGTGGGTTTGCGGCGTGCTTTGTTCAACGACAATTTGTCGCTGGGCACTTCCCTCTCTGCTCCACAGATGCAGCGGCACCACCAGTAGGCGTTCCCCGCTTTGGTTCGCCGTTCAGATGCGCGCTCCACGGTGAGTTTGCCGTAGACCTCGCCGATTCGATTGCGTGGGCTTGAGGGCATCGTTCAGGCTGCTTTCTGATCAGTAGAACGCTCCAGCTCGGCGAACTTGGCAGCCATCGTTGGATTCTTCCGGGTCAGCTTTTTGACGGTCACATCCTGTGCTTTGTCATTGGCGAGACGAAGATTTCGATCGGCACCCATTAGCGCATCCTTGGTTTTCTGCAGATGATCAATCGATTTATCGATTTCATCAATTGCTGTTTCGAAGCGTCTGGATGCAAGATCGTAATTGCGTGAGAAGGCTGTTTTAAAGCTTTCGAGATCATTCTCGAAGTTGGTTACGTCAATGTTCTGGGCTTTCACAAGGGCAAGTTCTGCCTTGTACTCCAATGATTTCAAGGCAGCATTGCGGAGCAATGTGATGAATGGAATAAAGAACTGTGGTCGGATGATGTAGGTCTTCGGATAACGATGGGAAACGTCAACGATCCCTGAGTTGTACAACTCGTTTTCAGGCTCTAGTAAGGAGACGAGAACCGCATATTCGCAATTTTTTTCATTTCTGTCTTTATTGAGCTCTTTGAGGAAGTCTTCGTTTCTCTTCTTGGTGGCTGTGGTATCAGCTTCGTTTTTCATCTCAAACATGATTGAGATGATTTCGTTGTTTCGATCGTCTTGATCGCGGAAGATGTAATCGCCCTTGCTTCCACTGCGTGCATCGTTGTCTTTTTCGAAATAGGCCTTGGGAAAAGCCGCAGCGCGAATTCTGTTGAATTCGGTTTCGCAGTGCTGCTCAAGGGTTTCTCCCACCATTTTGGTGGAAAGCCGTGCTTTCATGTCTCGTAAACGTTCAATCGCTTGATCACGATCACTGAGCTGCGCTTCATAGCGCTCTTTCAGCGATTGTGATTCCAGCTGATGCTTTAGCTGTGTTTCGTTTAAGACACTTTGAAGCGCGTCCCTTTGCTTCTCCATAGCGCTTACCGCCTCATTAACGGCCAGTTGCCGCTGCATTGACCCTGCATTCAACTGGGCTTGTAAATCACGAACCTCGTTCTCTCTTTGCAACGTCATCGCCTGCATTTCTTTGGCGAATCGGGTTTCTGCCAGTCGTTGTTCTGTGGCCTGCTGCTCACGCATCTGCTGTAGTTCTACTGCAATGCGATCCCGTTGCTTCTCGGCTTTGTTGACGGCATCTTTAATCGCCAGTTCCTGATGCATTGCACTTTGCTTGAGTTGTGCTTCAAGCATCTGCATCTCCCTGTCTTTTTTGGCAATGGCCAACTCGATGGCATTGCGTTTGTCCTGTTCCGCTAGGGCGAGTCGTTTGTTGAGTTGTTGCTCAAAGTCTCGATCTCTGACTTGTTTCAGGATGTCGGCATAGCCTGCCTCATCCACCTTGAAGGCTGTGTTGCAGTGGGGGCAGATGATGTCGTGCATGTCTGACGATTTGTGTTGAACGTTCGCGCCACGTGCTGGCATTTTATCGGGCTCTGGCTAACACGAGTGCAGCTCAATGGTTCATGCCATGACTGATGGGTTTGACCCACGCTCCCTGATTGACACTGTGATTGTCGTCAGCATCGTGGCGGTTGCGGCCGTCGGATTCGTGGCCGGAATGAAGGAGCTGATCACCGACGTGAGCAAGTTGCGTCGAGCCAAGGTTTGAGGACTCTTCAGCGTTCCAGGCCGGTTCGCAGCTCTGTAAGTCTTGCGGCATTCACGCCCAGGTCGGAGTCGCCAAGGCGAGACTCGGAGCGTGCCTGGATCTGTCCCTTGTCGGAATCGGCGAACAGTTCCAGGTCATCAACGAAACCAAACAACGCGCTGCTGGCCTCTGCATGGAGGTAGTTTTCGGTTTGAGAGACGACATGCGTGCGGGGGGACTCCCGAACGAGGGAACTCAGTCTTTTGAAATCTCCGATTGGGTTGCTGCTCTCCCAGGTTTGACTGGCGCAGTGAGCGGCCGTTTGGCAGGCGCGGAGCGCACCGTTGCTGATCCCCAGATCCGCAGGAACCGGCCCAACGAGATGAAACAACATCAGGATGGGGGGCAGTAGGCCGGCAAGAAAGGTCACTGGTTTCTGCGGGAACGACCGCTCCAGTTGAGCATCCAAAGCCAGAGCCCGAAAAGGGTCCCCACCGGTAGTGCAATCACAACCAGTTGGCTGATCACGAATTGGCGTACCTCAGGATCCATGTTTGTGCTGATTGACGCTCCGAGAGGTCTGCTGCGCCTTCCGTTCGCCATCATGGTGACGATTGCTGGGCGACGATGACGAATCCAGGCTGGATTGTGCTGGCGTGGTTGGTTGTAGCGCTGGCTTCGGCCCTCAAGTTTTGGTCGGTCACGAGACCGTATCGCAACAAAATTGTTGGCTCTCGTGCACAAACTGTTGACCAAGCCCGTGAGCAGCTGGAACGGCGTTGGCGCAAGGACAGCAAGGTTTAGGCCAATCGTTATGGCTGTTGTAAACGAGCTGCGGCTCGCGATCGGGCAATTTCCTTCTGCCATTCCATCAGAAGATTTTTACTGATCTCTTGAAGTTCTTTCACATCAGTGGTCATGCTGATGTCGCGGCTCCGCTGTTCCAGGTCGAATTGTTGGCCAAGTGTCAGAGCAATAGGCTCCATGATGACGTCGGCAAGTCAGTGTCAAAGTATCGGTCTGGTTCTCTGTCGTCGTAACAACAGGTACGTTTTGCCATTGATGTGTTCTGCTGCTTACATGGTTTCGATCACAGAACATTTCCTGATATCAGTTTCGGTCTGCCTCGACCTGAATGTTCGCAGGAGGGGCGTCAAGAAGAAATGCCATCTACTTTTTCTTGGACAAGCCCTCGCATTGATGGTTATTGGGCTAGCGCTCCTGCTTCTTGATCTTGAAAACGACTTGATGCCTGCCCCAAGTTCTGCGGCTTCTCAGGCTTCACTCTGAACATCTTTTGTTCTTAAACGTTGACATCCAAGACGGTGACAATGTCTATTGCCTAATTTTGAAGAAAGGGAGACCCAGTTTTGGACGGTTCCGGGCAAAACCTTGAACGGCGTTATCGGTTGGAGGTTTGGAGAGAAACGGACAGCTGGATGCAATCAAGATGCAGCGATTTGGTGGAACTTGATCGTGAACGGGACGCAGCCTCGATTTACTTCGAGTTTCACCTCAGAAGTGTTGCCTGAGAGACTGTTAATTGGATGATTCAGCCACGGGAAGGGAAACAGCCACCAAGAGGGCAATCCCGATTTCGGTGGCAGCGATCAGAACTTCAGCGACGATTCCCATGATCAGTTGCGGTTCTCATCGATGATTGGCATGTCGCTGGGTCGCATCAGGGCAAATACCACAGCAGCTGTGAGCACAATGCCGATCCCCACCATGGCCAGGATTGCTGTTGTGTAATCGCCCATGGGATGAAGCCTTCTCCAGGCAGGTTACACGAATGTAACGCTCTGTAAAGCGTTTCTCAGCTGGAGGGGTTCGCGACCTGCCTCTGACTCAGCAGCTCCTCTCCGCAGCGATGAATCTCCTGTGCGTAGCTGGTCCAGGCACCTTGCCCCCAGTACCGAAAACAACTGGTTTCCAGTAAAAGCACATGCAGTAACGACTCCTGGTAGGCCCGGGTGCAGGTGGTGGAAGGTGTTTCGGCAACGGCTTGGTCGTAGAGCGCATGAAACTGAGCGCTGAGCTGATTCATCGGGCCCAACACATTGGCGTACCCCTCGACCCAGCTCAGGTTGTTCGTCCAGGACGCACCCTCCATGGTGAAGCTGGAGTCGTCGCCACTCATTTTGCTGATGGCCTTCTCAATCGCTTCGTTTGAGGTGTTGTCGCCAAGTTCACTCCAAAGGCGGTGTTGATGCACCGCCTGGATGGTGGGGAAGTGGTGGGGATTCACTCCGTTGCGCTCCAAGGCTTCGATGTATTCACTGCCGTTGATGGCGACGGTGCCGTTGGGGTTGTCACGGATGTGGCGATTGGCCTGCCGGTACGCCTCTGGGAATTCATTCATCATCACCCCACCGTTTTCGCCATCGGCAATCTGGCTCACCAGTGAGGGCACCTCGACGTCACCAAGGCGTTGCCGTTCGCAACCCAATGCCTCGTAATAGGGCTGCATCTGGCCCACAAGCTTGGTGTCAGACCCCTGGGTTTTGATCAGTGCCGTGATGCTGATCTCTTCGCCTTGGCTATTCCTGGCCAGCAGCCGGTTGGGTACAAAGCATTGGCTGCGTTGTAGTGGGCTGCCGTCCATGCGCTCGACGCTGTGCTCTTGAACCAGGACCCACTGGTATCCCGCTTCCTTGAGGGCCTTAACGAATTCGAACAAGGTATCGGGATGGTTGGGTAGTGCCATCTCCGGTGGAGAGAACCCCTTGACTCGCTCGAGGGCAGCGCTACCAAAACAGGCCAGGAACTGCTGTTGCCAGGCGCTGATTTGCAGTTTCAGGTCTGGGATGGGTGTGGATGGAGCCACGGCATGGCTCCAGAAAGTTCCAAGCCACTCCACATGCCCCTGCATCTCTGGATCACAGGCGAGGTAGTGGAGTGCATCGCCAATGTCGCGACGCCCCATCTGCTCGGTTCCCCAGAGCAGATTGCCCGAGTAGTCGAGCATGATTCGCGGGCTGCAGCCCTCGTTGATCAGTTCAGGCAGCAGGTCGGCAAGACGCCGGTAGCAGTGGGCAAATGGTTCAGCGTTGTGGTTATCCCCTTCGTTGGGGTGATCGAGCATGTATTGAAGATGGGAGATCAAGGCGTTGTTCTCTCCCGCAGGCACTGTCGGTTGGTGCATGTGCAGAGCGCAGGCAAAGCCTGAGCGCAGCTGGTCCAATTTGATCGTGCTGTTGCTCCAGGCGTGACGTGGTTGCCGCATCAAAGCGGCGACCTCCTCTTCACGGCCGCTGATCGGTGGACAGCCTGTCATCGCCTTGCGTTCGTTAGGACCAGCCGGCACGCGGGGTTTGACGCAGCATGCCTTCCCAATGATCACCCCAGTTGTGCTGATCGCCAATGCCGGCCAACAGTTCGACTTCGGCGGGCGCCTGATCCAGCCGCTGTCTCCAGTGGGTGATGTCTTCGGCTTGATCCAGCCAAGTGCTCATCACGTCTTGGCGGATGGCATCAACATCCCAATGTTGTTGATCGGCAATATGTTGTGACCATTGCATCAACTCGTCGAGGCTCAGTGGCCTGAACCCCATGATGGCGAGCCCCGTGATCTGTTCGAGTTCATAACGACGCAGAATATCTCCGAGACCAAAGAAGTGAAGAAGGATCATGTGATTGATCACTTTCGTCAGGAATTTAAGGTCTTTGCTTCATTCGAACTGTTCAGATTGATGAAGTTTACCCTCGGAAATGTTTCAGTTTGGAGTTCAGATAAGGTTTGGCACTCGAGGCTGGAGAGTGCCAGAATTTTCTTAGCTTCCTCGAGACAATGCCTCTGATTAACGTACGCACGTCGCTTCCGGAGCTGAAGGATGGATCGGCGTTGCTGCAGGAGCTTTCCTCGGAGCTGGCGAATCAGACGGGTAAGCCGGAGGCCTATGTGATGACTCTCCTGGAAACGGGGGTGCCGATGACCTTCGCCGGCAGCCACGAGCCTTGTGCCTATGTGGAGGTGAAATCGATCGGTGCCCTGCGTCCGCCGGCGATGACAGCCGCGTTCTGTGAATTGATCCAGGCGCGCACGGGAATCCCTTCCAACCGGGTGTACATCGGTTTTGAGGATGTGCAGGCCAGTTGCTGGGGGTGGAACGGCAGCACTTTTGGATGATGCCCCTTCATACTGAGTCTGACGATGACCTCTGGTGGTGACCAGCACTGTTCCCGGCATACCGGCCAACCCCCGCCAGACCATGTTGATCGCATCGTTGCGTGAGAGGTTTCGTTTGGCAGAACAGAATCGTGACGCGAAGGCCAAACAGGCTCTCTTCCGCGAAGCGATTTATCTCGGCATTCAGCCGCAGGTGTTTACGGAAATCCATTGAGCAGCCCACGGTTGCTTCTGTTTAAAACACTGTGGGGCTGGACCGCCTCCTTAGAAGAGGCTTGTTCCTCGGCAGAAGGCAATCGGTTTGACGGCATTGAAGTCAACCTTGATCATCCTTGTCTCAAGGCTCTTAATTCTGAAGCGATCAGACGCTGCCTTGCAGATGCAAAGCAGCATCTGATTCTTGAAATTGTTACCGGGGGGGATTACACCCCCGATCTCAACTGCTCTCCCTCGCAACATCTCGATCAAGTTCAGAACGGCTTGGAGCGGGCCATGGCGCTGGCCCCGCTCAAGATCACTCTGATCACCGGCAGCGACAGCTGGGGTGAGGCCGAGCAGCATCGCTTTCTAGACAGTGTTCTGGATCAAATTGATTCCTGTTCCATTCCGGTCACGCTTGAGACGCATCGCAGTCGTTCTCTGTTCGACCCCTGGCGGATGCCGGCCTGGCTGGCCCGCCATCCACGCCTTCGGCTCACAGCGGATCTGAGTCACTGGTGTGCGGTATCGGAACGGCTGATGTCGCCTGATCTGCCCCCCATTCAGGCGATGGCTGCTCGGGTTGATCACATCCATGCCCGAATCGGCCATGCTCAGGGTCCCTCCGTCGGCCATCCTTTTGCACCGGAGTGGGCTGAGGCCCTCGAGAGCCATCGCCGCTGTTGGCAGTTGTTCCTTGATAAGAGCGCGAGGCTCGAACGGCCGATCACGATGACACCAGAGTTCGGCCCCGATGGCTACATGCCGCTTCATCCCTTTACAGCTGAACCTCTTGCGGATGTTCAGTTTCTCAATGCAGAGATGGCCTCCTGGCTTCGCTCCACAATGCTGATTCCAGCTGATCCCAACTGTTCTCGGTAGAGACCCTGCCAGTGCAGGATCCTTCGTTCCAACCGATGCGGCGGTCCTGGCTTGTACTCGTCTTGATATCCCTGCTGGACTGATTCAACCAAAGCCTTGTCTTCCTCCAGGAAGGTGAGCAGTTGCATCAGCCAGGCGTCCGCAGAGGCTGAATCGATGGCGTCGCTGGTGGCGAACAAGCGCAATTGCATCGTGCAGCGGTCGGGCCGATCGGGCATGAATTCCAGAAGTGCTAACCGCCCATCCGGCCAGACCAGCAGATGGCTCCAGGGCGGTAGCCCGAAGGTGAGGAAGCGCCCCCCGTCCGGATGGGGAGTCTCCAGAAGGTTGTTGTGGCGGCTGAAGCGATGGCGGTAATTCCGCACTGGCCCCTGTTCGCGGTGCAGTGTTGTCGGATGGGCAATGGCAACGTGGTAGTCGTCAAGGGTGTTGTCGTGGGCGATCTTCCAATTGCAGGCCAGGCTGCTTCGGCTCTGTCGCACCAGGTTGGGTGCAGAGTTCCAGGCGGCTCCAGCTTCGGTATGAATCAGCTGAAGCTGCTCCTCGAGCGTTAAGGCTTGATCGCTCAAAGCGATCCAGATCAGTGGGCCATCAATACGGCATGGAATCTCTTGCAACCCCCATTCCTGCCGGTCAAAGTCCTGCTCAAACTCTGCTTCTCGTGCTGCTGCCAGCAGCTCCCCGCGCAGGTTGTAGGTCCAGCCGTGATATGGACAGACAAGGCGTCGACAGGGCTGCCCCGTTTCTCCTCCTTTCCGAAATGCCACACCGCGATGGGGACAGCGGTTGCGAAAAGCACGGGGCTGCTGTTCTCCCGCAGGCCAGCTGAGCAGAAGTGACTGATTCAGAACGGTGACGTCCAGCACCTCTCCTGGATGGAGATGGCTGGTGGCTGCAACCGGATGCCAGTAGTAGTAGGCGTAGGTGTGGCTGTCCCATTGATGCATCGCGTCGCCGCGATACAGCGAAGCGGGAAGGAACGGCTGATTCAACACGGCTTCACTTAAGACAGTGCCGGCTCCAGCTCCCGCATGGTGGCGGAGAGGGACCGACGCATGGAGAGGAAGTCGCTGCTTAGGCGCAGCTGATCAAGATCGGTTTTATCGAGATCGACATTGAGAGATCGAATGATGCGCCCTGGATTAGGGGCAAGCACGTGAACGCGCTGAGCCAGCACCAAAGCTTCTTCCACGTCGTGGGTAATCAGCAGAACTGTCAGGCCTGTTCGTTGCCAGAGCTTGAGCAGGAAGTCCTGCATCGATTCGCGGATCTGTAGATCCAGAGCACCGAAGGGTTCATCCAACAGCAGGATGCTGGGATTGGTGGCGAGGGCCCGCGCGATGGCCACCCGCTGCTGCATTCCGCCTGAGAGTTCGCGCGGCAATTTTGTGGCGGCGTCACTGAGCCCAACCACTTCAAGGAAATAGGCGGTTCGCTCCTTGATCTCTGCTGCTTTCATCCGCTGAAGTCGCATCCCGAAGGCGACATTTTCAGCAGCATTCAGCCAGGGATAGAGGCTGTATTTCTGAAACACCATGCCCCTGTCCGGTCCAGGGCCTGATACGGGTGTGCCGTCAACAGCGATGCTGCCGCTGCTCGGTTGATCCAGACCAGCAATCAGCCGCAGAATTGTGCTCTTTCCGGAACCAGAGCTGCCCACCAGGGCCATGAAGTCTCCGGATTGCATGGAAAACGACAAGTGATCGAGGATCAATTTCTCCCCGAAACGCTTACTGAGGTTGTTAACGATCAGTTCCATGGCTCACACCGCCCATTTGCAGCTGAGACGCAGCAAGAGCCGGAATCCCATGTCGATGGCGAAGCCAATCAAGCCCAGAACAATCAACTCGGCGAAGATCTGATCGGTGCGGAAAAAGCGCTGAGCCAGCTGGATGCGTTTGCCGAGGCCCACTTCCGCGGCCACGAGCTCAGCCACCACCACGAGATTCCAGGAGGTCGCGATGTTGATCCGCAATGTGTCGATGATGCTGGGCAGGCTGTAGCGGGCAACGACTTGCACCAGAACCTGCCGGCTGCGACCACCCAGGGTGAGGGTGGTTTCGATGAGTTCTTTGGGTACGAACTTCACTGCATCCATCACCATCAGGATGTTGAAGTAGATGGTGCCAAGAAAAATCAGAGCGATCTTCGGTTCCTCACCGATGCCCAAGTAGATGATCAGCAGAGGGATGAAGGCTGCTGCAGGCATGTAACGCAGCATGGCGATCAACGGCTCGCAGATGGCGCAGATCGCTGGGTAGACCCCCATGCAGATGCCGATCGGCACCGCCAGGAGTGTGGCCAGAAGAAATCCTCCGAACACGCGGCCGGTGCTGGCCACAATGTCTTGGAACAGGATTCCGCTCTCGGCCATGGAGGCCAGGGAGCGGAACACAGCCTGCGGCGAGGGCAGGAATTTTTCATCCACCAGGCCGAAGGAGGCGATGGCGGTCCATAACAGGAGAGGCACCAGCAGTGATGCCACCTGCAGGCCGCCACGCACGGCCTTGGATGGCATGGCACCCAGGGTGAACAGGGAGAGAAGCCCATTGCTTCTCCCCTTGCTGGCAGCGGCGGCCGTAGCAGTCATCAGGAGGCGGCCACCTTCTTGATGAAGCTGTCGTCAAACAGCTGGCTCATGTCTGGTTTCTCAGGGATGAATCCCACAGACACCATGAAGTCGGCCATCGACTCAGCGGCGAATGGCATGAACTTCATCCCTTCACCCTCGCTGAAGGCCTCGAGGTTCTCCTCGATGGAGAAGAAGCGAGTGCCGTCCTTGTACTGCTCGTATTCCTCGGTGGGAATGCCGGCACGCTTGGCCATGATCGCCTCGGATTTTTCCGGGTTCTTCTCCATGAACTCGCGAACGTCCCACCAGGTCTTCACGATCTTCTGCACATCGTCGGGACGTTCCTTGATCAGATCACCGCTGACGGTGAGCAGATCAGGAATGGCACCTGGGTATTCCTTCGAACTGGCGATCACCTGAGCACCTTCACGCTGCATGGCGGTGCCTGTATAGGGAGGGAAGGCTCCAACGGCATCCACCTGACCGGCCGCAAATGCTGTGGCTGCCTGATCGGTGGGCATGCCTTTGATCACCACGTCGTCGCGGCTCAGGCCAGCATCCTTGAGGGCCAGGCTGAGCAGGTAGTCGTCCACGACACCTTCCTCAACAGCAACGGTCTTGCCCTTGAGATCGGCGATGGATGTGATCGAGGCGTCGGCAATGATCTGGTCATTGCCGGCTGAGTTGTCGTTCACCAGAACCACCACTTCACCGCCGTTTTCACCCGGCAGGAAGGAAATGGTGTCGTTCAAGGTTTGGGAGTTGCCGTCGATCTTGCCGGCGGCGAAGGTTTCCATCGATTGCACATAGCCGTCGAACCACTTCATCTCCACATTCACGCCGTTCTTCTCGAACAGCTTTTCTTCCACGGCAATCGCCCAGGGCCACCATCCAGCCCAGTTGCTGTAGCCCAAAACGATCGGTGTTCCGCCCACTGTCGGGGTGGAGGGTTTGGAGCAGGCGACGGCCAGCACGATGGCGAGGCCGGCGAACAGAAGGTTGCGCAGTTGTTTGGTCATGGCATGGGCGGGAGGAACAAGACGTTGGATTGATCTGCTCAGGCGGTGGCCAGAGCAGGGGTTGTTGTGGTCCGGCTGGCAAGGGCTTGCCGCACCCAGCAGTGCCAGGCATCGAGGCCTTCACCTGTCAGGGCGGAGACCTCGATCACCGTGGCGTTTGGGTTGATGCTGTGGATGTTGCGGTGGATCGCCGCAACATCCACAGGCAGGTGGGGCAGTAGATCCACCTTTGTGATCAGCACCACATCCGCGTTGCGGAACATCAGGGGGTACTTGAGCGGCTTGTCATCGCCCTCGGTAACGCTCAGCAACGCCACTTTGTGGTGTTCCCCAACGTCAAATTCCGCAGGGCAGACGAGGTTGCCCACGTTCTCCACGAGCAGCAAATCCAGCGCGGAAGGATCGAGCCGTTGTTGCAGCAATTTCAGGCCACCACTCACCATGGCCGCATCAAGGTGACAGGCTCTGCCTGTGGTGATGGGCACCACCGGGATGCCAACGGCTTCCAAGCGGTCTGCATCCAGCTGGGTGGTCATGTCGCCTTCCAGCACGGCCATGCTGAGTTCGCGAGCCAAAGCTGGGAGGGAACGTTCGAGCAGCGCGGTTTTGCCTGCGCCTGGGCTGCTCATCAGGTTGAGGCAAAGCAGATCCCAGCCCTGGAAATGCTCGTTGTTGTGTTCAGCCTGATGGGTGTTGGCGGCAAGCAGATTGAGGCCGAGGGTGTCCTCGAGGGGCATATGCATGGCAAAAAAGGGGGGGGTATTGGTTTCAGCGCTGACGCTGGATTTGAGCGGACTCAAGGGCAGCGGCGGCATCGCTGCGGTAATCGATGCTGCGGATGCGCAATTCCCTACCGCTGACGATCTCCTCAAGTGGGTGATCGCAGCAGGGAGAGCGGTAGGCGTTTTCCGGCACGGGGTCGTAGGTGCCGTTGCAGATCAAGCAGCGGCCTACAAAGGGGATCTCCGTAATCGTGAGCTGAGATCCATCCAGCCAGGTTCCCTGGACTGCAGCGTTGTAGGTGGTGACCAGTTGATCGGGCTCAACGCAGGTGAAGCGCCCCACATCGAGATGAACGGTTTCGACCATCGCAGAGGTGTTCTGGCGACGGTCGCGCCATTCATTCAGGGAGATCAGCAGGCACTTGGTCATGTCGACTTCATGCATGGCCTATCTCCACTTCTGATCAACATTCATGTTGCAGGTGTCACTGATCCACTCCGGCTTCTCTTTGCGGGGCAACTGACCGCTCACCACCAGGTGGGCCATGGTGTCGCAAATCACCCGGGTGGCCATCAGGGAGGTCATGTCGCTGATGTCGTAGGGAGGTGACACCTCAACGATTTCCAGACCGCAGACGGGAACGTTTCGCACGATCAACTCCAGCAGTTTCAGCGCTTCCCTGGGCATGAGTCCACCAGGCTCAGGCCAGCCAGTTCCCGGCACGAAGCCGGCATCGATGCAGTCAATGTCGAAGGAGATGTAGACGCAGTCCGTGCCATCGGTGGCTCGTTCAATGGCGTACTGGGCGGCGGCTTCCATCCCCATTTCGGTGATGTCGGTCACCGTGAGCACATTGGTGCCCCGCTCCCTGCAGACCTTGACGCCCTCACGAGGCACTTGCCAACCACCAATGCCCAGCTGCACCAGGTTCTCTGCCGGGGCGTTGGCCATGTTCGTGGCATGGAACCACGGACAGGTGTGCATCCGCTCGTCCAGGTCGATCTCCTGGGTGTCGACGTGACGATCGAAATGGATGATTCCCACTTTCTTGTCGCCGAGATGGCGACAGACCCCACGCACCGTGGGGAAACCGATCGAGTGGTCGCCACCGAGGATGATCGGGAAGGCGCCGCTAGAGAACACGTGGGCGATGCCTTTGGAGATCTGATCGAAGCTCTTCTCGTTATTGGCCGGGATTGTGAAGATGTCACCCACATCGCAGAGGGTGATCTGTTCGCGCAGGTCGACCCCCATTTCGTAGTTGTATGGGGTGTAAAGCGCTGATATGCGCCGGATGCCTTGAGGGCCGAAGCGCGTTCCGGGGCGGTACGTAGTGCCGCAGTCGTGGGGTACACCAACGATGGCGACGTCGTAGTTGCCCACCTGGTTCACGTCTTCCAGATAAGGCGCCTTCATGAAGGTGTTGATGCCGGCGAAATGCGGCAGCTCACCTCTGGAGAAGGTGGAGATGTTGCGGTCAACAATGCTTTCGGCGGCTTCAAGCCCGAAGCGTTTGGCTTGGTCAACTTCTTGCTGCCAGCCGGTAAGAGGAAGCTTGCGTTCCTTTTCGAGCGCCTGCATGCCTTCGCTGGGATGCGAACGCTGAAAGGCCCCCGAGGGGTCCGATGGGGATGACATCAAACAAGGGAGTGTGCGTTGAGGCGGTCTCCCGGGCTTTTATCCCTCCGTGCAACCGGCAAAGCCGGTGGAAACCTCTTGGACCAGACACCCTTGAGAAAGGATCGGAACCCTAGGTTTCATCCGCAACTTCACTGTCCGCGGCATCGATGTCTTTCGGAGTATGAACCGCTACAAATAATCGGTATTGCCAATTTTTCAGGATGCCTGTTGTTGGGTAACAACAGCTGCTAACTGCATGTAACAAGCCAATTCGCGTTGTTAATTACGGTGCTTAGCATTTGCTCAACACGAATGATTGCTGTGAGTGAATCCTTCGGTGGCCTGCCTAACAAAGAGTTGAGTACTGGTGTGTCGCAGTGGTGGCGCGAACGGGTTCAACACCTGATTGATTGTGGCCGCGCTGAGGATGCCCGCTGCCTATGCCTGGAGTTCGGGGAAGACAGTGCAGGAATGCTGGGTTTCTGAAAACCTCATATAAAAAAGGAGGGTTCCCTAGGCCCTCCCGGAGTCGACGCATTACCCCTCACCGGGGTCTGCCAAGTGTTGCGTGCTGAACACTCAAGCGCTGTAGGTGTTGATACTTATTCCTGGCCGCAACGATCAACTTAAGGATTGTTCCTGGCGCCGCAGAATTTCATAGGCCTGCCAAAGTCCTTCAACGTCAGAGCACACCGAATGTCGATTGCAGACGCGGTAGCGGCCCTGGCCGATGGCATCAATGGTTGTGCCCTTGGAGGTGGCACAAATGCGACTGATGCTCTCCATGGAATTCGCTCAGTGGATCAATGATCTACAGCCGCGAGGGGTCGGTATGACCATCTGATTTGCAGTTCTAAATCTCCTTGGCGGGAGAAAAGATCCGTGGCTACAGGCTTAACACACACAACAACCGGGACTGGCTCGGTTGTTGTTCAGTTTTCAGCAGCACGAATTTAGCAAGGGCTAGGAAGCCCATGCCTCAATAGAAGATTCAACAATTATCACCACAGTTGGCGTCAGCTTTTGTTGCTGTTGGCACGGAAGTCCTAAGAAGCTTGGTTTCGGCTTCTTTCTGGTTTTTTCAGAGGCATCTCCTGGCGGTCGAGGCATGAAGAGCACAGTAGTTTCCCCTTGTTGCGCCAGTAGGCCGCCATCGAACGCTCGATGCGCATGGAGCACCCCTCACAGCGAAATAACGGCATCGACGACTCCGCGACGCAGTTCTTCTAACGCAACAGCGCGGTTGAACCGGTGTTCTCTGTGACGATGGGTGGGCTTCGCTCGCCCCAGCCTTGTGATGCAGGCCTTGCGTTTATTGCTGCTCACCCTGATGGCGCCTGTCGCCCTTGGATCAACCGCGTTTCAGATCTTGGATCGGGTGGAAGGTTGGCTGATCGAGCGACGTTTGGACGGAAGCCAGGATCCGATCTGTCGGGCCTCTATGCCAGGGCCTGGCACATGGTTCTCGGCGCGGGTTCATCTGGATGCGGATGATGCGGTGGTGGTGCCTGCTGGGCTGGAACAGCCGGATGAAACGGCGCTGGATGCCGTTCGGGAGGCCCTTCGGCGATGTCGCGCCAGTGTTCTTTACCTGTGAGCCGATAAAGCTTTGTGGCTGGTAGTGCTCTCGATCTGAAATCGAGCTATGAAAACAGAGTCGGCAGTTGCAAAAAACGTCGACTCCTCACACCACCCGAGCCTTCGCTAACCGCGGGGGCTTTTTTTTGACCAATCCCGAAAAACATCTTTTAATTTTGTGCTCAGGAAAATTTTTGCGGTTGTGATGTTTGTAACCGTTTGATTTCTGATGTATTGCATCGAAAGGCTGGATGCTGGAGGAGCCTGGATCCAGGAGATCTGCTTCAAAACGGAGTTCAAAGCCTTTGTGAATGCACGCACTAAATCACGCGCCACCTTGAAGACCTATCGCGTGGTTCATGCCACCTGGAATCAGGTGGTCACCGTTGTGGAGGGATCGGCTGAATCCCATTGAAGCCAATTGCTTTGGCGTTTTCGGTGCGGCTGTGATCCCGAAGACTTCAAGTCACTTCCTGGTCCAGCAGCTGTTCTGAGCCATAAAGAGTGGCCTTAGTGTTTGTGGGCATGATCCTCACGCGATATCTCAGCAGTGAAGGTTGGGTGGAGGAGTGTTCCCATGCCAATGCTTTTCATGCCTACATCGATGCGCGCCGGCGCTGTGTGCTTCGAGGTTGCCCTTATCTTCTGCTAGATGCCGAGACCGGAAGCACGGTTTCGGTGCTCACGGTGAAGCAGTGTTTGCATCAATACGGCGTCGACGGAGATCTTTCCGCTTGATCAATTCGGTGGATCGACGCAAGAGCCGGCAGGATGGCTGCTGCTGAAACCTCCCCATGGCGACGTTTCTGGTCACCGGTGCGAACCGAGGGATCGGCTTGGAGTATTGCCGTCAGCTCAAGGCCCGGGGCGAGGACGTGGTGGCGGTTTGCCGTCAGGGCAGTGATGAACTAGAGAGCCTTGGGGTGCGGGTGGAAGCCGGTCTTGAGCTGAGTGACAGCGAAGCCATTGATGATTTGGTGCAGCGTCTGGACGGTCTCCCTCTGGATGGCGTCATCCTTAATGCCGGAATCTTGCAGTCCATGGGGCTGACGGATTTGGATCCCTCGGGAATTCGCCGCCAGTTTGAGGTGAATGCCCTTGCGCCTTTGCTGTTGGCCAGGGCTTTCGTGGATCAGATGCCGCGCGGCGCCAAGTTGGTGCTGATGACCAGCCGCATGGGCTCCATCGACGACAACAGCTCTGGAGGCTCCTATGGCTATCGAATGTCGAAGGTGGCACTCAACATGGCCGGAAAATCGTTGGCGATTGATCTGAAACCGCGTGGCATCGCCGTGGCGATTTTGCATCCTGGATTGGTGCGCACCCGCATGATTCAGTTCAATCCAAGCGGGATCCCCCCCGAGCAGGCGGTGAAGGGTCTGCTGGCCCGGATCGATGGCTTGACCATGGCCAACAGCGGCAGCTTCTGGCACGCCAACGGTGAGTTGTTGCCGTGGTGAGACAGGAGGCACGCTTTGGGCTTTGATCCGCGTCATTGGTCCGGCGGACGCCCTGAACAACGGGTGACGAGCAATGTTGAGGCGTTGCTGGCGGAGAACGACGCCCTACGGCGTGAGGTGTTGCGGCTCACCCGTGCGTTGGATCGGTTGCAGCGTCAGCAACGCCAACGCTTTCGAACGGAACCCAGCTCGCAACGCCCTTGGAGCGAGCCATCGGCCCAAGCCCCACCACGCATCAGCCGCCACCAGGTGCAGGCATGGGGTCAGTCCCTTGCTCAGCAGCCGGGATGGACGGCATTGCGTCAGCGCGGGTTGGAGACGTTGATTGATCAGATCAACCGCAGCAGTTTTCCTGCCCAGCTGACCCTTGAACAGCGGTTGGATCGCTTGGTTTCCGGGCTGGGAACCGATCTCATGGCGGCGGTGGGAGCCAAGCCCAACAAACAAACCACCGCAGTTCTTGCGGCGTTTGCGTTGTTTGGGGTTCGCGCCAGTGAATGGCTGGATGAGGATCCACGGCGGGTGGTGGAGCAGCTGCGTCAGCGCCAGGACCAATCAAGCTCTAAACGACGGGGGCGTCGCACCAGAACGGATCAACGCCGAACAGATCGCGTGGATTTTGAATATCCCAGCGATCCACGCAGTGCAGCGTTAAGGGTGCTGGGCTTGGATGCCGGCGCGTCGTTGACGGAGATCAAGCAGGCGCATCGAAAACTGGTGAAGCAGCACCATCCCGATCTCGGTGGTTCTGCTGAGGCGTTTCGACGCGTCAATGAGGCGTATCAGTCGTTGGTTCAGTAACGCCTTGGTTCGATAACGCAGTCTTTGCCGTGTTGATCGGTGTTGTCCGATGATTTGGGGCAGCAACAGGTGGTGTTGATGCCGGTGGAAGTTGGGGTGGTGCTGATTGGTGCTGGATTTGCCGTGGGTGTGTCCCTTGCCGTCGCGGTTTGGTTTGAACGTTGGAAGGCAAAGCAACCACATCCTGAAGACGAATGAGTCAATAAAAAAGCCCCGCCGAAGCGGGGCTTGAAAGATGTTGTTGTGCTGTTGTCAGCGGGCGACTTTCTGACCGCGATAAACAAGAACCGGGCGCTGGGCGTTGGGTGCAGCAGCGTTGTTCTGGTTGTACTTCTGGCCGCGATAGGTCAGGGTCATGATGGGTTCCTCGAAGCAAGCTCAGGTCCCCGTTCCATGGCCTGAGTCGAACTGCGCCTCGCCAGTGACGAGGTGAACGTGATTGCGTAGCAGTTGCTACAGATCCTTTATAGGGGAGGTGTCAATCCACGTGTCGTTCGTGCTGTTACAGAACAGGAATTCTGTTCAGCTCAGATTGCTTGATTCGGGCCTTCAAGTGCTTCAAGCGCGTTTGGGAGGGGTATGCACCGGACGTGGCTTGAGTTGTGGTGCTTTTTGGGTCATCACAGCTGAAAGTGAGCTGAATCGATTCTGTCGCCGCTTGAATGGTCGCAGTGATGGATTGGCTACCGATCTCGAGGTTCAAACTCTGAATTTTCTGGTCTGGACTCAAAGCTTCCGTTAATTCGTTGTTCTGCTGAACAGTTCGTCTCCGTTTGGGTGATTCTTGATGCTTACTCAATGTGAAGCTCATGGCGCCGAGGAACGCCATCCGTACGGTATGGGCAGATCAGTTTTCGCGGTCATGAACAGCTCTCAGAGCAAGGATGATTGGGTGAAGGTGCAGCAGCACAAGTTCCATAAACCGATTGATGTGGACACCTTGATGTGGGTGCGCAATCGCTTGATGCGCTTGGAAGTTGAGGCCCGCTGGGCCGACCGCATTTGTGTGTTTGAAGAGTTCTTTCCCAACGACGCGATCATTCCGCGCATTTAAACCTCAGCCATGTTTTTGACTGTCTTTGGCCAGAAGGGTGGTGTGGCAAAAACCTGCACCAGCATTCATTTGGCTTGTGTCTGGGCCCAGCAGGGCCTGTCGGTGTGTGTTGTCGACGCGGATCGCAACCGATCAGCAACCGCCTATGCAGCTCGAGGGATGCTTCCGTTTGAGGTGGTGCCTGTGGAGGCTGCAGCGAAAGCCACCCGCCATGCCCAGGTGATCATCACCGACGGGCAGGCCAGCAGCCACGAGGATGAACTCAAGAATCTTTCTGCCGGTGCAGATCTTGTTTTGCTGCCCACCACGCCGCAGGCGAGATCTGTTGAGCTCACGATTGAACTCTCTTCAATCCTCAGGCAGATGGACACCATGCATGCCGCGTTGTTGGTGAAGGTGGACAGCCGAAAACAACGGCTTGCGCAGGAAGCACGCCAAATTCTGGAGGGTTTTGATGTGGATGTGATGCAGGCGGAAATCCCCTTGCTGGCGGCGTTTGAAAAAGCAGAGGTGGAGGGTGTTTGTGTGTCGAATGCCGTTGATGATCGTGGCCGTGCCGATCTGCGGCGCATGGGCGGCTGGGCGGCCTACTGCCAGGCCGCTGTTCAGATCCGTGATCGCTTGTCGGCAGCAACGCCTGACGCCATCAGTGCTTGATCAAGAAACACCTCACTTCCGGCGTCGGTCGCCAATCAGACAGATCTTCTGAGCTTCAGCCGCAATCCTTGGCACAGCTGATTGAAGGTTGATGGGACGCAGTTCTTGGTTGAAAAATCCCACCCGTTGCTCAGCAGCATCTACTTGGCAACCCCAGGCGCAATCCGCTTCCTCTGGCCAGGCGACTGTGAACCCATCCGCTGCGGCGGTTCTGCTCAAGAATCCGAGCATCTCCACCAAAGCCGCATGATCGAAGCCGTTGTGATGCTTGCCATTGGTTTGTCGATGGCAGGCGTGGTGTTTGGCAATCTGCACAACGACGAGTCCGTTTAAGTTCAAAAGCGTTTGCTGCTTTTGATGACCACCTTGTTTGCCTTCATGCTCGGGCAGCTTGAGATCAGCAATCTCACAGCGGCCTTACTCGCTCTGGTGGCGGTGGTCTTTGTGGGCAGCTTCGCCGTGGTGTCGTTTCAGACTGGTGAGCTGATCAAACCACCCAAAAACGACTGAGTCTGAAAGGTTGATGCCTGAGCTATCCAAGGTCACCAACTCTGATTCGTCCCATGTGGTGGTGGTTGGCGCTGGCTGGGCCGGCTGGGGTGCTGCAAAAGCGCTTTGTGAAGCCGGCGTTCGCGTCACCCTGATTGATGCCTTGGCGGATCCCACGGGGAGGACGCCGATGCGCACCGCCACCGGTAAACCCTTCGAAGCGGGCACCCGGGGCTTTTGGAGGGATTACCCCAATATCAATGCCCTGACGGTTGAGCTTGGGCTTACCGATGTCTTCACTGAATTCACCACCAGTGCTTTTTGGTCTCCCGCCGGTCTGGAGGCCACAGCACCGGTGTTCGGTGATGGACCGCAGCTCCCAAGCCCCCTGGGGCAAGCCTTCGCGACGATCAAAAACTTCAAACGTCTGCCTGTTGCCGATCGACTCAGCATTGCCGGCCTTCTGGTGGCGATGCTTGATCTAAATCGCGATGAGGAGACATTCCGGCGCTACGACGCCATGGATGCGCTGACCTTGTTCCGCCAACTGAAGATCAGTGAGCGGATGATCGATGAGTTTTTGCGCCCAATTCTTCTGGTGGGGCTGTTTAAGCCACCGGAGGAATTATCGGCAGCCCTCACCATGGAGCTGCTCTATTACTACGCCCTGGCGCATCAAGACTCTTTCGATGTGCGCTGGATACGTTCCGGCAGCATCGCCGAGCAGCTGATCGCTCCCCTGGCGGAACGCTTACTCAACTGTGGTCTGCTCAATGTTCTGGGAGGAACATTGGCCACGCGCCTCAATCTTGATCAACCCGGCGAAGCGATTCAGTCGGTGGAGGTTCGCTCCCTGGCGACAGGCCGCTCCAGTGTTGTTGAGGACGTTGATGCGGTTGTGCTGGCGGTGGGTGCAAAGGGCATGCGTGCTCTGATGGAGCAGTCGCCGCGTTGCAGTGATGTGATGCCGGAGCTGGTGGCTGCTGGCAGCTTGGGTGCGATTGATGTGGTGTCGGTGCGGTTGTGGCTGGATCGCTATGTCGCGGTCGCCGATCCCGCCAATGTCTTCTCGCGCTTTGACGCCTTGCAAG
>Ga0213866_10001128_pt1 | contig 20118 bp, 15 predicted proteins | sample PICome_11_FD_160079 | JGI IMG/M metagenome (GOLD analysis project Ga0213866, IMG submission 160079) | Coastal seawater microbial communities near Pivers Island, North Carolina, United States - PICO284 | ecosystem: Environmental > Aquatic > Marine > Coastal | place: USA: North Carolina...
GCAGAGCGATCGCGAAGGCGAGCATGAAGCCGCAGGTGATCCAGCGGCAGATGAGCCAGAGCCGGGCGTGCCGGGCCTCGGCGGAGAGGTCGTGGAACTGTTGGATCGTCAGCGCGATGCTGACACTCGCGGGTGCGACAGCCAGGAGAAGGCCAGAGATCCGCGTCGGCCCGGGCGCGAAGGCGAGCAGGGCGGAGGCGGTGATGAGCCAGCCCCAGCCGATCAGCATCTTGCGGCGTGCCTTGCCGGTGGACGTGCTGAAGGGCTGCGTCACGGCGGGGATCAGCCAGATGAGCCAGAGGCCGCTGAACGTCGCGGCCAGTGACAGCCGCCAGCTCGCGCGTTGGAGCGTTTCGCCTAGGGTGGCCTGTGCGAAGTCGGGTGAGAGTTGGCGGACCCATTGCTGCCAGACATCCGCGTCGTGGTCGTGGACATGAAGTGCCCACGGGGTGATCAGAAGTACGGCCAGCGCGGTCGAGGCCAACAGCCCCATGATGTGCCCGATACGGCGTGGGCAGAACATCGCCAAGACGACGGTGCATAGCAACGTGCCGGGGATCGCGGTCGGCCCGGCGGTCAGCGCGGCCAGCCCGAGCCCGGCGCCGCAGACGATCCAACCGATGAGTTGTCGGGCCAGTGAAGGCGCCGCACGCAATGGACGCATTGCCCAGAGCGCCCCGGCGATGGATAGCGTCGACCACGTGATCGCGACAATATGGGGGTTGGCGTGTCGGCCAAATCCCAGGAGCAGCGGCATCGTCATCGCCACCATCGCGCTGATCGCCCCGGTGGTCACGCCGCCCAGGCTGTGTCCAGCCCAGAACACCGCCGCAATAAACAAGAGCGCCATCACGACCGAACCCATGCGAGCACGGGTGATCCATGCCTTGTTGTCGGTTGTGTCGACTGTGTTGCCGTCCGCTTCCAGCCCGAGGTACATCACCTGGTGTAGCCACGTTCCCCCCGGCGGCAGGTCCCATCGACTCTCGCCCTGATAGACCGGTGTCCACGACTGCATCGAGGTCTCGCCATCAGCGATCGGTGCCTTGCGCTGTTTGGTCTCCGAGGAGATGGCGACCGAGAGCGCCTCTTGTCTTGACCAGACGGCGGGTGTGCTCAAGTCGACCAGTAGTGGCAGCGAACCGAGCACAAGCAGGCCGATCAACACCAGCCAGGAGAGCCCAACGTCGTGTCGGGGTTTGGGCGCGGTGGTCGTAGTGACGCGTTCGTTAGTCGGCGCAGTGGGCGCTGGCGGCGGAGGCGTCGCTGGAGGGGTGCCCGGGTCGGCGGCTGGTCGGGGCTGCTTGTCCATCGGTGTCGTGATCGGTGATCCGCAGGAGCCGCGATTGTAGCTCCCGACGGGAAGGGTCAGCGAATCGGGCGGCCCAGGCCTTTGCCTCAAATTTGAGGCTAGCGATTCTGGTCCAGGTAGGGTTTGGCCTCACGCATGACCTGATTCAGGAAGCTCTCGGGCACGACCAGCGTGTCTCGGCCCGGCGGCAGCGTGATCAGCAGCCGCTGGCCGCGGCGGGGCAGGTCGATCGTGGCCATCGCGCCCTGGTGGCCCTCGCGACGAGCGACGATCTGCGCTTCGTCTTCAAGCACGCCCGCGCCGAACGCGTCGACGGGGATGGAGAACCAGCCCTGGCCGTCGGTCACATGCTGGCCAAGCGACAGGGTCTCTGTAGGTGTGTTCGGCTGATAGACCGCCTGGATGACGGCGCCGCCACCCGTCGAGTTGGTTTCGATCAACCGTCGATCGTCTTTGTCCACCAGTTGGATCGAAGCACGCGATCCACGCACAACCCTGCCCTCGATGGCGTAGCTGCTGCAGCCGACCAGGGTCAGTAGCGTGAGCACGAGCGCGATCACGCATGTTGTTGTGTAGTTGATACGCATAGGTTCAGACCGGTTTCAGTTCATCGGCTTGTGGCAGGTCTTTGAGGGTGCCCAGACCAAACACTTCGAGGAACTGTTTGGTTGTGCCGTAGAGCATGGGCCGACCAATCTCCTCGGCCCGGCCGACGACCTTGACCATGTGCTTGTCCATGAGGAGGCGGAGGACTTCGCCACTGGCTGCACCGCGGATCGCTTCGATCTGGGCGCGGACGATTGGTTGCTTGTACGCGACGATCGCAAGGGTCTCGAGTTGCGAAGCGCTCAGGCGGTTGTCCTGCTTGGCGCGCTTGAGCCCGTCTAGCACGTCGGCGTACTTGGGCAGTGTCACGACCTGCCACGCGCCCGCGACCTTCTCGATGCGGAAGCTTCGCCCGGTACGTTCGTATTCTTCGTTGAGCGCCTGGATCGATTCTTCGATCGCGCTGCTCGCCCCCGCTGCGCCAAGTGCCTCGGCGACCCGCGCGGCGGTCATCGGACGCTCGCTGGTCATTAGCGCCGCCTCGACACGCGCATCCAGATCCTCGGGCAGGACGATCGGGGCCTGGGGGGCCTGAGTTTCTTCCGTCACCTCTTCGGTCGCTTCGGCTTCCGGCTCGGATGGGTTCTCGTCGATCACGCTGGGGTTGGCTTCATCCATGATGTCGACATTGTAGCGGACACCATGAAAAAAGCCGCCTGTTGAGGCGGCCTTCGTTCGTTAGTAAAGGAGGGGCTTTTCAGCTCACGTGCCGACGGATGGCGTCCATCTGGTTCTGCAGGTTCTTGCCCGGGCAGGTGGTCGGGTTGATCTCGCGGTGCGAACGGACCAGGTTGGGCTTGATCCGGTGCTGCTTGGTGATCGCATCGGCGGTCGCGTAGAGCGATTTGAGCTGGGCGCTGCTGGGCGACTGCTTCTCAAAGTTGCCCAGGACGAGGATTCCGACGTTGTGTTCGTTGTTCTTGCTGACGTGGGCGCCCTGGTACTGGATGGGTCGGCCTTCCCAGACCCGGCCGGCGCGGTCCACGATGTAGTGGTAGCCGATGTCGCCCCATCGCCGCTCGCCGGTGTGGTACTTGCGGATCTTCTCGATGCGTTCGGCGGTGGTGGACTGGCTGGTGAAGTTGACAGCAGTCCAGCCCTCGTGGTGGATGGTCAGCTTGCTGATGCCGTTCATCGCGTTGACCTTGTTGCGGGCTGGGCCGGTACGGGTCCAACTCGATCGGCTGATGGCGCTGACACCTGCGACCTTGGCGGAGGTGCCGCCCGCGTGATGCGCCGGCGGAGCGACGGGCTGGCGGTGCGGTGCCTGGACCGGGGTGTAGCGTTGGTTCGCGGTCGGGTTAGCGGGATAGCCGGGCCACTGTGCGAGCGGTCGGGTGCTGTGCCGGGACCGTGAGGTGCTCGAGCACCCGCCCAGGGTCATCGCGGCCAGGCTGGCCATGATTGCTTGTCGTCTCGTCAGCCCCATCTCGGTCCTTTCTTCGGTCGCCGTCCCGCCCGGTGATTGGTTTCCATGGGTGTGACGCCGAAACGCATCGACGCGCACACCTAATCATCGGGCACTTCTATTCTACCACTCAAGAATTCAATTGAATCCCGAATGATGCAAACGCAACCTGTTCGCCTTGCAGAGCGTCCGATCGCAGATTTATCCGGTCGTCGCCGGCTGCAGGCTCATCGGGGCGGCGTCGTCCCTGCTCGGCTCATCCGACTGGGGCATCGGGCGATCCGTTGCGAGCACGACCATCGGCACGCCAGGCGTCTGCTGCTGGACCTCCAGCATCGTCCGCCAGTCTGTCGCCGCCTTGATCAGGTTCGCCATCTGCAGCGGCATCGGCGGACGGTAGGGGTGCATCGGCTGGCTGTGCTCCAGTGGCGGGCACTTGCTGATCGCCAGCACAGCGCCGTCCTCCCCACCGATTCGCTTGGCCTGGTGAATCAGCGACACCGGGTTGTCGTGGGCCTCCATCCGGTCGAACAGGCACACCAGCGACGCCTCGCCATCACTCAGCGGCAGCTTGCGCAACTCGCTCTGGTGCAGGAACCTTGGCGGCTTTCCGGGATAGCCTGCCCGGCTCTCGTGGTGCTTCGAGAACTCTTCAGCCACCGCAATATGTCCCGCCTCGCGATCGATCCCGATCGCCTCGACCCCACGCGTCGCGAGGATCTGCACCACGATCCCTGAGCCACAGTCCGGCACGACAACCGGGCGATCTTTGCTCACCATGCCCTGTTCGAGCAACTGCATCACCGAGCCAACCTTGAACATCACCCACTGCCGGAACGCCTCGTCCTTATTGAATCGCACCCACTCGCTCTTGTCGAAACCGTTGGGCTCAGCGCTGGCCGGGACGTTGTCGACGCCGGCAGGCACGCCGAATACTTCCGCGTTCCAGAGCAGTGGCGTGTTTGCGTAGCGTTCTCTGGCGACATCCAAGTCAGGCGCGATTCGGTCAAAGCCCCACTTGTCACGGAAGACCTGGCGTGAGTTGTCGATGCCCTTGTCGCTGTCGGCGTTGGTCGCTCGGTCCTGACGCAAGGTGTGGCGGTGGGTGAACTCGATGGTTGGGATCGCCCAGCAGCGGTATCCCGCTAGGCGTGAGCGCAGGCCGAAGTCCACCGTCTGCCCGCGCATGTAGTTCTCGTCGTAGCCGTCGAGTTCGTCGTAGAGCGCCCGGGTGCAGCAGTAGAAGCAGCCCATCACGTGATCGACCTCGACCGCGCGAGTCACCATGTCATTCGGTAAGCCCGCGCAGAGGTGGTGGTATCCCTTTGGGTGCAGGATGAAGTCGCCCATCGAGTGGACCTTGCCGTCGGGCGAGAGCTGTTTGGGGCCGATGACCGCGAGGTCCTTAGGCCCAGTGTCAAAAGCCTCGCACAGGATGGCCGCCCAGTTGTTGGTCTGGATGGTGATGTCGCCGTCCAGCCGGGCGAGCAGTTCTCCCTTGCTGGCGCGGACGAGCTTGTTCGCGGTGATCGACAGGACGCCACAGTGCTCGTCCTCCATGAGGGTGAGGAAAGGTTCCCCGCCGCGCCATGTTTTCTTGGCCCAGGTCCGCAGTGTTTCCAGCGAGTCGTCTGTTGACCCGTCGTCGAACGCAAGGATCTCCAGCGGCGTCGGGTCATCCGCGAGCGTGTCCCACAGCGACTGCAGCAGGTCCCCGATCAGGTCGGTCTGCCCGTCCTTGGACGACTGGACCCCGTTGTTGAAATTCGGAATGAGGATCGACAGGCGGGGGGAGGTCATGGTTGAAATCCGTTCCAAATGAAGCGACGCGGCTTGGCCGCGCACCATCTTCACAATCGGTTATCGGTCAAATTCACGTCCATAGACGGATGCCGTCGATTTCCGGGTTATGAGTAACATCGATGCGATCGCCGTTCAGCCCGTTTCTGCCGAAGGGCAGCCGACCAAGCGCTGGCTCGTTGAGCCCGGCAGTGATGGCCTGGTCGTCGTCCGAGACGCCGATACGCCCGCGCCCGAGCCCGCCGACTGGCGCGACCGGCTGGCTTGGTTCATCCGCAACACGCCCGGCGTCGAGTTGGTCGGCGCAAAGCGTTTCTTTCCTAATGGACAGGTTTTCTCGCTCGGCGAATTTGTCATTCACCCCAAGGGCTTTCACCACCACGGTAAGGGCGTCGACGGCAAGTGCTACCGCTTCCCCGAAGAGTGCGACACCATCGCCGGCGGCGTGGCGGTCCTCACCGAACGCGCGTTCGAACGCGCCGGTGGGCAGGCCCTGATCGATTCGCTAGGCCAACTCGGCATGCTCGGCCTGGGCCTCTCAGTACGCCGCGATGGCGGACGTGTTCTGGCCGTGCCGCAGGCTGGTGTGACCGACACGTTTACGCCCAAGCTCGATGACGACGAGTCGGCCGCCTTTATCGAGGAGTTCGGCTTCGACTGGGTCGCGCCGGACCTCGATCACGTTCGCGAAGCACACGCCGGTAAGGGCCTGGTCTGGAACGCGTTCTTCCACGCGGGCATGATGCCGTTTGAAAAATACGATCAGCGCGGCGCGCTGTGCTGGGAGGGCTACCAGGGCCACGAGGCCTTCCGCCAACGCGCCCATCACTTGGCACAACTCGTCGCCAAGTTCACCAACGCCCCCGAAGGCGCCGGCGGGCACGTCCTGGACGTTGGGTCGGGTGACGGCTTGTTCACCCACCTCTTTGCGATGGAGGGCTGCAAGGTCTTCGGCATCGACCCCGAGCCCGAGGGCGTCGCTCAGGCCACGCAGATGTGCGCCCAGCAGACCTACCCCGAGGGCAAAGAGGCCCCAGAGTTCAAGGTCGGGCGCGGCGACGCGATCCCGTTTGAAAACGAGACCGCCGCGTGTGTTTCGCTCTTCGATGTCATCGAGCACCTGAACAACCCCATCGGCGTGCTCAACGAGATCGCCCGGGTCCTCAAGCCCGGCGGCCACTTCATCTGCGTCACCCCCTCCTGGCAGTTCGGTGCATCCTCCGACGCGGTCTACCACGGCTACGAATACAACCAGGAAGAGCTCAACCGCCAGATCAACGCCGCGGCCGGCATGCAGGTCGTCCACAACGGCCAGATCGGCGGCGTCTACCGCGACCTCGTCGCGATCGCGCGCAAGACGAAGTGATTTACTCAAGCCCGCCGCATTGTCGCAGTCAATGTGGCGGGATATCGAATCGTAAGTGAGTCAACACCGAGCAATAAGCACGCCGTGGTCCTTACCGATGGGCACCGCTTGGTGCCCTTGAATTGGCATTGAAGTGGCAACACCTTGCAGCAGCCTGTTGAGTTCGTCCTGCTCCGACACTCTGAACGGAACAAACAACAAAAGCGTCTGCCCAACTGCATGGTCGCCCATGAAGGTCCGCATCGCATCCATGCCGATCACAACCGTGCCGTTGGTTTCGCCCTCGGTTGATACTTTCAAGCCGCACTGCTCGGCCAGCCAGCGGTAGGTTCCGTCGTCTTCGCCGATGAGTTGGACCGTGCTCCCGGGGACGAAGTTTCGCAGCGCCTGGCAGAACCAGCGCGCGGTGGCGGCCGCTTCGGGGTCTTGGGTGCGGTAGATGCGGTGTATCAAGGCATCGGTTGTTTTGCTTCGTTTTCCTACGGGAGAGGGTTGGGGTGAGGGGCGATTCGCTGGATCGATGTCGATGCTCAGATCGATGTCAGGCGGCACAGAACTCGGCTTTGCCTCGCCCCTCACCCCCGGCCCCTCTCCCGTGGGGAGAGGGGGGGCATCACCGGGCATCGACGCGATGTGGTCGGCGTATCGCCTGGCCCACAATGCGAACACCAGCGCGTAGTACACCGGCATCGTCGCCGCAGGTTCATATCGGCCGGCGAGCAGGTATTTTCGCCAGGCGTCGGCGTACAGCGGGGCGGTGAGCGTCTCTGTCTCGCGAAATACCTCTGCGATACGATCGGCATAGCGTGCGACCCACTGCTGGATCGGCGGGGTGAAGCCACGCTTGGGGCGATCGAACGCCTCGGTGGGGAGGTAGCGTTTGGCGAGCGCATGCAGCAGCCACTTGTTTTGCAGGCCGTCTTTGTTCATCGGGCCGGTGCCGGGCCGGACCTTGTACTCGGCGGGCAGCGAGAGCATGTACCGAACGACGCGGTGGTCGAGCATCGGGTTGCGTGCTTCGAGGCTGTGCGACATCGACGCCCGCTCCTCGATGCAGATGAGGTAGTCGGCCAAGTTCGTCTTCGCGTCGGTATACAACACGTTGCCGAGCCGGTCGTGCGCCGCGTGTCGGTTCCAGAACGGCGAGATGCCCTCAATCGGCGACGCGGCCTGCTGCATCTGGGCGTGAGCCGAGGGGCTGAACATCTGCGACCGCGCGCCCTGCCACTGCAGAAACGCGGTGTGCTGCAGGTGATGGATCACATCGTCGACCGGCGGGGCGAACTGGTGACGCGCATTGTCCTGCGCAGCGGCCTGCTCGGTCTGCATCACCCAGTTGTATCGGCCCGGATAGCCCGCGCTCAGCTCGTCGCCGCCCTGGCCCGAGAGCACGACGGTCAGGTCCTCTCGGCAGAGTCGGCTGAGCGTGCGCTGCGAGGTCACGGTGAAGTTGCCGAACGGCTCATCGTAGTAGGCCGACGCGTCGTCGAGCTCGGCCAGCCAGTCGCCTTCGTTTTGGTTGATTGTTGCGCAGCGCCAGTCGCACCCGTATTGCTCGGCGACTTTCTTTGCGTAGGGCGTCTCATCATGCGCGGGCGAGTCACCGAAGCCGATGGTGAACGCCTTGACGTTACCACCCCCGGAAGCGCCGAGCGCATTGCTTGCCATCGCGGTGATGAGCGACGAGTCGATCCCGCCGGATAGCAGTGTGCCGATCGGTACATCCGCGATCATCCGGTCGGCCACGGACTGACATAGCAACTCATCGAGCGTGTCGAGCACTGTCTCATCGTTTAGCGTGCCGATTTCATCGACATTCATGGGGTCGGCATCCCACCACGGCTCGATCCCAATCCGCCAGATGTTCGCATCAAGCGTCAGCCGGTGCCCCGCCGGCAGTTTGTGGATGCCCCGAAAGATGGTGCGAGGCGAGAGCACGTAGCCCCTCGTGAAGAACTGCTCGATCGCCGCGGGGTCCAGGTCGTATCGGCCTTGTGTGTAGGAGAGGATCGCCTTGAGCTCGCTGGCGAAGATGAGCGCATCGCCGGTGTCGGTCCAGTAGAGGGGCTTTTGCCCGAGGCGGTCGCGGACGAGCAGAAGTTTGCGTTCCGGGTGGTCGTAGTAACCGAGCGCGAACATACCGTGCAGTGTGTCGATCGCGTCGGGTCCCGCGGTGGCGAGTGTATGAAAGACCAGTTCGGTGTCGCAGGTCGTTTTGAAGTGTGCGCCGTCCGCCTCGGCCTGTCGCATGAGTTGGCGGTAGTTGTAGACCTCGCCGTTGTAGACCAGGGCGCGCTGATTGTTGCTGCTGACCCAGGGTTGTTGGCCGTGCTCAAGGTCGAGGATGGACAGCCGGCGGTGTGCGAGCCCGACCCCCGGCAAGGTCCACAGGCCATGCTCGTCCGGTCCACGGTGGGAGAGCGTGTCGCGCGCGCGGGCGAGGCGATCGGTGTCGATGGATTGGGTGGGGTCGCGCTCAACGACGCCGAGAATGCCGCACATGCTTGCTCCGTGTCGGGTGCATTGTGGTGTATCGGGGCGTTGGAAGCGTTGGCGTGAATGGGGAGGTTAATCTTTCTATCGCTCGGTTGCTTTGGCCCGCTGTGATGGATGCGGGCGACGCGATACAATCGGTTTTACACATCGACTCACTTCTGGACGACACGAGCCCGACCATGGCCAGCGAGCGCGTTAACCGGCTACTACAGCTCATCACGCTGCTGCAGACACGCACCGGCTGGGACGCGAAGTCCCTCGCCCGCGAACTGAACATCTCCACGCGCACGCTCTTCCGCGACCTGAACACGCTCGAGGAGGCGGGCATCCCGTGCCGCGCAGAGGACGGCGGGGACTACCGCATTCAGCGCGGCTACTTCCTACCCCCCATCTCGCTCTCGGCCCCCGAGGTACTTGGGCTGATGCAGCTCACGCGCTTCGTTGGTCAACACCGCGAGCGCCCGTTTCACGCCCACGCGCTCTCTGCGATCTACAAGCTCATCACCACCGTCCCCGAACCCCTGCGTGCGACCTGCGGCGAGATGCTGGGCAACATCTCCATCGAGCCGGACCCCAAGCTGGACACTGATGCCGAGTCGCAGGTGTTCACCCAGATCCAGCAGGCGGTGGACATGGGCCGGGCCTGCCGGGTCGCGTACAGCGCGGTCAACGGCGAGGGGCAGCAGACCTTTGAGATCGAGCCCTACCTGCTGCACCACGTCAACCGCGCCTGGTACGTGCTGGGCAAGACCGACCTGCACAAAGAGGTGCGGATGCTCAAACTCATCCGGATCAACGGGCTCACGTTGCTCACCCGCCGCTTTACCCGCCCCAGGTCATACAAGATCAACGACAAGCTCGGCAGCGCGTGGAAGCTGCTGCCCGAGGGCAAGGAGTACGACATCGAGATCGAGTTCAGCGCGAAGGTCGCAACGAACGTCAGCGAGGTCCGCTGGCACCCCAGCCAGTCGCACAAGCTGCTCGACGACGGCCGCTGCCTGATGCGGTTCAAGGTCGATGGCTTAAAGGAGATCGCGTGGTGGATCTGCGGCTACGCCGACCAGGCGTTGGTGCGCAAGCCAAAGAAGCTGCGCGAGATTGTGGCGGAGATGCACAAGGACGCTGCGGCACGGTACGCAGAGTAAGCTATCGAGCACAATCACCTAGACAAGGAATACCTATGCGAATTGCCAGAATGGTTTTGATCTTTCTGCTCGTGCTCACGGTTATTCATCAAGGCGTTTTTGCTACGCAGGATGACGCACAAGTCGGCGCCGAAAAAGACATGCTCGCGATGTACCGCGGGTATGCCGGGGAGTGGTCTTCCGTTGTGAAAGGTAAAGAAACGGAATTTAATGGTGGCCCCTACGAGGCGAAAGGTCAGTGGGAGCAAAAAGAGCTGCTCGATGGACGCATGATCGAGGTCAAGGGTTCAGCAGGGTTGGAGGGTGAAGAATATGAATACATCCTGCTGATCACGTACGACCAGCTTAAGTCGGCTTATGTAACTTGGTATCACGACAGCCGGGGCATCAATTCAATGATGTATGGCAAGTGGTCGGAAGAGGATCAAGAGATGACTTGGGTCAATTCCGAGAGCGAAGAAACGGGTGTTACGGTAACGATTGTTGATGATCTATCTGACAAGAAGAAGATCGGGTTCACATTTGAGGTGGTGAGTGAAGACGGCGAGCTAATCATGCAAGAGTCGGGCGTCGCAGTGCCAGTTGAATAGCTTGAATCTGATGAAGGTCGGGGGTGCCACACAACTGCCGGAGGCTGCTGTGTGCTACCTCTCTTTGCTTGGATCAAGAGTATTTGCACACAGCTCAATAGATTTATTGATCTAGTCCTGCAGGCTTGAAAACGCCAGGGGCAGCCAGTCGGTGAGTTCTGTTGCGCGCAGGCCGCGGAGGCCGTGCTGTTGGGACCAGCGGTCGCCGGCAAGGCCGTGAACGTGGGCGGCCAGGCGTGCGGCGTTGAAGACGTCCATGCCCTGAGCGACGAGCGAGGCGGTCATGCCCGTGAGTACGTCGCCTGAGCCGGCGGTCGCCAGCGCGGCGTTGCCGGTGTTGTTGACCGCGAACTGATCGGGCTCAGCGATGACGGACTTGTGGCCCTTAAGCAGGACGACGGCATTGAGCTCGTGCGCCAAGGTCGCGGCGGCCTCGATCCGCTGCTCGGGGTCGGTCGGGTCGGCAGAGATGCCCAGCACGTCGGCGAGGTAGTTGAACTCGCCGGGGTGTGGCGTGAGCACCAGCGGGCCGTGGACATAGATCGCGGCGGGGTCCTCGTCCAGCTTGGATGCCAATAGGTTCAGGCCGTCGGCATCGAGCACGACCGGACGCTTGCCGCGGACCAGCGCGGTGACCAGTTCGGCGTTGCGTTCGTCCCGCCCCAGGCCCGGGCCCACTGCCAGCACCGCGCGTTTGTGCGGGTCGGCCAACTCGATCTGCGCGAGCGCGTCCTCCGGTTCGCCGCCGATGGCGATGCCCGTGGCGCTCGGCTCGATTGTCAGCACGTGCGGCAGGATGCTGTGCGGGCAGGCGACTTTGACCAATCCAGCGCCCGAACGAAACGCAGCGCGGGCGCACAGCGCGGGTGCGCCGATCATGTGTTCACAGCCGCCGACAACGATCACCGTGCCGAACGTGCCTTTGTGGGCGTTGGCGGGGCGGGGCGGGATCTGCGGGATGTAGTTGACTTGTCTCATGGGCAGGCGAGTTGATTGATGCGAGATGCGGCAACGGCGGCGCCGAAGCCATTATCGATATTAACAACCGTGACGCCCGATGCACAGGAGTTGAGCATGCCCAGCAGCGCCGCGATCCCCCCGAAGGCCGCGCCGTAACCCACGCTCGTCGGTACCGCGATGACCGGCTTGTCGACCAGCCCGCCCACCACGCTGGGCAGCGCCCCCTCCATCCCCGCGATGACGACGACGACGTTGCCCGCGCGCACCGCGTCCACCTTGCCGATGATCCGGTGCAGGCCCGCGACGCCGACATCATTGATGGCCTCGACGGGCTGGCCCATCGCCTTGCACGTCATCGCGCATTCCTCGGCAACGGGCAGGTCGCTGGTGCCTGCTGCGACGATCGGGATCGGCGTCGCGCGATCGGTTGGTGCAGGGGGCGAGCCGAGCAGCACGGTGCCGCTGAGTTTGCCGATCTCGATGGGCGTTTCGGCTTGGTCATACGTGGCGCGCAGCGCTTCGACCTGGGGCGAATCCGCTCGTGTAATGAGCACGCTGTCGTGTTGCTCAAGCAGGGTCTGGCTGATCGCGACGACCTGCTCGGCGGTCTTGCCTGCGGCAAAGATGACTTCGCCCGCCCCGCAACGCCCGGCACGATGGTGGTCGAGGGTTGCAAAGCCCAGCGGCTGAGCCTGCATCGCGTGGAGCTGCTGCGCAGCGTCTTCCGCAGAGAGTTCACCCGCCGCGACACGCTTGAGCAATTCATCGATCGAGGTGTTCTCGCTCACTCGGCCCACTCCGTTTCGACGATCTTGATCTCCATGCCCTGCATCAGTGGCAGTAGCGTGACCATCTCGTTGAAGCTCTCGCCGTCTTTCATCGCGGAGGTCGACAGCGCGATGTGCGTCGCATCAAAGCCGTCCACCTGCCCGGGCATCGCGGCGTCGAGGTCAAGCCAGTAGCCCTTATCTCCTCCATCCGGTCTGATCCAAGCTTGTGTCCACATGTGGAATCCGAAGATGCCTCGCTCGCCTGCGAACTGATCTGCGTAGACCAGTCCGGTCACCGTACGTGACGGGATACCCGCCCCACGTAGCACTGCTGCAAGTAGGCAGGCGTGCTCCGTACAGTCGCCTTGCTTGGTGCGTGCGGTCTCGCTCGCCGAGGCGAAGCCGACGGAGAGGTCCTTGGCTTCGATGTGCGTACGCACTTTGTTACGCAAACTCTCCGCGAGCGGTGTTGCGTTCCTCAACCCTTTTTCGCCTAATAAAATGAAATCTTGCTCTTTGAGGGCAGATCTCATCACTTCTTTAACCTTTTTGTCCTTGAAATTGAGCATCGACGTTGCATTTAGATAGGCGACGTCATTATCTGTTCCGATAGGTGTTGCGGGTTTGCTCAGATCGATCTCAATCCGCAGCGTGTCGTTATCCACCCACTCCGTCTTCTGAAATCCCGCGTTGGGAATGCCGTCCCCGATCTTCTCTTTGAGGTCTTCAAGCGTGACGTCGAAAACGGCGCGTTTCAACTTTCGCGGGTTCTTGATCGGCTTATCCGGCTTGATAAACGACGCCGCCAGCATCTCCGGGGCGTCGAATTCGGCGAGCGCCAGGTCCTTGTCCGCCAGCAGCATCTCGATCTCCATGCCCGGCATCAGCGGGATCATCTGCTTCACCGGTTGGCCGGTGTCATCGGTCCACTGCTGGATCTCGATGCCCGGCGCGTTGGTCAGTGTCGTCGTCCACAGCGTCGCGGGGGTGACCCGGCCGAACACCTCGATGTCTTTCGTCTCGCCTCGGGTCATTTTGATCGTCACCGGCGTGGTACCCATCGATGGATCAAGCGTCGTAACGCTGATCTCCTTATCGCCCTTATCGATCGCTTCTTTGAGGTAGGCGGCCATCCCGCCGGGCGTCAGCCAGTCAACATCTGGCGGGTCGACCTTGGTCTGCGTCTGCTGCCCAGCGTTCTTAGCGGTGACCGTCCATTGGTCGCCGGTGAAATCGATCTCCTGCTCGGTGGCCATCAGCGCGAGCTTCATCGCGCTCTTGACACTCAGCGGCTCGTAGTCGGTCGTCTCGACGAACCGGCTGGATTGTTCGATGCGCAGCTCGGTCTCGCCACGCTTGATCGCGAGGATCATGGCCGTCTCGTTCACGATCTTGCCGTCCTCTAGTTTGAGCGCCGCGTGCATGTGCCCGGCTTTCTGGCCGCCGAGCTTGAGAACGTACCACGCCTCGTACGGCTCAAACGCCTTGGCGTCGTCCGAAACGCAAGGCAGCGACAGGCTCAGTAGCACCAGCAGTGTGACAAAAGTGCTCACTCGTTTTTGCATGACGGTTCCTTGTACTTATTTCGAGGTTTCGATCACCTTGATCTTTAAATCCTGCTGCATCGGGATGAGCTTGACGAAGTCTTCCTGGTCGTTGTCGCCCATCGCGGAGGTGCCCATCGCGATGTGGCCGGCGGAGTAGCGCCACATCGCGCTGTCCAGGTCCAGCCAGTACCCCTTGCCTTGCTCGTCTTCGATCCATGCCTGCGTCCACTGGTGGTAGACGAAGACGTCCTTCTGTCCCACGAACTCGTCGGCGGAGTAGACCAGCCCGCTGACACATCGGCTGGGGATGCCGTGCACGCGGAGCAGGGCGGCGAGGAGGACCGAGCACTCGGTGCAGTCGCCCTCTCTAGTGCGAACGGCTTCGCTGGCGGTGCCGTCGCCGACGGAGAGGGATGCGCCGGTGATGTGCCGGGTGACGTATCGCTTGCAGGAGATCGCGATGTGCTTGGGGTCGGGCTTGTCACCGAGCTTGGCGGCCGCCTTCATCGCGAGCTCGCGCACCAGCTTGTCCTCATGATCGATCATGATCGAGCTGGCCAGGTGCTTGTCGGTGGGCCGGTCGTCTTTTGCCGCGTTTGGCTTGTCGCCGAGGTCAACAGTCACGCGGGCACTCCCCGGGCCCAGGCGTTCGACGGCCTGCAGCGCGGCACCGATCGGGATGATGTCGTTATCGCCCGCGTCGTAAGAGAGTTCGTACACAATCTTTTTCTGGCGGTCGATGTTCTTGATTGGCCGATCGGGCACAACCACGGACAGCCCCGACATCTCCGGCGGATCGAATTTCTGATTCTTGACCGACTTGTCCGCCAAACGCGAGATGAACTTCATCTCATCGACGTCGTACGCGACGCCGACGATCTTGCCCGCATCGTCGACCCAGGTCTCCATCTCGAAGCCGGGGATGACCGAGTAGGTCGTGACCCATCGCTGGGCTTGTGTTGCGCTGCCGTCGGCCAGTTCGTGTTTTTGCTTGCCCTCGTCGTCGCGCTGGTAGGTCGTGGTGTAGGGCTTGAGTCCGACCGAGAGATCGATGGTCTCGAACGAAAACTGTTCGGCGCCCTTTTTGAGATTCAGGTCGATCGTGATCGACTCCTGCGCCGCGGTCAGGTAGTCGCCCTTGATGGGTGGGAGCTGCCGCTTGATCGTTCGGCCGTTCTGTTCGCTGGTCAGCTCGATGCCTTCGTCGGTGAAGTAGTAGGTCTTGGTGACGGTGTCGCTTCCCGCTTCAGTGGTGACGACGATCTTTACGGGCTTGAAGTCCTTGGTCTCGGTCCAGACGATGCGGTGGTTGTAAGTGGAGAGCTCGCCGCCGTGCGACTCGACGCTGTGCTCTTCGTAGAGGCTGATGAGGTGGTCGCCGTCGACCGCGAGCGAGGATCGCCAGTAGCCAAAGGGTTGGCCGTTGGCGGTGTCGAGGTACCAGTCTTCATAGGTGTGGTCGGCGGGGTCGACCTTGCTGAAAGCGATGGGCTCGGCGTGGGCCCAGGGGCTGGCGCTTGATAAAACGAGCAGCAGGGCAGTCAATAGACGGGCGTGTCGCATGATCGGCATCGCCCTATGCTACGGCGTTGGGGGCATTGGGGCTCAGATGACCTGGCCAATCACGGGTGTTTTTGGCCAATCTTCGGCATCGCTAAGTCATGGATGGACAGGGGGTAAGGGCCACATTGCCGCCGATCGCGGACCCTGATAGAATATTCGGCTCGCTATCGAGCGATTTAACGAACGCCTCGCCTGGCTTGCGGACGGTTCCGCCGGCTGGGGAGTGACGGGATTGGAAACTGATTATGAGTATTACCGCAGACAAGAAGACGCAGGTCATCAAGGACTACCAACGCGACGGCAAGGACACGGGCAGCCCCGAGGTCCAGGTCGCCGTGCTGACCGAGCGTATCAAAGAACTGACCGTCCACCTCAAGGCCCACAAGGCGGACCACGCGTCGCGCCGCGGCCTGCTGAAGATGGTCTCCACGCGCAACCGCCTGCTGCGGTACCTGCGTGAGAACAAGCGTGCGTCCTACCTCGAGTTGATCTCGCGTCTGGGCCTGCGTAAGTAAACGAACTTTTGCCGTTAGCGGTTAGCCGTCAGCCTTATCTGTTACCGACCGATCGTCGGGCGAACAGCATCAAGGCTCACAGCTAGCCGCTAACGGTTTTTTAAGCCGACCCTCGGGCTCGCGTGTTGCGGGCGGGCGGCAGACGGCAGTTCGCCCTGGCTTGTGTGTACACGTGATGCACTGGCCAAAGCCACCTGTCCTCTGTTGACCTCATAACGTAGGTCGGCACCCCCGGTGCATCTGACGCTGCGATAGCCATGTACCGACAACCTGACAACCGCGCTATCGCAACAAGGAAACATCGCAATGTCGATTTTTGAAACCCACCGTGTCGAGATCGAACTCGGCGGCCGGACGCTGTCCATCGAGACCGGCAAGATCGCCAAGCAGGCCGGCGGCTCCGTCTTCGTCCAGTACGGCGAGACCGTCGTGCTCGGCACCGCGGTCCGCTCTGACCCACGCCCGGGCCTGGACTTCTTCCCCCTCACCGTCGACTACCGAGAGAAGATCTCCGCGGCAGGCAAGTTCCCCGGCGGCTTCCGCAAGCGCGAAGGCGCACCCAACCAAAAAGAAATCCTCACCATGCGGAACATTGACCGGCCCATCCGGCCGCTGTTCCCCAAGGGTTACATCGACGAGGTCCAGATCCAGTGCTGGGTCATGGCCTACGACGGCCAGAACGAGCCCGATGTCCTCGCAGGCATCGCCGCTTCCGCCGCACTCTCGCTCAGCTCCGCGCCCTTCCAGGGCCCGGTCGGCAACGTCCGCGTCGGCCGCGTTGATGGCGAACTGGTCATCATGCCTACCGCCGCTCAAGACGCCTACTCCGATCTGGACATGCTCCTCTGCGGCCACGAAGACGGCATCAACATGATTGAAGTCGGTTCGTACGAGATCCCTGAGAAGGAAATCAACGAGGCCGTCGCCTTCGGCTACGAGTACGTCAAGCAGATCACCCAGATGATCAAGGACCTCCAGGCCAAGTGCGGCAAGGAAAAGGTCGGCGGCCCGGTCATCGTCCCCGAAGACATCGTGGACATCGTTGACTCCAAGCTCGCCGGCCCGCTCAAGGCCGCGAAGACCACCGAAGGCAACAAGCACGATCGCCAGGACGCCGTCAGCGCCGCGAAGAAGGACTTCCTCGCTGCTGAGTTCCCCAAGCCCGGCGAAGACGCGACCCCGTTCCAGATCGATACGTACAAAGAACGCGTCAAGATGGCCAAGGTCGCGATCCACGATCTGGAAGAAGTTATCACCCGCGAGATCATTCGATCGGGCAAGCGTACCGACGGCCGCGCGGCCGACGAGCTCCGCCACATCGAATGCGAAACCAGCATCCTCCCCCGCGTGCACGGCTCTGGCCTGTTCACCCGTGGCGAGACCCAGTCGATCGTGACCGCGGTCCTCGGCACCGGCAAGGACGAACAAATCGTCGACGGCCTGGGCGCTGAGTACTCCGAGAAGTTCTACCTGCACTACAACTTCCCGCCGTTCTCCGTCGGCGAAGCCAAGCGCATCACCGGCCCCGGCCGCCGCGAAATCGGCCACGGCAAGCTCGCTGAAAAAGCACTGCTGCCCGTCCTTCCCGCGGTTGAAGACTTCCCCTACACCGTCCGTCTCGTCTCCGACATCATGGAGTCCAACGGGTCGTCGTCCATGGCCTCGGCCACCGGCGGCACGCTCGCACTCATGGACGCCGGCGTCCCGATCGTCGCGCCCGTCGCGGGTATCTCCATCGGCATGATCCAGGCCGACGAGCCCGGGCAGGAAGACGTCTACCTCACCGACATTCAGGGCGAGGAAGACCACTACGGCGACATGGACTTCAAGGTCACCGGCACCCGTGACGGCATCACCGCCGTGCAGATCGACATGAAGATCCGCGGCCTGAGCCTCGAGCAGGTCGAGAAGGCCTTCGAGCTCGCCAAGAAGAACCGCATCGAGATCATCGACATCATCGAGAAGGCGATCCCCGAGCCGCGCAAGGAGCTTTCGCCCCACGCGCCACGCATGCTGACCACCAAGATCAACCCTGACAAGATCGGCAAGCTGATCGGCCCGGGCGGCAAGATGATCCGTGCCCTCGAGGAATCGACCGGCGCCAAGATCGAGATCGAGGAAGATGGCACGATCTTCATCAGTGCTGTCGGCGCGGGCAAGGCCGAGAAGGCCTTGGAACAGGTCGAGCAGATCGGTGCCGAGGTGCAGGCCAACAAGGTCTACTCCGGCAAGGTCACCTCGATCAAGGACTTCGGTGCCTTCATCGAAGTCATCCCGGGTCAGGACGGCCTGTGCCACATCTCCGAGCTCACCGAGGGCTTCGTGGACAAGGTCACCGACATCCTGTCGGTCGGCGAAGAGGTCCGCGTCAAGGTCATCCTCGTGGACGACACCGGCCGAGTGAAGCTCAGCCGTAAGCAGGCCTACAAGGAAGAAGGCATCGAGGACCCGTTTGCCAACCAGGAACGCCCCGAAGGCGGCGGTGACCGTGGCGGCCGTGATGGCGGCGGTCGTGGCCGAGGCGGACGCGGTGGCCGAGGCGGCCGCGGCGGACGTGATGGCAACAAGGGCGGCGACGACAAGCCCAAGGGCGACGGCGGCGGCGAAAGCTCCGGCGGCTTCGACGGCATGTCCGAGGGCGGCAATGAGCCCGATGCCCAGCCCGCCAGCAGCGATAGCTGATCAGGCGTAAGACAATTCAACCCAAAGAAGCCGCGGCCAAGTGCCGCGGTTTTTTTATGCGCGTAATACGAAATATTCGTGATCGTTGTGCGGTTATCCCGTTTAGCGGGCGGGCTTGCCCGCCTTCAATGCGATTTTTAACGCAGTCACGCGATTGCACCTTGCGCGTGAAGCCGGGCAAGCCCGCCCGCTAAACGTTTGAGATTTAACCACCCACCGGAGCGCGACATGACAGCCTGGATCCCCCGAACCGCAGGCGTCGCATTATGCATTGCCGCACTCACCATCGCCGGCTGCACCTACTTCGGCAAACCCGTCGGCCAGGACCGTACCGAGGCCGACACGCTCCAAGCCGAGATCGCGGACTACAAGTCATGGAAAACACCCGAGTGGGTCGAGGGCTTCACCAAGTCCGTCCACCCGCTGCCCGAGTATGTGAAGTACTACGTCAACGACATCGGCATGAGCGACATCGACAACCCGCCCAACGGCTCAGTCTTTGTCAAAGAACAGTTCGACGAAGACAAGCAGCTCATGGGTTTCACCGTGATGAAGAAGATCGACGGCTACGACCCCGAGAACAAGGACTGGTACTGGGCGATCGCGGACAAGGGCGGCAGCATCACGAACGCCGGCAAGCTCAACTCTTCATGGACCAGCTCCTGCATCGACTGCCACAAGAAGGGCGACGGCGGAGGCGACCTGCTGTTCGTGAATGACTGACAACATCCGAGATTTGAATGCAACACCATCCCCGCGCGTGCAAGAATTTAGCTTGGGATCTTGACGCCGCTCACCTCGAACGAAGCGGTCTTAAGTGAACGAGTTGGGCTCGCAATGAGGGTGCCTGGCCCAGGCCGATTCTCGGTATTGAGAAGCTATCGGACAGGCCTGAATCGCCCGGGATCGGCCCTTGCCTTGTTCTCCGCGGGGTAATTCAGCGGCTTTTGCGGAAAATAATAGCAATTCACTGGGCGCGAACCCGGTTTGGGGTTATGATTGCGTTGCGTTAATGGTGAACGTTTTGGCCATTGGCGTTAGAGCGATGTGGCACCGCTCTGGTTCGTGTGTCACTCAGGTGGGTTGGGGTTTGTCGGTTCATCTCTTCAGACATGCTGGCGCCCTTGGTCTAATTGTTTCTTATTCGCGCTTCGCAACGCCAAATTCGGATCACATTTAACCGCGTCAGGGGGACGCGAACGCAACACGCATCGCAACGTTAAGCGGTGGCACGTCTACGGATCAGCTTTCTTTTATATAGTTTCTTTTCTGGAGTATTTCCATGTCGATTCACGGTGAGGTTAAGTGGTTTGATCCCAAGAAGGGCTACGGCTTTATTGTCGGGCCCAAAGGCCAGG
>Ga0213866_10001129_pt1 | contig 20089 bp, 39 predicted proteins | sample PICome_11_FD_160079 | JGI IMG/M metagenome (GOLD analysis project Ga0213866, IMG submission 160079) | Coastal seawater microbial communities near Pivers Island, North Carolina, United States - PICO284 | ecosystem: Environmental > Aquatic > Marine > Coastal | place: USA: North Carolina...
TATTTCAGTTGTGGATGAACCTCTGCGAAGAGTACACTTGGCGTTATGGAAAAACTCACATGTCTTGGACGAAACTTGGCGTCGCGCTATCTCGTCCCCCTAAAAATATTGATGACAAACCATTTATCCAACCACCTCCAGCAATGTCGCACTTCCCTCAATGCATCGTGGAAGGAGACTCCATCGAATCCTACAGAAATTACTACAGAGAAGCAAAGGCAAGTTTCTCCAAATGGACAAGGCGACCAGCACCAGAGTGGTGGACAATATGAACTGGATTAAGAAACTACTGGGAACTCCCCTTGATAAAAATCCTATAGATACTGTTATCATTGAGAAACTTCCTGGTGCAGATAATGAACAAGTGCAGGAAGTGTATCAGGCAAGGTGGGTTTGGTATCACACTATCCTTGCGGTAGAGATCGCGTTTACCAATATTTTGCTATTGGGCATATTGATTATTTTGGCATTTAAATGAGTAACGGTTACAAATCAGGAAACACACGGATGTTCAATATCCGTGTTCCCGAGTATCTACATGCACAGTTTAAAGAAATCTGTGGAGAAGCAGATGTAACCATGGCGAGTGCATTGATTGGTTACATGGAACGTATTGTTGATGGCACTGAAGATATCGGTGGTAAGAGCAAACCGAACGCTGAGTTTGATCCACTGTCAGATATCCGAGGACAGTACAAAGAAGGTGAAGATTTTTGACAGGTTTCCGATACAGGTACGGATTAGTGAGGATTGGTCCTAACCTATACAGATATGGATTAGTGAGGGCAGATGAGAATGAAAGAAGCAATTGATTATCGCTACAATGAGTTCGCATTGATTAGTGAGTTAGAAGATTATGTTAACAGCACGTACCAAGAGCACTACTCGAAAAACAAATTTCAAGCAACCGAGTTTATCATCGACGGTGGACACGGCGAGGGGTTTTGTCTGGGCAACATCCTCAAGTACACGCAAAGGTATGGCAACAAAGAAGGAAAGAATCGCAAAGATCTTCTCAAAGTCTTACATTATGCTTTGATTGCTTTACATGTTCATGATCTGGAGCATGAAGATGATAACAGATTTTAGAGTCGATCATCATTTCGTTACACCAATCATGAAGTGTCAGGTTAATTTGCCTCACGCTGAGATTGCTGACTTCTGTAGAAAAAAATTGAGCTCGCGCAACATGTACACAAGTTACTTCGACAAAGAGTTCAACGAACATATGAAGCAGTTCGTCCCGTATCGCCATGCTTTAGAAAATTGCTTAATGGCAGTCGGGAAGTTGTACGCCGATGAAAGAAAGATTGAAACGGAACCACAGTTTGACTATTGGTTCTCAGTTTATTGGTCAGGCGAAGATCATGTTTTACATACTCATCCTGGGACGGTGGTGGCGGGAACCTACTATCCTCATGGTGATGAGAAATCTACCAAGATAAGATTTAGACATCCGGCAGCAACTCTTTTATCTCACGCCGAACCATGCAATGACGAAGAAATGTTCTACACTCATTACCCCAAAACGGGAGAGTTGAATTGCTGGCCAAGTTGGTTGGAGCACGAGGTCAGACCCCAAGGTGAGGTTGACCCCAAACAAACTAGAGTTGCCATATCATTTAATTATGGCAAATCTCACACAGCGAGAAGCATATCTAATTGATTTCATTAGAGTTATTTCTCTTGCTTTTTCCCCTTGATTGAGGCATAATAGGTGTTCTGGTTGAGGAGGACGCTTAATGATTACAGTAGTAGATAACACCCTAACCGCCATCAAAGGCGAAATCAAGAGACTCAAGAGTTTAGGTTACAAAGTAACCGAAGTCATCATTTTCGCAGGTATTATACTTTACGAAGAAGGGGAGGCATAATGCCAATTTACGGTTCAATGCGCCACGATTTTACTGGTCGTAAGATTAAAAAGAAGAAAGTCAAGGGTGAGGTCTACGCTAAATATAAGCGACCTGCGTTCACTCCGATGACTGCTTCTAGCGGACCAGTTCGTCGCGATGAAGGTGTGGTCTATGCTTCGGTAGACTGTACGAAGGGTGGTCCCTGCGCTGCTCCTGAGAAGAAACAGTATACGGGGACTCTGGTCAAAGGTATTGCGACGATGCATAAGTCGAACGCTGTACCTGTCATTGACGACGAGCAAGCGAAAGATCTTGCCCGTATGCGGAGGTGATGTATGCCGTCAGGTGTTTGGACAGAAGAACGTGTGCGCGATTATTTTGATACGCACTGGGACGTAACTCTACGACAACTAGCGAGGATGAGTGGGTGGTCTGTTAAAGACCTGAAGACAATTCTACTTATGGGGTAGGATATGCGATACTTACTTTTCGGAGCATTAGTTTTGCTCTTTGTTGGTTGCGGTCAGTTAGCGCAATGGAAACCAAGTGAGTTCGACAACGTAGAGTTTAACTCGTTGGCGACTCTATATGTCATGGCGAACACACCAGCGTCAGAAGAAGATTGGTGTAATCGTCGTGAGTTGTTTGGCATGAAACGTATGTCGCTGAGGTTGCAAGTTTATAGCGAACATAGATTGAACGATAACATCGGTGATATCTACAGAGAACTTAATTCTCTTATCAATGAGTTGTATGACAGGGAGAATCCTACTGACGTCTACTGTAAGATAAAAAGGATGACCGTTGCTGAATCTATAGATCGTACTCTCGAAGTGTTCGGAGGAAGGAAATGAACGTAGAACTTTGGCAAAAAGCAGGAGAAATAAAAGTTCGGGAGTACAGAGAACTCTTGGACGCAGGACATATTACTCTCGGGGAGTATGAAGAACTAGTTGAAGACATCTGCGACTATGCTAGAATAGAAGCAGACTTGGAAACTGAAGATCTTAAAAACAAAGCAGTGAAGGCGATTGACGCAATAAAGATGGTAGCAGGATTGCTCTAGTTATGAAAAAATTTAATTTGGACTTGATCGAGTTACCCAAGATCAAGCGTGTTACCGTTAATGGTAAACGTCATTATGTAAAAGAGGATGGGGTGGCAGTTCCGTACCCTTCTGTCACAACCGTCCTTGCCTCTTGTAAAAAGACCAAGAGGGCATTACATGAGTGGCGTCGGCGAGTAGGTGCTGAGCAAGCGAACAAGATATCGAAGCAAGCATCTTCTCGTGGCACGTCAGTCCATACTTTGATAGAGGACTATATACAAGGCAAAGAATCAACTGGCGTAATAATGCCAAACGCTCGCGACATGTTTGGTCGCTTGCGAGATGTTGCTGATGAGCACATCGACAATGTTAGGTTGATCGAGGGACTAATGTATTCCGAGTATCTGCGAGCAGCAGGCACTGTGGATATGGTCGCCGAGTATGATGGGAAGATTTCAGTGATCGACTGGAAAACTTCTGCGCGGCGAAAGACTCGATCTAAAATATATAACTACTTCAAGCAAGAAGCTGCATATGCTGTCATGTTTGAAGAGATGACTGGAATACCTGTGACTCAGTTAGTCACAATCATTACAACACAAGAAGGAGAGTCTCAAGTATTCATTGAACACCGCGACGAGTGGGTAGATGAGTTCTTGAAATTGAGAGACCAGTATGAGTTGGAATTACAGGATAGCGCATCGCCCTAAGACTGATCCCCTGTTGGGATATCAGATCCACGAGATCTATTATGACGATGAGGGCAATGTCAAATTTTATTCAACAAATCCTGTAACTGCTTTTGGTGATATACCAGATGAGTTGTATGAAGATATGTGTAACATGATGCGTGCGTTCGACGAAGAACCGTTGAACCTTGATCATGTAGATTACCTGCTGACAAGGAAGGAGCAGGGTTCCGGTCAAAAGAGGGAAACGTAAGGGTACGACTGCGAGGGCATGGTAGAGATGTCCTGATGTGTCACTGCTATAGACTAGGAGAGCAGCGTAGACGGGGTCGCAGTCATAAGTCGTTGATTCACAACGATATTTCCAGATTGCTTTTGTTCCACTATTCAGTCATAATATATAAATAGTGGAAAGGAGAAAGACTATGTGGACACCTACTAAACTCGCAGTTCTTGTGACGTTCTTCGTTGTCGGTCTTTGGACTGGCGCTGCATATGGTCAAGTCAATATCCCTGCGGATACTGAAATCCGCGTGGTGAAATCTACGACTTGCCGTGATTCTGTTTACTATTCATCCACCAACGTGTTGTATGTGTACGACTGTACCAGTAAGGGTAGAGTCGCGACTGCTACTGACCGAGTCATTGATCGAAGTATCAATCGTGCTGCTGGTCAGGTTGAACGTTCTATTCAACATGGTATTGATCGTCAGATCTATGAGATGGGAAGGAAAATCGACAAGGCACTTGGACGTTTCTAATGTTAGTATATTATCATGCTAGGACTCCTCTGTATATTGAGGAGTTCGCCGATTGGTGTTGTGAAGAACTAGGCATAGACAAACTCCGCGGATGGATTGACTTCCGTTGGAATTACGGTGAACTGGAAGACAATGCGTTTGGTTTATGTACAGGTGACTCTCGTGAAGTTTCCATACAAGTTGCCACTAGGCAGTTTGGCGAATCAATATCCTACGAAGATAAACTCAAAACTGTTGCACATGAACTAGTGCATGCTCGTCAGTATCTCCGAAGAGAACTCACTAGTCACCCTGACGAATGGGATCTACCTGTTTCCCGTTGGAAGGGCAGGACTGTTCGATACGGCAAAGGTATCTACGCTGAGAACGATACTCCTTGGGAAAGAGAGGCAAGACGTCTCGAAGAAAAACTATTTAAGAAGTGGATGGAGGAAGAAGTATAAATAGATGCATCCAGAAGGAAGGTATCTATGGCATACGACTTTTTTCCAAAGACGAAAGACGAACTTATTCGCAGGACTCAGAGTCATGACCCTGCTATTAAGTCCGACCTCGTATTACTTTTCGAGTATCTCAAAGAAACTTTCCCAAAAGTTGAAACCCCGATCAACTTAGATTTATCCAAAAGAGGTTCTGCCAACATTACTCGTATGGTAGAGCAGGATACAGACATAAGAAAAATAAAGTCTGAAGCGAACATAGAAAAATTATCAATCAAGTTTGGTAACGGATCGTCAGGTAATCGCGGCAAGAACAACAGGGGCAACCTGTTCGAACCACAGTATGCCGAAGCATTGCTGAAGTGGTATAACGGCGAACCAGTGACAGACAACATGATGCTGACTTCCATTGAGCATCTAGACGAACTCTATGATCTTAGAGGCACTAAGAAACTAAAGATCGACGTTGTAGGTGGCGAAAACACCAAGCGTCCGTTATACTTCACGCCAAAGATTGGATTGTCAAATCCAAAAGGAAGCGGCACAGATATCGGTAAGTCGGTCACTGATATTACTCTGATAAAAGACGGCAAAGAAGAAATTTATCTTTCGTTGAAAATGGGAACTACAGTTACATTCTTCAACGTTGGTATCCGAACCATCCTTCCTCCTGATCACATACAAACATACAACCTCACAAACCCGAACGGATGTAAACTCCTAGACTTGTTTGGTATTGACTACAAGTTGTTTTGTGATGTGTTCAACGGTAAGTTGAAACGAGGAAAGGTTGTCAACACCAGACCAAATCAAACCAACATGAAAAGTTTGATGGAGACTGGTATTGGTAAAGGGTATCATATCATACACAAACTTTCAGGAAAGATTGTTTCTAAAAAGATGGACAATGATGCTTTGAGAAAAGCAGCTGCTGTTAATAGTTGTAAGGTTTATTATGGTGGTAAGACAGGCACAGGTAAGCGAATCGATATGGAGATGGAATCGCAGACCTACAAGTTCAAAATAAACATTAGAGACACACAGGGAAAGGATGGGTATCCTACACGAATGATGTGTGACTTCAGTTACAAATAAGAGTATACTAACATGGCACAATTTAATAAATTATTTCAAACGATGCTTGGTAATAACGAAGACATCTATGAAGTCCAGATGCTTTCCGACAAAGATGGTAATCTCATAAACACGTTTGGAGATGCTGCTAATATTCCGATTGCCTCTGGCTTGGTAGAAGGTTACACCGTTGTACACAAGTTTGGACTTGTAGATGGAACTTCCTCTGGTAACTTGTCAACAATTTGGTCGCCAGCGGATACAGCATCAACTCTCTTATACCCATGGGATTTTACTCCGAGCGTTGTAACTGCTGTGAGTACCAGCGGAGATGACGCTGCTGCTGGAGCAGGTGCTCAGACTCTCACAATTGAAGGACTTGATGCAAGTTACAATGAAATTTCAGAAACTGTAACTATGGCAGGTCTGAGTGCATCTACAGCAACCACTGCGGTGTTTGCTCAAGTGCATCGAGCATTTGTTGCAAGCGGAGATACTAACGTAGGAAAGATACAAATTAAAACCGCAACCAATGTCGTGGTAGGCGAAGTCGCTGCTGGGTTTGGTCAAACATTGATGAGTGTATACACCGTCCCTGCTGGTAAGACGGCATACCTGTCTAATCTAAGAGTCTCCTCGTCGAAGCAAACTTCTTCGATTATTCGACTGATGGTTAGACCGTTCGGTGGGGTATTCAGAGTCCAGTCTACCATCTCGTTGTACTCAGGATCTGGGGAAACTCAGTTTGTGACCCCACTCAAGATCACTGAGAAGTCCAATATCGACGTCCGGATCACTGGGGGCACCAATAATACGGTCTCCTGCGACTTCGATATGGTGATGGTTGATAACTAAAAGTTATATGCATATAGCCAAACAATCCTTTACTTTTGTGTTCAGATATAGTACAATGCGCGTATGAAATCGTTTATGACACATCAAATGCTCTCTGAGGCGAAGAATACTCACATGACTCACATCGAGGATAAAGTCCTCTATGGGGGAGTTGAGGGAACTCGTCAGGCGATCAACGCACTTCGTTCCCTGCGCGATATGCTTGCTGGCAAACATAAGGGCGATATCTCCGTCAAGTGGGACGGTGCTCCTGCTATCTTCGCAGGCATTGATCCTCGGGACGGTAAGTTCTTCGTGGCGAAGAAGGGTATCTTCAACAAGAACCCCAAAGTATACAAGACGAAAGCAGATGTAGACGCTGACACTTCCGGCGACTTGAATGTAAAACTCAACGCTGCACTTGAGGAACTCCCTGCTCTTGGCATCAAGGGTGTCATACAGGGCGACTTCTTGTTTGGTCCTGGAGATGTAGCGACCAAGAATATTGGCGGCGATAGTTATGTCACATTTCACCCTAACACTATCGTGTATGCTTTGCCTACTGGCAGTGCTGCGGCGAAGGAAGTGAAGAATGCTCGTATCGGTATCGTATGGCATACAACATACACTGGTGATACGTTTGAAAGTATGCGAGCATCATTCGGCGTCAACGTTGGTGCTCTGAAGAACAGTCGTAAGGTTTGGAGTCAAGATGCTATGCTCCGTGACGTGACGACTGCTACTTTGTCTGCTCGTCAAACGAAAGAAGTCACTGAGTATCTATCAACTGCTGGTAAAATATTCCAGAAGATTGCTGGCAGCACCCTTCGGCAACTTGAGGCGAACCAAGAACTCGCTCAGTTGATTGAACAGTTTAATAACACGTTCGTCCGTAAGGGTATGGTGATACAAGACTCGCGTAGGCACGTAATCGCGTTACAGCGTTGGTTGCGTACAAAGTACAAAGCAGAAATGGATAAGCGATCCACGGAGCGTGGTAAGAAAACACAAAGAGAAAAACTCAACAAAATTATGGCGTTCTTCTCGAAGCAAAACACCGCATCATTGATCGCTATGTTCGAACTGCAAAAGAATATTGTATTGGCGAAATTAATGCTTATAAATAAACTAAACGCTCTTGCGAATATAGGCACTTTCGTTAAAACACGCAAGGGTTATAAGGTAACAGGTCAAGAAGGATTTGTTGCTATCGACAAACTTGGTGGTGATGCGGTGAAGTTGGTTGACCGTATGGAATTTTCATATAACAACTTTTCACCAGATATATTAAAAGGATGGGATAAACCTAGTAGGAATTAAACGTGGCTAAACCTCTTTCATTTAAAGACTTCGTTGTCGTAGATTACGTCCCAGGAACTGGGGAGTATATCAACTATCAGGCGAACAAACGTCACAAGCAGCAGGGTGCTGGCAGCAATGCCGAGTATGCTTCTTATCAACCAGAAGGCGAGAAGATCGAAGAAGCACTCACTCATGCTCAGCGCATCAAAGCAAGTCTCCGAATGAAGAAGATGAAGGCACGTATCAAACTCGGAAGGCAACGTGCCCTCCGCAAGACTCCAGATATGGAGACTGTACGGAAGCGAGCAAAGAAGAAGGCAAGACTCCTTGTCCTCAAAAGACTTACTCGTGGACAATCTAAGAAAGACATCTCATTCGCACGTAGACAATCATTGGAAAAGAAACTAGATAAAATGGGTCCAAGGATTGATCGCATTGCCAAAAAGTTAATCCCCGATATCCGTAAAATTGATAGAGAGCGAAAGAAAGCATCTGCTCAAAATAAATGATGTAACTAGGGAGACGACATGATTAAGTCGTTCAATGACTATTTGGTAGAAGAAGCGAAGGTCGCTTATTTTACTTTCGGTCGTATGAATCCTCCAACCTCTGGTCACCAGAAGTTGTTGGACATGCTCGCAAAAAATGCAGGCAGAAATCCATATTTCGTTTTCCTATCACAGTCGCAAGACGCTAAGAAAAATCCACTCGACTACAGCGCGAAGGTGAAGCATGTTCGTAAGATGTTTCCTCGTCACGCTCGCCGAGTTTTAATTAATAAGAAAGTCCGCACTGCCTTTGACGCAGCATCATATCTGTATGAGCAAGGTTTTAAAAACTTGGTCATGGTTGTTGGTTCTGACCGTGTTCGAGAGTTTACGACATTGCTAGAAAAGTATAATGGTGTGAAAGGTAAGCATGGATTTTACAACTTCAAGAACATCCAAGTAGTTTCTGCTGGAGCACGTGATCCTGACGCCGAAGGTGTAGAGGGTATGTCTGCTTCTAAACTCCGTGCATTCGCAGCGGATAATGACTTCGCAGGTTTCTCTCAGGGTCTCGGATCTATGAGTAACAAGGACGCGAAGAAGTTATTCGTTGATGTGCGCAACGGTATGGGCATCAAGGAAGAAACTGTATTCAAACGTCACGTAGAACTTGACCCTGTGTCAGAGACTCGAGAGAAGTTTGTGAAGGGTGAGTTGTTTGAAGTTGGTGATCAGATTGTTATTAAAGAATCTGAAGAAGTCGGTACTATTACCCATCTTGGTAGCAACTATGTTATCGTTCAATTGAGCGAAGATAAAGTTGTTCGCAAATGGCTAGATGCCATTGAAAAGTTGGATGAATATGTGTCCAGCGCAGAGTTTGTTCCGTCGCCCACTGGCGGCAAGAAATATGCGACGCTCAACATGCGCGAAGAACCTAAAACTCCTCAAGACCCTGACATTAAAGATCGCAAGGGTTCTCAACCAAAAGCATACCATAAAGGTTTAAATAAGTCGATGAAACGTCGACGCGATGCTCAGTTTAAGAGGCAGACTAAAATGTCAGACTCTGATCCGAAGGCATACAAACCTGCTCCTGGCGACAAAACAACAAAGACAAAACCGTCGAAGTATACGAAAGCGTTTTCTAAGATGTATGGTGACTAAATAACCTTGGTCTCCGTAATGCTCGTGACCTGATTTTCCGTTTTATAATCTTTTGTAATTACGAATAATACTATGCAAATCTGATTTGATTTGTTGGACAAAACTACATTAGGAAATTGTAAAATGGATAAACTGGACGCAAGTCTATGGCGCATTATCTGTGCCGCCATATTAGTAGTAACATTAGCAGTTGTTGCATCAGAGGCGATAGCGCAAGATGAAAACCAACCGCTTGATGATGTTATTAGAACCGAGTCGGTCACTAACAGTACAGTGACTACGAACGGCAACACAACCACAACACTGAAATCTCCACCTGCTTCAGCGATCACTCCTACTATAAACACTTCCAACTCCGACCTCTGTACGTTCGGAGTTGCTGGTGCAGTACAAACGCAGATTCTTGGTATCTCTACTGGTACACAGTTTACTGATGAAAACTGTGAACGTCTCAAGAACGCAAAGACCTTGTACGATATGGGTATGAAAGTTGCAGCAGTATCAATGATGTGTCAGGATGAAAGAGTGTTTAAGGCAATGATGAATGCTGGAACACCTTGTCCGTATGATGGACTCATCGGTGATCAGGCAAGAGCAGCGTGGTTAGCAGAAGGTAACACAGTAGAAGAAAACGTAAAACCAGAGGAAGGAATGGATGAAACGGATAAGACTACAGCAGCTGCTAGTGGCGGCATTGCTGGTTTGCTTGCCCTCTTACTCTTACTCTGAGCAAGTATTCGGCACCACAACTAATGCGGCGAGTGCTGGTTATAACTGGGTTATGACCAACGTCTTGCCTCAGGCGACAGGGTTGACGGTCAGTAACGTAATATACAGATACACTACAGTGAAAGATCCTGATGATCCTATGTTGGTGCACGTGTCTAACGAAAATCCTATAGACGGTGGATATACATTTAGAAGTACCGATGACTGGACTGGGATACCAGGAAATACAATAAATAGAGTTATACCAGTGGGTCAAATACCTATTGAGTATTGGGGAGATGGAAGTATTCAGTGGGAAGGCAGAGGAACTGTAGACGATCCGTTTGTTGCCTACACTTATCAATACGACACTTGTTTTGATCCTCAGTCTAATCCAGATTGCCCAGGATACAAACCTGAGATACCTGACATCCCACCCGTCCCAGATGTTGCTGATCCGCTTAATGATCAGTTTGTGCAAGATGAGCTCGATCGCGAAATGATGTTGCGCGATGAAGACGAAGAAGAAAAACAAAGAGCAAAACTTGCAGATGCTGAAGAGGAAGAAGAAGACGTAGACCTAGAAACTGTTCTGGGTATTGTTGGTCGCTCATTACAAGGAGCGCAAGACACTGCCAAGCACAATCAGGTTATGTCATTGAATCAGTTTTCTCAAATATATTTTCAACAGTTACCTGATAATAAGATAGAGGACACGGTAGTCCTAAAGGATTCTAGACTCCCGAGGAATAATCGGGGTCGTAGACTACAGTTTGCGCAAGACTTACTTCATGATAAACTAGTAAAATCTCAATATAGAGGAGAACAGTAATGTTCAAAAAGACGTTGGCATTGTGTGTATCGCTCGCAGCGATGAATGCATATGCTGTAGACACACCGATCATTGGGCAGGTAGAGTCTAAGTGTGTGGTGACAACTGATAAGCAGGGTGTTTATGGAAACCCGAGTGCTAGCATTCTCAGTACTGATGCAGCAGACGGTGGAGTAGAACCTGTTGTGCGATTCGATGTTGTCCTCGCTGAAGCATACAAGGCAGTAATTGCTCATCCGATTTCTTTCTCACAGAGTCCACAGTTGAACGACGTTGTTAACTGGACTGGATCAACTTCTGTCGAAGCAGTATCTGACGCTGGTATGTCAGCATACGACACTTCCAAAGTTGAGTACGATAATGTGACAGAAGTCGATCTTGATATCGCTGGTAGTACGTGGTTCAAGGTAAGTTCTGAAGCAGATTACGGTTTTAATAAGGCACTCCCAGGAGGCACTTATACTGCAATCGTAGAAGCGAACTGCATAGCACTATAAACTATGCGCTTCGTTATGGCGGTAATCGGGTGTCTGCTGTGTGCGCAAGTTTATGCTCACCAGTGGACACCCACATATCCCAAGGTAACTGGTTCATTTGTTCCTGGGATATATCAAGCAAAGATGTACTTATGGAATAATCGAAAGGATGTTTCATATTATACGTTTGAAGTGTTTGATGAGGATTTCCAACCTGTACCGTTCGCAACAGCAGAGAGGACGATACAGTTAGATTATTTGAAAAAGAAAGAAGTGGTAATTTATTTTAGAGAGGCAGACTACCTTCGTTCAGTTTATATTTGTAGTCGGTCAATGATTTTACAGGGGGACGTAAGTAGAACGGTTGTGTCCTCGAGGATATGTTCGAAAATACGATGAAAAGATTATTGTTATTTTTATTTTTAGTTTCTGGTTCGGCATATGGACAGAACAACGGGATAAACCTTGCGATACCGCAAACTCCCCAGTCCTTCCAATCAGATAGAGTTAGAGCGGGTGACGTCGAGTGCTCAGCAGCAATCGGGTCATCCACAAACGTAGAGTTTGGTGTTGTTGGTATATTAAACCAAGAAGATCCAATTTACAACCTTGCGTCGCAAGACCCGTATATGATGAACCGATATAATACTGGTGAGTTCTTGCGAGACATTGGTGTATACGGGAAGATCACCATCCCGATAGGAGCACCGAAGCAAAGGTTGAATTGTAATGCGTTATATCAGTTAGAATTAGAAAAGAAGCGATTGGAAGTTATGAAACTACAGCAGGAAATAGTAAACCTGCGTCAGTTAAAGTTTGAAGGATCTGGACTACCGACAGCACCGAACTTGATGGCAGGACCACCAAGAGAGGAATAAAATGGTAGAAGTAGCAGCAGCGTTGTCAATGGCAGGCTCTGCTTTTAAGATGTTAAAAGGGGCAATTGAACAAGGACGTGAGGTACAGGATATGTATGCGCAGTTCGCCCAGTTTTTTGATGCGAAGGAATCGCTTGCAGAGGCAGATCAACATGCAAAGAATCCATCGATGGTGGGTTCGCTTTTTGGTGGCAGCAGTGTTGAAGCGCAGGCACTACAGGTTACTGCTGCCCGTCATAAAATTAAGCAACTAGAAAAAGAGTTGTACGAATATTTGTTGTACACTGGTCAACAACAATTCTACGATGATATGATGAAAGAAAGACGAGTTATTCGTCAGCGTAGAATAGAGGCAGCACAAGCAGCTGCTCGGAAAAGGGCAAATATAATAGACGGCATCGCAATAGTTTTGTTTTTATGTTTTTGTGGTGCTATGATTGCTGGATTTATGAGTATCTTATGATAAAGACTGAGATCACACAGACTGGCATCAGATATATTGTATATGATAATAATGATCGTATCGTCGTTATTACGTCTGATAGAAAACTTGCTCAAAAATTATGGGAGGAGAAAAGGGATGCGCAGAGGTAAGAAAACTGATATAATTGATTATATCGACATTCGTATTTCACAACTCGCTTCTGATATGCACAAAGCGAAAGACGAATACGACAAGCAATGGTATAATCGTATCATTCAAGAACTCAGTTGGGCAAGGTCGCAAGATCACAACTGTTACATGGGAGAAAACAATGGCGGAGTTTGAATTCGCTGGCATGACGTTCCGTGGTGGTAAGATAGTGGTGTTGATCACTGCTCTCTCTACACTTGGCGGTGGCGCATGGGGTGCGTTTGAATTTTATAACGACTACCGTAACATGAAAGCACAAATAACAAGTTACGTCGCTCCTGATCTTTCTCATATTGATCAAGAGTTAGCAGTGCAGAAAGAAACTATGGCATCTGTAGAGGCGAGTTTATCTGCCCTCTCGTTAAAGATTGATGCCTTGAAATCAGACTTGAGTACTGATATGGATAAGGTTGAAGCACTTGCTCGTCGCGTAGACGATACAACTGCAACTACCCAACGCGAATTACGAGATGATGTTTACGAGATTGAGATTCGAGTAAACGAAAGGATGAGGACTTTGGATAAAGACCTTCGAGATGCACGCAAAGATCTCGAAGAGAAGATTCAGATTATCCTTGACAATCCGCTCAATAATCCGTAGGAGGGGACATGGAACCTGAAAAGAAAGTAGTACAACTAGAACTTGAAGTTGATACTCGAACCGTTGACAGCGGCAAGAATCCATATCAAAACTGGATACACTTGGCACGAGCAGTAGATTCATGGCGGATCTTTCCTCGTCTGTTTTTATCAGTATACATATTCTTATTGTATAAAACAGTGCTTTGGTATATGGATCTACCAGAACCGAGTATGGAACAGTCAGGTTTGATTTCTGTTATTGTAGGTGCAGGTGCAGCGTGGTTTGGTTTGTACGCTGGAACTCACAAAGACTCGTCAGATAATAAGTAAAATCTAAACTCCTCTGCGATATAAATAACAGTACTATAATCTAAAATGGTACTGTCAAATGAAGTTTTCAGACTATATCGCAGAGGACGTGTCCAAAGGTCTCGCCAAGAAAGCAGACAAATCAGGTATCTCCGTCGGAACATTGCGAAAAGTTTATAATCGCGGTGTCGCCGCATGGAAGACAGGTCATCGACCAGGAACCACTCCTTCGCAGTGGGGTATGGCAAGAGTAAACGCATTCATTGTTAAAAAGAAAAAGGGTGGACTGAATCACGACAAGGATCTTGCGTGAAAGGTTACAATCCACAAAAACAAGAGTGGGGCACAGATGCCTCCGATAAACGCGCAAGGAAGATAACTCCGAACGAAGGGAAAAATAAAATGTTGCGGTTTAAACAGTTTTCTGAAGCAGAGTATCAAGGTAGGAAAGTTACTCTGAATAAACCAATGGCGGGTGACGTCAAGAAGTCCAAGGTCTATGTAAAAGATCCGACGACTGGTAACGTCAAGAAAGTAAACTTCGGCGATAAGAACATGAAGATTAAGAAGAATATTCCTGGTCGCAGAAAATCTTTCCGTGCTAGACATAACTGCGACAGTCCAGGACCAAAGACTAAGGCAAGATATTGGAGTTGTAAGGCGTGGTAGCAAAACCTTGGAAATCTCCAAGAGGTGTTGATGTTGTCAGAACCGAAGTCCATGCTGACCCCGATGGTCGGTTTACTTGGAATGGAGATAAAAAGAAAAGAAGTATAGTAATAGACCCTGAATATGGTACTGATGGTTGGTCTTTTACTGTTGAAGGGGATGAACGGGTAAGATCGTTGCTTCCTAGTGTGCCGTTTATATTGCCGCACAGCAAGGATAGATTGTTTTCAAGAGATTCTGAGGGCAGAGGTAATTTGTTTTTATTAGTTTCGACAATACCATTTGAAGAAGGGGAAGATCTCTACCGTTATGGCGACCCTGAGGATTCTTCGTCATGACATGGATTAATCCATATAAAGATATTACTGGACAAATTCATTCCTCAGAAAGGAAAGGGTTTGAACATATTCCGAATGAAGAAGTTGAAGGAAATATATTGTGGAGACTAGATTCGTCTGGAGTGACTTTTTGGATTGCGGAATCTTGTGGAGAATTTTACTGGCAGTATGATCATAAAATAAGGGAAGCGAGATTAGATAGTGACAACCCAACTTCTGGTTGGAATTTTAAGTCAGAGGTGGATTCTGATTGGACGCCCATAGTTTTTGGCGAAAAATTCATATTACCTCAAACTATGAAAAGACATTTTCGTCCAGATTCTGCTGGTGTAGGATACTTGATACTAAGAACAACAGTTGTACCCTTTGATATTGAACCAGACCCTAATTTTGGATTCAGGCCACAAGAATGAAAAATCCAGTAGCAAAATATGCCAAGAAGTTTAACAAGGGTGGTCCAATGCGAGACCGCAAGAAAGATAGTAAGCGAGGATACATGAAACACAAAGGCAAACAACAAAAGGAAGATGGTCAGCAAACTGATACTACTGGTCATACCAATGCTGCTGCTAAGAAACCTCAAGACTATATTGACCCGAAAGACGGTAAGAAAAAAGTTCGCATGGTTCCTGTACACAAAGATGTACAGAACGAAAAGTTAGATCCTTCGCAGGGCATCAAGGCATACATCGACGACTTTAAAAAGTCAGACGCACCTCAGTTTAAGGGTAAGTCCGATGCTAAGAAAAAAGAGATGGCAATTGCTGCATACCTTGATGCCAAGAAAGGCGAAAAGAAAGAAGATTGTTGGGACGGATACAAAAGGGTAGGCATGAAAAAGAAAGGTGGTAAGATGGTACCGAACTGTGTACCAGAAGGTTACAACCCTCGCGCTGCACGTGCTCAAAGTCATGCAGCAAATAAAATGTATGGTCGCACCTCTGACCCGATTGACAAGAAACCTTCCTCTGCTCCAAAGAAACCAATCTCTAAAGCAGATCTGTTTAGAGCACTTGATAAGAAGTACGGCAACCCTAAGAAGAAAACAGGAATATATGCCCCAAAGAAAGAAGGTAGCGATAAGATGAACGGCAACAAGTTCAATCCTCGAGATATGGTTACTTTCCAAAAGATGACTAAAGAAGATGCTGAAGCACGTGCACGTTTAAAGTTAAAGCACGCCAAAGAAAAAGAGAATCTTAAGAACCGTCACTCCAAGGAGCGCGAAGCAATGAAAGAAACAATGGATCCACGCGACTTCACTGACAAGCCAGGGCATGTTGTCGTCGTCAAGAAAAAAGACGGTACTAGGATGATCAAGCATTATCACCCCACTCCAGCGGGTGCGAAGAAGTATGCTGATCGCGTAAACAAAGTCAATAAGGTCGGCGACAAGGCAACTGTCCACAAGACTGATGGACGTAAGATTCATGAGGCGACCTCTAAGAAACTGGCAGATAAGATGAAGGAGTTGCGTGGCGGTAAAACTGGTTATATGCCCCCAGCGGAAAGAAAAGCACTGAAGGCAAAAGCGCAAGCGGAACTGAAGAAAGAGCGCGAAGCGAAGAAGGCAGCGCCACCTAAACCTGTATCTAAAACTTCTAAAGGTAAAGTGCGTACTGGTTCTGCGGATCCAGCAGATCGTAACATCTTTATGCAACTGCGCAAGGCACAAGACCGTGGTGGTAATCAAGCAGTGACTGTATCTCCTACTGGTAAAAAGGTGACACTGAATCCTAAGCAGATCGATATGATTTTAAAGAGGCACGACGGTCTTCAAAAACCAGATGATAAGCGAAGATTTAAAATTATGTTGATCAAATCATTGAGGGCGAAAGCAAAATAAATGCATCAACAAATCGCGGATTATGTCGAGGAAATAAAAGAAACATATCCTGATAACTTTTGCGAAAGTACTGTCTTAGAGATAGGCAGTTTAAATATTAATGGTACGGTGAGGGAACTTTTTGATAATTGTAACTACACTGGCATAGATATAATGAAGGGTCCCAGAGTAGATGTGGTATGTGAGGGGCAAAATTTTGATGATCCAGATGAAAGTTTTGACACAGTAATATCTTGTGAGTGTTTCGAGCATAATCCATATTGGCGCGAAACCTTTTTAAATATGTATAGACTGTGTAAGAAGGGTGGGTTGATGTTAATAACCTGCGCTACAGAAGGGAGAGCGGAGCACGGGACTAGAAAGAATGCACCAGCAGCGTCTCCGTTTACAGTAATAAAGGGTTGGAATTATTATCAAAATCTTACTGACTATGATTTTTATAAGAGTTTCGATTTGAACCGAATGTTTAAGGAATATGAGTTTAGTACAATACATGAAGATTGGGTCCACGACTTGCGATTTTATGGAGTAAAATAAATGCCTATCCTTTTAGTATTATTGTTGTTTGGTTCTATTGCTGGCGGTGGTTACTTTTATTACACCGATACGCAAAATACCATACGACAACTTGAAGCAAATAATGCAACTCTGAAGATTGCTGTAGAGGATAATCAGCGGACTATAGATACTATGAGAGAGAACGCTGAAAAGACAGCGGAGTTGACAGCAAAGTTGGAAGCGGATTTAGAGAAGTCCGAAGAAAGCAGGAACAAATTAATTGAGGTGTTTGGTAATCACGACCTCACGAGACTTGCGTTGAAAAAACCAGGATTGATTGAAAAGAGAGTGAATAATGGAACTAAGAAAGCATTCGACGGGATTGAAACTATTAGTGGCAAGCCTGCTCCTGCTGACGACAGCGGCGTGTAGCACAACTCCTAAAGAAGTTGTTGTCACTCGAACAGTAGTACAGTATCCTGAGATCCCACTAAGGAACTCTCCTCGTCCAATCAATATGATTGACGTCAACTGGTATACCGTTACCACTGACAACATTCACGAGTTTGAGGAAAGGTTTGAAAACGCAAACGGCGATTTAGTTTTCTTTGCGTTGTCTGTTCCGCACTATGAGAATCTGTCACTAAACCTTGCAGATATTCGTAGATACATTGAACAGCAGAAGGCAATTATCATTTATTATGAAGAACAGATTACAGCGCAAACAAAGAATATAAATAACGATACTAACTCTACTGATCAGGAGTAATAACGATGGACTTAGAATCCATGAAGAAAGTTTGGGAGGCATATCTCGAAGTAACCGAGAAGAAACTGTCTCCTAAGCAAAAAGAACTCGACCATGATGGCGACGGGGATATTGAAGGTAACGACCTTGCTGCTCTGCGTGCCAAAAAGGCGAAAAAGAAAGACGAATCTTCTTGCGGCAAAGATCGCATGAAGAAAGAAAACGACAACGGCGACGATGACGACGACGACAAGGAAGAGTGCCCGAAGTGTAAGGGCAAAGGTTGCGACCACTGTGATAACAAGGGTTATCATATGAAGGAAGAAGCACCTGCTGATCCAGTCGCTGGCGCACCTGCGCGCAAGGGCGATAAGAAGAACAGCGACAAAATGCAGAAAGAGTTTGTCGAAGTTCTAGAGCGTGCTGTTGCCTCGCCTGATAGTAAGCACACCAAAGGTGCTACGAAACCAGAAGGACTTCTGGACAAAGAATCTCCGAAGTCAAAAGAGTTTGTCGATATGCACAAAGTCGATAATACCTACACTGACTTTGAAGAGAAAGGTCACGACGATGTAGCGAAGGCAGGAAGGGCAGTGAAGTCTCAAGCATCTTCTCGTCGCGGTGACAATCTCGGTGGCGGTGACTCAAAGAGTCCGGAGAAAGTAAAAGATAATTCATAATTGGAGTTTGTTATAATGGAAGCATTATTTGTACTTGGTTTGGTTGCACTAGCAGGTGTTGTAATTTGGTATGTAATGAGCGAGTCGAAAGACTTGTTCCCGAAGGTAGAAGAAACAATTGAAGAGATCGAAGAAAAGATCGATGAGGTTGTTGATGATATCAAAGAAGAAGTTCAAGAAGCACTTGACTCATTACCATCTGCTGCTGAACTGAAAAAGTTGACGAAAGCAAAGTTGGAAGAACTTGGTCGGGATCTTGGCGTAGAGTTAGACAAGCGAAAGACCAAAGACAACATGATCAAAGAGTTACAAGAAAAGGTCGGCAAGTAAGTTTAAAATCTCAACTATATAATCTGTATGAATGTTGAGATAAACGAAGGCAATTTCTTGATCTATGCTGCGAAGAATTACCATACTCCTCGCAGCATCGATGCTGAAGAATTTTATGAAGAACTAAATCGCTTTAAGTATATCAAGCGATTGTTCAACAGGTACACTCGTGGAGGAGACTTGTGTGAGAGACTAATACTCAATCACATAACGATCCTCCTAAACGTATTTGGGCAGGAGGCAGGAGTCTTGATGTTGATGTTCAAGACTGGTGCGAAAGACCTGCCTGTACTAAAACCTTTCCTAGAATATCTGAAGGCATTGAGAGAAGGGGACTTAGAGGGAATAGAATCGGATCCTTGGGTGGTCCATAAATTGGAAAATATCTAATGGGACTTTTATCCAGAACAGGCGACCTAGTATACACCCTTCGGTTCTTGCGATTACTCACAACCAAGTTTGAAGATACAACTGCATACAAACTTGGACTCATTGACGAAAAAGGCAAAAAACTTAAAAGTGCCAGCACCTCTGAGGAAAGAGATGCGTACAACGCATTTCACCGTCTAGTCTTCAATCTTAAGAAATTACTCGAGAAAGTTCCTGGTGGCAGTAGCAAACTTGCCTCTTATGCCGCAGCACTTTTCTTAATCAAGGAACACCTGAACCTATCCGACTCCTCTGTCGACAAAATAGTGCAGGCGTCCGATGTGGATCCTCTAGAGGCACTTGCAGAAGGTAATTCATGGTTCTGTACTAAGGACGGTATGTTGTCTCCAGGAATCTATAGACTCGCCAATGATAAGATGCTCAACACTACTTGTGAAGAAGTTTGTAGGAAAGGCGATAAGGTGCGGGTCTTTGACAACACGTATTCAACAGGAAATATGCTCGGCGTAGAT
>Ga0213866_10001131_pt1 | contig 20080 bp, 17 predicted proteins | sample PICome_11_FD_160079 | JGI IMG/M metagenome (GOLD analysis project Ga0213866, IMG submission 160079) | Coastal seawater microbial communities near Pivers Island, North Carolina, United States - PICO284 | ecosystem: Environmental > Aquatic > Marine > Coastal | place: USA: North Carolina...
TCCACTTCTCCTTATATGTTATAAAACGTTCTCTATGGTATACGTGTCAAAGTTCCTTGGTTAAGGAAGTACGAGAGAGAGAGACGTATGTATACCTGTGTAGTTTATTGTGTTTTCGTGTTTGTTTTAGAAACAAAAAAACCAAAATTCAAAAACAAAACTTTATTATATAAGTTGTTGACTACAAGCGTACAAGCCGCACAAAGGAACAAAAGGAAACACGTTGTCCCGTCCACGTCGGTAGTTTTTTTTGCGAATTCCCACGACCTAGAAAGAGCTCGCACGTACGGAGCAGCGCTGACGGGATACATGGCATGAAGAACCGACACGAAACGTTGTCTTAGAACTTGCAACATGCTCACGCCTCACTTTAAGATCGAATGCGAGTTTCGTGGTCACCGTGATGACGTACGTTCAATATGTTCACGGTCAGGAAGTTCAACTCACTTCGCCACCGCTAGTAGAGATAAAACAATACGAATATGGAATCTAGATCATGATGAAACTTCGCTCCTAGATCAGAAAGTTTATGACGGGCACGACTCCTTTGTTACTTGTGTAAAATGGGTTCCTGAAGGTTACTTGGATATCAAGGATGAAATTCTTCTTTCAGGCAGTAGAGACAGGCGTGTTCTTGTCTGGAGCATTCCAAGAGGAGTAGTTTTGAAAGAATTGAATGGACACTCGATGGATATTACTGCAGTTATTGTCCTAAAAAATGGAGACATTGTTACCGCTAGTCAAGACTCTCACATTTGCGTTTGGAGAAATTTCAAGTTGCTCAAGGTATTTGGATTTTGAAAACTTCTTACTTTTTATACTAAATTATGTTGTGTTTTCTTAGACTCTTTCAGGTCACATTAGCTCTGTACTTTCTTTGGCAGCATTGGAAAATTCTGAATTTCTTTCAGGCGGAGCAGATGGAACTATCCGCCATTGGTGCAGCAAATATGGTTGTTTAAATACACTTCAAGCTCACACTGATACAGTTCGTAGTTTATGTCGTGTTCCAAATCTTGGTTTTTTGTCTGCTTCTCATGATACTACCGCGAAGCTTTGGTCCACCCAATATAAACCTGAATGCACTTTTATTGGCCACACATCTCTCGTATATTCCATTCATTTCTTTCATAGCAGTGAAAGAAATTGTTTCGTTGTCACATCAAGTGAGGACAGAAGTTGTAAAATTTGGAATATACGTGGAGAATGCGTACAGACAATTGTGCATCCAGGATGTGTTTGGTCAGTCTTAATGAAAGGTACAATCTTACTAACAGCTTGTTCTGATGGCATAGTAAGGAAGTTTACCTCGAGTGAATCTTTACTTGGTCCACGTGCGGGGGGATTTCTCACGAAGCTTGAGCATACAGAAAATTCCCAAATGAAAATAAATTCTGCAGGTAGCGACTCTAAAATCCTCAGTGAACCTGGATCATTTGACGGACAAGTTGAAGTTCGCACCGATAAAAATGGTAAATCAAACGCATACATTTGGAAAGTAGCCTTTCAGCAATGGGAGTTATTGGGTGAGGTCATCACAGAATCTCCTAGCCATGATAAACACATGAAAAGAAATGATTACATCTTTGACATTGATGTCCAAGACGGCGTGCCCCCATTGAAATTAACTTTCAGTAGTGGTCAAAACCCAGCTAGTGTTGCAGAAGAATGGCTTCAGACTCATATGTTACCATTCTCATACAAAGAGAAAATTGTTGAATTTCTTCTTCAAAATGTTCAGAAGAAAGATATTTCTTCTGAGAAGGATGAAAATGAAGTTTTGCAACATTTGCGTAGGACAGCAGTCTACATACCGACACTTTCGCATGTGTACTTTGATAAGATCAATTTCGAAGGAATCTTAGCGAGACTCACGGAATTCGGATTAAATGAGGAAAATAGAAATATTTTAGAGGGATCCAGCATATGGAGTTCAGATACGGCAAATATTATGAATGCACAAGTCCACGCACTAATAATTGAATTATTATCGATGAGGGTTGAGCAGTTGTTCCCAACTTTTGATCTGATCCGGAAAGCGATATTATTTCCGGATTATGTTGCTGAGCTACTAAAATATCATGTAGAACTTGAACGAGCTTTTTTGTGTGCCATAAGTCATCCAGCGACAACAAAAAATGTACTAACTGCTATTCGACTTGCAAGCAACTGCTTTGGAACTGAGGAACTGCTTGAAAAATTAATTTTCTCGCACTCAAAGGAGATCTTTTCATGTCTTACTTCAGTAGCTGAGCAACCATTGAAACCTTCTCTGTGTGTATCAATATGTACCTTTATTATGAACTTCTCAATTAGCATAGTAAGCGGAAGAATAGAAAAAAGAGAGGATCGCAATGAAATCTACCCTCTATTCCTAGAGGTAGTACTGCAACTCCTAAGAAACACTTCAGAAGAGGATGACTGCAGTAACATGAGATTGATCATAGCTCTTGGTAATTTTGCATACGATTCAAGTATTCGAAGGAAGTTAGTGAGCTTGGAAATACAGAAATATCTTATGAAGTATAAAAATCGGAAGAGCAGAACAGAGCTTCAAGTCGCTGCATCAGAGACATTAAATGAAATTTCAAAAGTATAATGCATGTGGGACTATGTTTCTGCAATTTTTCTTCTCATTTATTGGATGTTTCCAGCATAGTATATATCCATTTGTATTACCATAATAAACACTTTCTGAAGTTCAAGATAATCCATCAAGAAGATAGAATTCCATGACCAAGGAATCCTTCAACAAGCAAAACGCACGCGAGTGAAAACATAGCTAAACGAGCATTTACAATTTCGGCAAACGGGACGAATCCTATGAGACCAAGGGGTGTTTTCACCTGGAAATTTTTAATTCTGACATCGCAGGGTCAACTGCATATGCTCTTCCTCCCCTGAAACGTTCATCCAATTTGTACCGGAAAGCACCTCGTCCACACCATTCCTTGGCAGTTTGATTGTTTCGTGATTCAGACTCCAGCAAAAGTTCGTTTTCATCTATCAGAAACGAGGGTATCAAAGAAAGTAGCACTACTATGGCAGCAATAAATGGTGTAACACCATGTGTCACATTGAATAATAGTTGTTCAGTCAATGATTTCTTCATTATTACTTCGTTTATAAAACCTGAAAGTATACCTATCATGGCACACCTACCGTTTATTATTTCTGGTAGAACTCCATCCACACCAAATAGGAGTAGAAAGTCAACTGAAAGCAAAGTATTCAAAGGAGAAAGAAATACTGCCTCAGGAATAGTTTCCATTCCCATTCCTTCTGTTGTCAAAGTTTCTTTGTCTATTATTTTTACGCTAGTATGACCACTTTGTTGTAGTGAGTTAGTAGAAGCCATAACTGGCTCATCTGCACTCTCTGAGACAGAATCAAAGAGGAACTCATCACGGGCGGACTCATCTCTTCGAGAGACTTCACGATTCGAACTTCTCCCGGTCCCTTTTCCTCGTCGACGGTTGCCAGAAGCCGATATTACCACTTGTCGATATCTAGAAGGAGGCTGAACAACTTTTATGCCGGAACTAGAATTAAAGAAGCGTTTTGATTGTATACACATTTGCTAACGAGTGACAACAGCCTGACTCTTCTATTCTTGTCTCCCACTGATCGTCCTGTTTTGGTTTAGTCTATCGTTTGCGCAAGTTATCTTCGCTTCTTCGCTTACTCGTACCTGCGGCTTAAAAAAGAAGATGTCTTTCTTCCGCTGAACGGCCCGTTCTTTAGTCTTTATGTCTTTTGCAGCGCAAGTTTTCAAGTTTTTCTTCTCTCACTCGTTCTGCAGTCGTACGGTGCGGCGTAAAAAAGGGGGTACGCGGAGCGTTCTAATACCCACCGTAAGAAGGTAAGATTTTTTAGAGAAGGATTGCTGTAGGATAGGAAGTAAACTTAATAAACTCCTTCGCCTCCTGCCTGATTTAAATACCTGGCACAACAATTGCGTGAGTGTTGTGAGAGTAAATAATTGTATGAATAGAATTTATACGTGGCCAATATATATTACATTGTTATTTTGGTACATTTTTAAGTACTAAAATATATTGTACCATATATACACGGTAAAATACAAAAGAGAGGAAAATTTTGCCTGCTCCTAAAAAAAAGGAACCTCGCTCGTTCGCTCCCTCAATTACGATTATGATAACAGACAGTAGCACGACATACGGTTCTACTCTCTGCAACAATCAAAAGTACCTCGTACAATAATAATCTTAAAACCCGATCAAAATAAGTGGTTTGTGTGTAAAATGTTTCATTTAAAGACGAGGAAAGGCGCAAAACTGTATGCAACAGGTTCACGTCTTATAGTGAACTATCAGGAGCTCCTTCGCGTTTGGTCGAAAAGGAACGAAAATATATGCACTGACGAAGATAGTCAAGGAGAAATCTCATTTGAAGTATAGTGTACTGTAAATATCGCATGGTGAACATAGAACTTGCGAACTCGCTTCGTACGGAAAAAAGGTTGGCGCTTTTTAGAGAAAAATAACACGGCTTCCTGGATAGAGTTGAAACAATGTAAAATAAGTACTGCAGCATGGATCTCATGAAATTATAGTTGTTATGAATTGCTGATGAATCAAAGAAAGATGGATAAGACGATTAAAGCTGATGCATATGTTTTGATTGGAGAAGCACAGTTTTACAACCTTTTGAAGTGCCCATGGTCAGCTACTGTTGTACGTGAAGAGTCAAAAAACATTCAACTTGAAAACATTAGTTTAATGTGGGGGATACAATATATCTACTTGTCCGTAGAGAATATGTATAAGCTAGAAGTTACAGCTGGTCAGAATATCCTGGCAAGATCCATGTTTCCTGGAATAATTAGTCAAACCTTCCTAGTTGCTACCAGAAAAAAAACACGTGTGAGCGACTCTCTCTTGGGTGTTGATTCATTGCAAAATAAAACAGAAAATAACTGTAAAATGTTAGTTGTGCAGCAAATGAAGAGAATAGTAATTAAGTATCTAAAGGATTCGCATGCTAGGCAGCAAATTTGGGCGCAAATAGAGTCAAAAACCAATAATCTTGCGAAGAAAGAGGTACTCTTGTTATTGCAATACTTAAGCAAGGCTTCAGATATATCCAAAGCTAAAAGATTTATGCCAGTATCATTCCGTGCCAATATTACGGAGAGAATGCGTATTAAATTCACAAAAAAATGCATTCGGTTCGTCAAACTGGATTCATCTAGTCTATACAACTTATACCCAATCTTGAAGCGAATGCATTCTACTTTTGGTTTAAAATTTATTTCATATTCTTTCCATGAACTTGTTCTGGGAGTCACAAAAGAAAATCTCATACGGCAGTTACAGAAGTTGAAAGATTTAGCATTTGAATCTTACTGTAATCTTCCATGCATAAAGGGGCTCCACTTTTTTATGAAATTCAACCGACATCTCCATGATGACTATATATTCAAGATGATAAACAAATCTCTGGTCAAAGCTGACATGAAACACTTTACTTCATTTTCAAAAACGAGAAATTCTGAATTGCACGATTGTTTCAAGTTACTGAGGGAAGCCCCTAAATATGTATGTCCGCGGAGTGTTCTTTGCAAAAAGTACTGTATTGATGAAAAAGATACTTCCTTTAAGGAGTTCGAAAGCACAACTCTGAATGATTGCGTTGAACGCCCTGAGAAGCTTCTGCAAAAATCAATTCCTTTTCGAACTTCAAGCTATTGCATACCTGCAAATTTTGCCTTCTTGGAGACCTGCAAACTGGAAGGGAAGCAAAAATCAGACAAAAATATACTGTTAAATACAGAACATAAAAAAAAAGAACGGATCTCAGAACATATTTGTGATATGCTCTGCTGTCAGTCCGTATCATTCACAAGATGGCACATGAAAGAGTGTATGACAGATAAGATAAGAATCAACTGTTACGAAGTCCGTAATTTAAAAGTCACATCAACTTTCCCTCTAATTCAGGATAACGTTATTGTAGCAGATTCAGAACCATATTTAGTAACTTGGTCTGATATTGGAGGATTGGATGCTGTGAAAAAAGTGATTCGAACCGCTATACAATTGCCAACCATGTATGATGAACTATTTCAAAGCCACAATAAAGGTTTGATATTATATGGTCCACCCGGAACTGGCAAAACACTATTAGCCCGTGCGATTTCAAATGAATGTCAGTTGAAATTTTTTATGATAAAAGGACCGGAAATCATAGATATGTATGTGGGAGAAAGCGAACGACACATGCGACAAATTTTTCTCGAAGCAAAAGAAGCGGCTCCTTCAATTCTTTTTTTTGATGAGTTGGACGCCCTGGCTTCTAAGCGAGTAGATAATGAGAGCATGAACAGTACTTCTAGAGTTGTGAGTCAATTAATTTTGGAGATAGATGATCTTTCAAATTTTCAAAATGTATTTATAATGGGTGCTACAAATCGTCCAGACAGAATAGATGTGGCACTTCTTCGTCCAGGCAGATTTGACAGACTCATTTATGTAGGAGTTGATCCTACGGTTGAGGGTAAGGGTCAGATAATGAAGTCGCTTACTAGGCGCATGAAGTTAGCTCCAGAGATAGATTTTCATTCACTCGCTGAGACTCATGCATCAAGGTATTCAGGTGCAGATTTATACTCAGTGTGCGCAAGTTCATGGCTGAGAGCTTCCAAAAGACACATGCAAGGAAAGGAACGGTGTAGTGATCCAGACGTGGTAGTCAAAATGGAGGATTTTATTTCTTCTTTTGCAGAGTTGAAGCCTTCTTTATCAAAAGAGCTGATTGAGTACTATGAAGATCTAAATAGCTCGTTCAGTGAAATTACTTTCGCATAATATAAGCGTACCGGTGGTACCAATATAGTACACCATAAAAATATATATCTTTCATTCTTCTTTCTTTTTCTTTGCTATTCTTGCAAGAGTTCTAAGGTCTGACTCCATTTTTTCTTTCTGTTTTACTAACAATTCCTTCTGAATGTTAGCTCGAGTTTCCACAGCTTGTCGAGCTTTATGTTCTGCCAAATATAAGGCCTGATTAAATTGAATAATATACAACATACAGAGAAGTAAGGAGATGCTTACCTCAGAAAGATTGGCAAATTTATCATTAATTTGCAAAGAATTTAAGTTTCTTCCATCAGCTGCTAGTCTTTTGTCTAAAGGTATTGTATAGCCTTTTGGATTCTAAAGTGATCGCTATAAAATAAACAAAGAGCATATAGAATAACACTCTACCTTCCAATTTGAAATCGAAGCTGGTATGACCCATTCCTCAGGAATACTTTTCCTTTCTCTCTCTGGGCTATGATGTATAGCCTCAGGTACAACTGAACTGGAACTCCTAGGAACCTGAGAGAATTACAGAAGGAACAACAGAAATAATATCTTTTACTTTTTTATGTCTGAACTTCGAAGGTTCAAGAGGGTCGAGAGGTACTTCTTGCATTCTTATGACTTTAGCACTTCCCTCACTACCGAATACGGAATATTTAACATAAGAAGGGTCATTCCTCTTCAAATCTTTCTCGCTTCCTGCTACTTTCAGTCCAGAGCCTAAGCGAAACTCAATTCCCTTCAATGTTCTTTCTTTTGAGGCTTCAACGCTTTTTTGCCCTGGTCTAGTCTAGAAAAAAATATTAAGAAAATGTTCTTTTTATGGTGAGTCGAAAGTTTACATTACTATCCAATGCCGGATCTTCGGAGAATGAGTCAGGTTTCAAAGAAGATCTTTCTTTTCTTTTCAACGTTACTCTTTCATATTCTTGAGATGGGTCTTGTAACAGGCAACTCCGTGGTCCTTTAGGTTGCTGGTAAACAAAAAATTCGGGGAAAGACCCCCCATCCATGAAGTTTTTAACCCCGAACAGGGAATGATCCAGAGTGCGCAAACCGTAAGGTTCAACCGCCATATTATTACGCGCAAACGATCAGCCTTATTATATCTTATGGATGTTCGAACCTGATTTCCTTTCTTTCACAACGGCAAAATTTTTCCTACGTAAGAGGACAGACATACAAACAAGAACGTTATAACGCTCCTAACAAGAAACAAGAATCTAGTGTACTACACGACACTTATGGGAAGAAATTAACTTCCATTCCTCTCACTTATGCTAAGGTGAGCACTAATAAAGGCTTGTTGTATATTTTTTCGCCCTTCTTCCTCCTTGCTCGAAAGACGAAAGTCAAAACGTCATAAGACTCGTAGAGACGTAGACTCAAGCACCGAAGCACTGAGCACTGGGAACCTCCATATCAAAAAAAGCACTCCCAGCCAGCAGCACAGGAGCAGCAATAATAAGCAGGCAGGAGAAAGATTTTCTGACAAAATTAAAAAAAACAGATATAGTCCCTCAGATACTGGTAAAATCGTAAAAAAAGAAATATAAGGTCATAGGACGATATCTTCCGAGAGACAAAAAACTTCTTGTTACTCACAACTCCGATACAATAACTTCTGTCGATCAGTATTGGACCAAATAATATCGATTGTCTTTGTATTATGATGAGCTCTACGTCATGTGTTACAGTCGCTGTTCGAACACGAGCAGCGAATTTAAATTCACACCGATCTGGTAAGTAGCGCCTATTTTGCATCTGAATTTCCTCGACTTTTTTCGAAACTGAAGCGAGTTTTTTTTCGTGTAAGACATATGTAATAGCTACTCATCCTTTTATTTATGGTATGCAGGTATGGTTGTAACGAAAGGATTTAAAAAATCATCGGTGCGTTCTCCAAGAGGCAATTATGGCATAGTTCGCGCTGCTTCAAATAACAACACGTTTGATGATGACTGGTTGAAAGCAGAAGTCCCAGTTCATCTTTTGACTTTGTTTGGCTGGACTATTCCGTCTGCATCTCCCTGCCCCGCCTTTGAGAATAACAATTCATTATTCTTTATGTTGTGCCAATCCGTGTCTGAGAACTTGGGTCACTTTCCCACTGGTCCAGCTTTAGATGACAAATTCTGGCTGTATCTCATCACGTGGCACATCGGATTATTCACCACAATGCTTTTGGGTCAGATTGGTTACCAAGGAAGAAAGCAGGGTTATTTTTGAGGGCCATGAAAGCGTGACATACTTTCTAGTACGTAGCCATCTTACTTAGGATTTGGTGAAGAAATATGCCGTGAATGTACTACGAAATATATTGAACTCAACAACTTTTCTTCTCAAACTGTCAAAAGAACTTTCTCAAACTGATCACTGTCTTGCATACTATGCAGTGCAAAATTTCTTTTCGAAGAACTTTTGAAACTGGTCAGCATATGCGACTGGGCGTACCGTGGAAATAGGTTTTGGTGCGAATATACATTTTATTACGTGAGCCACTCTCTTCCCGTTCGTCCAACCCTGCAGAAAATCTATAATTCCGACATAAACTATGTACAACTTGTCACCTTGCCGAACCTCGAAGTAGTTGTGCATATCCTCATGAGTCTTTGCACTCTGTGAAAGAATTGCCGCATGCTCTCTATCTACGTGTTTAATTGCCACGATCATAGAATAATCCATTAAGTTTTGCTCAACAAAAAACTGCACGTCTCCTCTAATCATTTTCATAACTTCTTTTTTCTGTTCAGTTGTGAGAATAATTGAGCTCGTGTAAGCCTCTCGTTTACCCTCAACGTAGTGAAGGCGTTTCTTCGATACTTTGCCAATGGCCTCTAAAAACATCCAATCCAGCCGCCAAAATCTCTTATGGATTTCCTCTACAGTATTCCCACTTCGTACCAACGTCTTGTCATCTGCAGTACCCTTCAAGTCATAAATCATATCCCATTTTTTTATATGCAGAGGAATGCAGTTACCCATTCCAATATAGAATTTTCCGTCTACACGTCTAATAAATACGCACAAAATTCGGCATAGGAGCGAATCCCTAGAGAGAACACGCTCTGAATATAACTCACAAAAATTTCGACTCAATATGGTCCGCTTGTCGGAAATTGAAAGCTCCTTCACAAAAAAGTTTCCACACATCGAACGACTTAACAAGCTTCCTCCCTTCCCTCCTCCTTCTCGAAGATTTCCAAAATCAAAATTAGAGAGTAAGAACTCATCCGAAACGCCAAATTTGCTCCTTATTTTAGCAAAAATGTCATCATAAAGAGTTTCAACTAGTTCGTTGCCAACTATCATCAGGGGAGCGAGTTTGAAAGTTAAGTTGTCTACTGGAGAAGGTATGAACAAGAATAAGTAGAAAATCTTATTGCATCACAAGTCGCGAACTTGTTATAGAACAGTATGTGTGCCGAATTTAAGCTTAAGTATTGTAGCGTTGCGATATTGCTAGGAAGGCGCGCAAGGCCCCGCGGAGCATTCGTGGGGGTTCTAAAAATAATAAAAACTTTGCACGAGAGCAGGCGCGGGAGAGCGCGAACACAAAATATGGGCATAAGCAGAAAATGAGAAAAAAAAATTATACATACCGTTAGATAGATGGGCAAAAGCTGTTACACTATTCTTAACTGTAAACTGCTAGTTCGAACCACTTCAGATTTCAGGAAAACTAGAAATACTTCGCTACATAGAAACTAGTACTAAAGGAATCAGAGTGCCTGTGACTATTTTCTGACATCGTTCAAAGCTTACTCGTTTATCGCTCATATTCTTTCAATATACACTAAGAGCCTATAACCAAGAAGGTTTGAACTGCAGCCTGAATTGCAACAACCCTAACACGGAGCCAAAAAAACGTTCTGAGATAATCATGATAGTTTCACGTCCATTTGTGACATGCTTATTGCATACGAAACCTCATTCCTCTGGTGCTAACAATGCACGTGTCACCCATCTCCATCTCCACAAGTTCAAAGTTTTGAGTGAGAGCTATGAGATGAAAGCTGAAGTTGCGGGACCCCTCACGAGGTTGACTAGAATAAACTATAGGAAGGTGAATTTAGCCTCTAACTTATCGAAGTACAACGTAAATATTCGGAGGCGTCAGCACAATACTTCGATTAGAGCATCAGTGAGCTCATCATCAGTGACCCCATTAGAAAAAGATGTCCATTATTATTTAAATAAGGGATTGGGTTCCATCATACTGCTGCTTGCTACTGGGGTGGCACTCACTTTTGCAAACCTAGCAAAGACTGCTCCACTCTATGAGTTTTTTTGGAACAGTTATATAGGGCCCAAAACTTTGAATTTATGTATGACCTTGCATCACTGGGTAAATGAAGGACTAATGGCGCTTTTCTTTTTCACTGTTGGTCTGGAAATAAAAAGAGAATTCATCCATGGAAGTTTATCTAGTTTAAAACAAGCCATTTTACCGTGCTTTGGTGCTGTCGGTGGAATGCTAGTTCCAATATTATTCTATTTGGGTTTCAACCTCGCTTCATCCAATGGGGTAGCAGCAGGTTGGGCCATACCTATGGCAACAGATATTGCATTTGCAATGGGTGTATATGGATTTTTTAAGAATAAAATGCCAGCTGGTGTAGCTGCTTTTCTACTGACTTTAGCTACTGTTGATGACCTCGGGGCTATATTGGTCATAGCTATCTTCTTTTCAAAAACCTTAATTAAAGAATATGTTTTTCTTGCTATAGCTGTATCCGGGGTGATGCTCGCTGCGTGCAAGAGAAATGTCACAAATATGAAATTGTACATGTCGCTTTTTGTATTGTTGTGGTACTTCTTGTTACAAGGTGGAATCAACGCAGATATTGCTGGCGTTATAACAGCTTTGGCCATACCTGGCAATTCGTTGGCTCCAGTTAATTCCAAGGCTCCCCCAGAACATGAAGGGCAAAATGCTACTCTCTTAGATCATTTGATACATGCTTGGAGCCCATGGACCACATTATTGGTGATGCCTCTCTTTGCATTGGCAAATACTGCGGTTTTAATTGATCGTGCTGTATTTGGTTCAATAATGACTACGCCTATTGGTCAAGGTATTTTTTTTGGCCTAGTGCTTGGCAAGCCCATAGGTATCGCAGGTATTTCGTGGCTAGCTATTAAGTTGCGAATAGCCAAATTTCCAGAAGGTATGCGTTTAAAACATCTGGGAATTGTCGGACTTCTGGGAGGAATAGGTTTCACAATGTCACTGTTCTTAATAGAAATGGCACTTTCAGGTAATCTTGCTGCTATTAAAACTGCAAAGATGGCTATATTGAGCTCAAGTTTTGCATCGGCCTTACTTGGCTGTGCGTTCATGAAAAGTTTGCCTGAATATCACTTTAAAAAAGAATAAATGTTGTACTCTTGAGATATCTGTGGACAAGGTACCTGGTAATTAAATGATATTATGAATAATAAGATTGTAAGACTTGCGAATAATTTTTCAATCTATCAAAAACATTATCAGATATAAAAATGCCATATTCATCTTGGTACGAGGGAAGGTATTTCAAGTTTTTGTCGTGCCAAATCCAAAACAGTGCTCCGCTCCCATTGTGCAGAAGCACAGTATGAACTTCGCTGTAAAAGCGACAAACTTTTGTTTGACGTTGATATTCTGTAGTAATCAGTAAACCAATTTTGTTATTTCTATTTCCAAAACCGGTGGAACCATATTCACTGAGCACGAAAGGTTTTTGCAAAATGTTGAACGAGTCCTTGGAATGCTCCTCTATCCATGTCCTTGAAAAGTTGAGACTCCCATTTCTCACCTGCTTTCTATTCCGTACTGAGAGCAGATTCCAGTTGTCTGTCCATAGATGGCTTGAAGCATAATCAATTTCTTCGAATAAATGATCGAATATGAAATTCTGCCCAGTATCACTTGCCCATGTTGCGGGATTAACGTAACTTTTTGTTGATGCATAGAAACCCTCTTCACCAACTGTGAGTAGGTGCCTCTTATCTACTGATTTCACTGCCCTTGCTGCATTCCATATCCACTTTTGTAATATGCCCTTGCCACAAAGTCTGCATCTTGGCTCGTTCTGTACAAAGAGTTGAAGGAAGCAAGTTAAAAATAGTCAAAAATAAACTTACCATGAGTTCCCATGCCATGACTGCGCTTTCATCACAGTATCGAGTATCAGTAATTTTGCTTTTTCGCAGAAGCATGCGTTCTACATGGCTAATATACAAACTGAAATAATTCTGACCTGTGAAGAAAGAGCCTCTCCCATATTGGGAGTGCTCAGCAGATAAATCCGAAGACTTTCTACTCGTTAGCATGAAGGAAGTAATACCGCCAGTATCGGGCCAAAAATCTGTAAAAGATAGTATTAACTTGAGACCATATGCCCGCGCCACCGCTGAAATCCAATCTAAAGCGCCAAGCAATCTCTCATCGTATACCCTGTCTTCTAAAAATAAAGGATACTTTGAGTTTATACTATAAAACCAAGTCCGCAAACAGGTGAAGTTCAAAAGTATTGCTTGATCAAACTGTTTCAATATTTCATTTTTTCCTAGGCTCTCCGAATAAATTGCTTGGAAGGATCCGTGCGATAACTCTGCAGCTTGTTCAATAAGTAGATAGGTATTGAAACCAACTGGTTTCCATAACTTATTACTCAGCACGAACTCTGTTCCTGCAACTTTTACGAAATCCGATGGGTACACATTCGGATTGGAATGCGAAAAGACTTCGTTTTGAGAAATCTGAAAATAAGCCAAAATGGCTAGCAGGATGTTACGTGTGAAAAGTTTACGCAATCGCATAGACATATTTCATACAAGTATTGCCTAGAAATTTTCAAATTTATTGGAGAACGCGTGAGGATATGACGAAAATTTTGATTGTCGTAAAACGCCATTTTTTCTTGTTTTCACGAACTCTGAATGGTGTACTTGTACCTCTTCTTCTTCTTCTTCTTCTTCTTCTTCTTCTTCTTCTCTCTCTCGATATCAGAACCAAAAAGCAGCACGAAGATTCGCACAACAAAATATTCGCAATTTTCTTGCAAGTTCCTTGTACACCTTGACAGGAATTTGAAAAGAAAACCTGTCATATTCTTGCAGAACGTTACTCCCGCATGCTCTAGAAAAAGGGGCAGAATGTGAAAACAAACACGATTTTCATACAATATCGACAAAAAGTTCTAGATGAATCGCAGTAAAATTCGGCATGAGCATGGTATAAACGTCTCTAAAATATACTTGCAGAGATCAAAATCTTTCTTCGAGAAGAAACGTACAAAGTTTTATGTTAAAAAAGTAACTTTAATATTAAGTCCTCGTGTGTTATTCTATGTTCTAAGAACTCTCGAGCACTCATTGTATGTGAACTATCGTGGCAGATTTCTAAGTATAAGAAGCGCGGAAACTATAACGTCACAACTTCTGCAGTTATTGCATTTCAGATGGTCGTTCCCACTGCGATACACCAGTTTTTGAGTTGTAGTAATAAACATAGCCTTCTGGAGCAGTATGTTCTGACCAACCATGAGAAGGTGCTTCTGACTTATCAGAATACCCATATCCAGGTTGCTTTTGACCTTCGAAGCCGCCTTGCGAACCCCATGGGGCGGATCCTCCTCCATAGCTTGGGGCATTCCCTCCATAACCGTATCCACTACCTGGACCACCACCTCGTGCATAACCATATCCTTGAGAAGAACGTGGAGGTCCACGCTGTGGTGGAGGAGCTTGACCACGGGGAACTGCTGACTTCACTTCGACGCGCTTACCTAACATATCGTGATATCTATTCTGTAAAACTTGCTTCGCACTGTCCTCACGTTGAAAACTTACAAAACCAAAACCTCTAGATTGGTGATTATGTGGATCCCTCATCACGAGTACCTTCACGATTAAGGCTCAGAAATCAAATAGACGTTCATGCGAAATATACTCACCTCAAGTACTGGTCCAAATTGGCTGAAAAAATTACGCACAACACCCTGTTGAAATCCAGAATTGCGTTAGTACATTTGATGCATAGAACTTTCCACGCTCAACAAATTGAGAATTATGCTAACGCAAGAGAAAAATGAGAAAAAGCGCGAGGAGATACGATGCGATATTTTAAAAGAGAGTTACCTCATCTACGGAACGATCAAGTCCACCAACGAATATTTTGGCAAGGGATGAACCCTCCATACCAGCAGCGTCCCCCATGAAAAGCCTCTTGTGTGAATATTACACTTGAGGAAGTCTGCACGCGAAAAGATTCCGGAAAGTGATGCTCGATTTTTCTGCTCTCCACTAAAGGGAAGTTTAGGGTATTGAAATTATTTAGGGTTTAATGGATGGAAAGCGTGCGCAAAGTCTCTAAAGGTAACATAACATCTATGTGGTTCTTAAAAATTTTGTCTTCAAGGAAGGAGGCCTCTTAACTCCGATCGCACGCAATAAAAAAAAGCAGCTGAACTAAGAACCATCTATAGATCTATGATTATCTTATAAACCAAAATCAACCAACTACGCGCAACTAAAGGTGCTGCTTACAAGGAATAATAGAGTTAATAATTAAGTCTTCAAATCCATATAATAATAACGTGGAGGGGGTGGTAAGAACAACTCAAAAAATACCGCACATCGTCCGTGCCTAGAACTCTAAGGCACTGGGTCTATAGTGTTATTCTGCCAATTGACAAATCGCAATATCAGAATATCAGAATAGCTTACTGTGACAGTTCAAGTTTTCATAAGGGACCATTTGCCACCTCCTTTCATTTTTAAAAATGCGCCGTAGCCGATTGCACTTTATCTGAACGTCTCGATAAATGGTAATCACTCCGGTGCATAGCGTCTGTGGAGAAACAGCATTCGTAACTCAGTTCAAACCTGCGAAAAATTTACAGTAAGGCCACGAATTAATTTATGCGGTGTAACAGTAGTGGCCTTGCCTCTTCTTTCGTTCCGGAATTATTCCGGACAAAAATCCGGAGGCCCCGGGTTGGAACAATCCGAAATAGGTTTAAAAGTAACACGTTCTCCGAAGATTCTGCAGATATACGCAATTCTCTAGAGAAGCTTGGCTTGATACTTGGAGAAAAAATTGGTGAGGGTTCTTCTGCTTTGATATACTGCGCTTTTTCAACTGGTCTGAGTGGTTTTGGAAAAACTAGTTGGCAAGGCGAAAAGGGGAAAGTTCATGCAGTGAAGGTTGTAAAGCTTTCTGAAGGTAAAGAAGAAAGCGTTCTCCTTGCATTTCATGAAGAATATGCGATACTGTCAAGTCTAAGTCATAGAGGAATTATAAATATATATCACTTTGATAATTTATTTATGGTCATGGAGTACTGTAGTGGAGGCAGCCTTTTTGAAGCTTTACATTGCACGAATATAAAAGCAAAAAATTTACTCAGCCAAGAAACGGAAAGGGAACTTATCTCGTTTATAGATGAGAATATGCCTATTCTAAATTTACCCATGTTAATGTTGGATATTGCGGAGGCACTGAGTTACCTACACGGGTGTGGCTTTGCTCATCGCGACATAAAATCAGCGAATATACTATTGACTTGGGATAAAGAACTTAAAAGAATGATAGCTAAGCTTACAGATTTTGGATCAGCTGACTCGGTTTCAATCGTTCCCCTTAGGAAAAAGAGAGGTCCACTTCATTTTTTTCTGGGTTTGCAGACAGGATTTTATCCAGTTGGTTCCTTGTTGTGGATGCCACCGGAGATGCTTGAGCCACCTTTTCAAGGGGAAAAAATCTATGCTAGAGCAGATAAGACAGACACATATGCGTTCGCTATCGTTTTGTGGGAATGTATGGAGTGGCGAATTCCCTGGTATGGGACAGAAGTGCCGACACGTAAATTGGTAGTTGAAAGAGTTGTCAAAAGTAGGTCGATGCACTTACCTTTGCCGAGAAAAGTAACAAAAGAGTTTGCAGAACTTATGACAATTATGCTTCATAAGGATCCAAGAGAAAGACCGAACTCTGTAGAGGTCCTTGAAAGATTAGAAGATATTGCTGGATTGTGGGATACGGGACAAGCTTACCAAAAAATATCTTCATACCTAAGCATCAATAGATCCAAAGAAGAATACATTTACAATGTTCTCTCTTCTCATGCTTCTCACACGTCTTCTAATCTGTAGTTGCGAGTTGCGAATAAAGAAAATATTTACGATCATACTTTACAAAATTTGATTAAATTTGATTGAGACTGAAAATAACATGTAGACACAGGCTACAGTAAATGCCTTTAACCGCGATTTAGACTCCAATTTAGTTTATTCTTCTTTCGAAGAGGAGAGAGTTTTGTGCGGGACCAATTGAATTTCTATATGTTTTTTTAGTTCAATGATATTGATAGGAAATTGCACAAGCACTTGCGCAAGTTGTTTATTACGAGAGGGTGAATGCAGAACAGGAACTTATAGAAAAGGATTCAGACCCTGAAGCTTTGAGACGCATCTTAAACGAAAGCCCAAGCAAGAATCTTGTCACAGCCATGTCTGAGGTAGTTGCATTGGTAAAGCTGGGAGAGTGCGAGATTCAACTGAATATCATGCTTTCAGTGTCATCAAATTCTTAGTGAGAAGCTTGAATCAATTGAATCAGAAGAATAATGTTCACAAAAGTTCTCTACCTACGTGAAACTATCGTATTCATTATGGTCACATGTCAGAATGAAAAACACTGCTTATTGCAGAAGCTTCCCCGGGACTGAATGAACGAACCATCACATGAATCACCGATTTTTGAAATAGTTTTTATCTATATTTTATTGCTGATCCCCAGAGCACTAATTTTTGCTGCACTAAAAGCACTAAGATAATCACTTCTGCGTATTCGAAGAAGTCTGACAGGTCCCTTTCTATACGCACGAAAATCTGGAATATATTCGAACTCTGGTTTTAAAGACAAGGCTTTCTGTCCCAAATAACACCAAGGTCCAATATCTGACTCGAAATCATCAGAACCAGCGTAAACTACAACACGTCCCTGCAATACAAGTATGAAAAAATCGGCCGCTATTCCTTTACTATAAATGATCCGGGATTCTGACTCGACTTCGGTATGAATACCAGGAGTAGAAAGTAGCTCGTTCCCAACTTTTGTTTTTTCTAAAGCACTGGCGTCAAACTCATCACAAGAATCATCATCCTGTTCCTCTAATGATGACATTTGGACAAGTTTGCGCAAAATCCCTGGCTCGTATTTTGCAATTTTTTTGAACTCTGGAACATTCACAGAAAGAAAGGCAACAATCGCATTTATCTCACTCGGAGATAGTCGTTTTTCGTAACCTTCCAGATGCTTATGTTCAAATAATTTCATGAAATTCGTCGGGTTTGGACGTCTTGCACTTCCACGAGACTTTACTCTAGATTGTGTATCATTCACATCAATGTAATTATCCGTTTCATCTACAATTTCATCTTTTATCACAGCTTCAATAACATCTTCGAGGGTAATTATACCAGAAATCTTCTTCAGGGATGAGGGTTTGGATTTTTCAGATGCTGACGACACTACCTCAGAATGGTCAGTTACCTCCACAAACGACTCAGCAGCATCATATGCGAAAAGCATGTGCAGATAGGAAGCTTTAAATTCAAGAAATACTTTATCAAGCGTCGTGGAGTCACTCACAGTTCGTACATACCCACTTTCACTATTACCATGAAACGAAATTACTGCTGCTACTTCTATTTCATCGTCTGGATCGATTAGGATCAAATCCTTAGTGAACAAAATTCCAACAATATTATCACGAGAAAACTCGTAAACCGGAATACGTGTGAAACCGCTTTTATATATGCTCATAAGTACAGTGAAAGTCAGTCGCGTGTGAACGTTGACCATGAAAACTTTATCGAGCGTTGTCATCACATCTGATACATGTTTTTCTTTGTACTCTAAAGCTCCGGTAAGCATGTTACCATCATGAGAAGATATAGCACCAAAATCTTCTCTAGCGTCTGGATGTTCTACGTGAATTTTAACTAAGTGCTTCAGCTCATCTTGCGTGTGGAAGTTTCCTAAGTCACGCCCTAATATCCTATCAAGCAGCTTCGATATTGGCCATGCGAATGGAAAAAGTAGAAAAATAAAGCACTTCACAATCCAGATCGTGTGTGCCCCGATAGCTAGACCATGCCGTGAGCATGCAGCTTGAGGTGCAATCTCACCGAAAATGACTATTGCCAAGGTTGAAGTAACTAAACCTATGGGTCCATCCGTTAAATCAGCTAGTAAAATTGCTATGAATGCGTTTACTTACAAAAACACTTCAGTACATATCTATGACAAAGTTGAAAATTTACGTTACCTGCAGTATTTCCCAGCAACAAGGTGCAAAGAAGTAAATTACCTTTTGAGCGTACTGGAAGAATGACTTTTGCATATTTACGCTCATCAGGCTCTCCGGCTTCGGCTATAATATCGAGCCCAATTACATCAAGTGACATTAAACCCAGTGTTAAGCCAGAAAAAAGAGCAGATAAAATTAAAAGCATTGCAGAGGAGAGTCCTGTGACCCACACTGGGAAAGCAGCAGGTGGAATAAATTCCCAACTAGCCGCCTTGTAGCAAGCATCGAAGCAACTAACTCCCGTCTGATTCGTACAAGCTAATACACAAGAGAGACGTTCTTGGGAAGATGACATCACTATTAACCAAGCTCAAAAGAAACGTAGAGAGGAAGGTGAGAACGATTTAGCCTATTTCACTTTAACTCATAGGTAAACCGTGCTCAAAATCAAGACCAACATAGATGCACGCGTGAAATAAGGTACCTATGTTATACCTATACTCTGCAGATGTGCGTGGATTGTAAATTGTTTCAGTTGAAAGGGAAATCTTTTTTTCCTGCTCTCGCCGCCTCGCTTCAATATGCAAATAGCAGAAAACCAAAATCGAAAAATTTCAAAGTTCGGTAGTATATTATTATTCCAAACCCAACCTTTTTTCTCGATAAAAAGCTTTTCCCACTGCCCCAAAACGTGCACCAAAACGAAGCGCTTAAAAAAAGATTGCTATGACCATATGCCATATGCATATGGATAGTTTTTATTTCCAAAAATAAAAATTGAAAAAAAGAAAATAAAATGTATCAACTTTGTCTGCATATCATGGTCTTGTTTCAATCTGACCTTACTTCGAAGCACCAGCACGAAGGTTCCGTACGCACGAAATTGTCGGCAAGTGAAGCGATCACCGATGATACTTATTATGTGGAGTTGAGTATCTGCTACTCAAT
>Ga0213866_10001132_pt1 | contig 20077 bp, 18 predicted proteins | sample PICome_11_FD_160079 | JGI IMG/M metagenome (GOLD analysis project Ga0213866, IMG submission 160079) | Coastal seawater microbial communities near Pivers Island, North Carolina, United States - PICO284 | ecosystem: Environmental > Aquatic > Marine > Coastal | place: USA: North Carolina...
TTGGTGGTTTAGCTTATTCTAATTAATTTAATTTTTTTTTCTTATTTATAAGTATAAAAAGAATTTATTATGGGTGGTGGTTTATTGCAATTAGTTGCTTATGGTGCCCAAGATGTTTATCTAACTGGTAATCCTCAAATTACCTTTTTCAAAGTAGTCTACAGAAGACATACTAATTTCGCTTTAGAATCTATACAACAAACTTTCAATGGTTCCGTTGGTTATGGTCAAAGAGTAACTGCTACCATTTCTAGAAATGGTGATTTAATATCTAGAGCTTATTTAGTTATTAAAACAAAGGATCAAAAACTTGTACCATATTTTGGGTTAAAAGTTATAAAACATGCTGAAGTCGAAATTGGTGGTCAAAGAATAGATAAACATTATGCTGATTGGATGTATATCTGGAATGAATTAAGTATGCCTGTTGCTAAAAAAGAAGGTTATTATAATATGGTTGGTGGCAAAGGTGGTGATGAATTAGCTGATTTATCATTATATGTACCATTAGAATTCTGGTTCTGCAGAAATATAGGTTTAGCATTGCCTTTAATTGGTTTACAATATCATGAAGTAAAAATTAATATTCAATTCGAAGAACCTGGATTAGTTGTACAAAGTGGGAAGGATTCCGCGACTAACTTATCTGCTTCGTTATGGGTAGATTATATCTATTTAGATACTGATGAAAGAAGAAAATTCGCTCAATCTTCCCACGAATATTTAATTGAACAATTACAATTCACTGGTCGTGAATCTGCTACTAACAAAATCAAATTAAATTTCAATCATCCTGTTAAAGAATTAATATGGGTTGTTCACGATAGTGGTATAGTTGCAGAAGATTGGTTTAATTATACAACAACAGTAACATCTGGTTCTGCTGTTGTTGAGGGAGCTATAATTTCTAAAAAAATTTCTGACGAAGGAAACTCCACCCCAGCAGTTTATGATCTCCCATATTCTACTTATGTTATATCAATGGGTCCAGGAGCACAAACAAATCCTGTAAAACAAGCTAAATTAATATTAAATGGTAATGACAGATTCCATTCTAGAGACGGAAGATATTTCAATTTAGTTCAACCTTATCAACATCACGAAAATGTACCAAATAATGCAGGTATCAATGTATATTCTTTTGCATTAAAACCGGAAGAACATCAACCATCTGGAAGTTTAAATATGTCTAGAATTGATACTGCAGTATTAGATTTGCAATATGTGGATGATTATAAAGCCAAGAATTCGTCTTCTGAAAAACAAGTATCTATATTTGCCGTTAATTATAATGTATTAAGAATATTGTCTGGAATGGGAGGTATAGCTTATTCTAACTAAATTTATTTCAAATTTTTTTTCTCATATTAAATTAGATAATATTAATTATGGGAGGCGGTCTATTACAATTAGTTGCTTATGGCGCACAAGATGTTTATTTAACTGGTAATCCTCAAATTACCTTCTTCAAAGTAGTCTACAGAAGACACACTAACTTCGCTCTAGAATCTATACAACAAACTTTCAATGGTTCTGTTGGATATGGCAGTAGAGTAACTGCTACTATTTCTAGAAATGGTGATTTAATATCAAGAGCTTATTTAGTTCTAGGAGTTGGTTCTGCTGTAACTAAATTATGTCCTTATTTCGGTTTAAGAGCTATAAAACATGCTGAAGTTGAAATCGGTGGTCAAAGAATAGATAAACATTATTCGGATTGGATGTATATCTGGAATGAATTAAGTATGCCTGTTGGCAAAAAAGAAGGTTATTTTGAAATGATTGGTGGTGCGGGTGGTGATTTGAAAGGCAAATCATTATATGTGCCATTAGAATTCTGGTTCTGTAGAAATATTGGTTTAGCGTTACCTTTAATTGGTTTACAATATCATGAAGTTAAAATTAATATACAATTTGAAGAAGCAGTTAATGTTTTAAATACTGGTTCTAATGTTACTGACGCTGGTGGTTTAACTGCTTCTTTATGGGTAGATTATATCTATTTAGATACTGATGAAAGAAGAAAATTCGCTCAATCTTCTCATGAATATTTAATTGAACAATTACAATTCACAGGTAAAGAATCCGCTTCTAACAAAATCAAATTAAATTTCAATCATCCTGTTAAAGAATTAGTATGGGTTGTACACGAACCTAACGATACCGCAGCAACTGCTAACTTAAATTGGTTTAACTATACTGCAAGTCCTGATGTATTAACTGCTAGTGGAGATACTTATTCTGAAATTTCTGGAAAATTAGGTCCATCGGGTACCGCCAAGAATGCTGTAAGTGGAGGTAAATTAATATTAAATGGCAATGACCGATTCTATTCTAGAGACGGTAGATATTTCAATTTAGTTCAACCTTACCAACACCACGAAAATGTACCAAATAATGCAGGTATTAATGTATATTCTTTTGCATTAAAACCTGAAGAACATCAACCATCTGGAAGTTTGAATATGTCTCGCATAGATACTGCTGTATTAGACTTACAATATCATGATTCCATTACCCTTAATAAACAAGTATCTATATTCGCTGTTAATTACAACGTATTAAGAATATTATCTGGTATGGGTGGCATTGCTTACTCCAACTAGATATTTTTTCTGTTTTTTTTTCTATTATTATAGTATAAGATACATATAATATATGGGCGGTGGTTTATTACAATTAGTTGCTTATGGTGCTCAAGATGTTTATCTAACTGGTAATCCACAAATAACATTCTTTAAAGTTGTATATAGAAGACATACAAACTTCGCTCTAGAATCTATACAACAAACTTTTAATGGTACTGTTGGATATGGCAGTAGAGTAACTAGTACTATTGCTAGAAATGGTGATTTAATATCAAGAGCTTATTTAGTTATAAAATCGTCTGCAAATAATTTATGCCCCTATTTTGGTTTACGTGTCGTAAAGCATGCTGAAGTTGAAATTGGTGGTCAAAAAATGGACAAACATTATTCGGATTGGATGTATATCTGGAATGAATTATCATTGCCAGTATCAAAAAAAGAAGGTTATTTCAAAATGGTTGGTGGTTCAGGAAGCAAAGGTAGTAAAAAAGTAGTAGGTAATCCTGATCTTAGTGTAACACAATTTACAACATTAAAAGCGACGACGGATACTGATGCTTATTATCCATTCGTAAAAGGTGGTAGTGGTTTTGGTTTACAATTAAAAGTAACTGTTGATGATGAAGGTAATACTACTACTGAGATTCATAAACACGGTGCTGGATATACAGCTGGAGATGATACTTTATTTAAATTAGACCTTAGTGTTTTTAACGCGAATTTAAAAACTGACGAAGAGATCCTCTTAGATGGAAGTAGTGAAATTACTGAAGTAAAAGTAAACAATTTGAATTTAGAAGTATTAGACGATGCAAATGAATTAGATACATTATATGTACCTTTAGAATTTTGGTTTTGTAGAAATGTTGGTTTAGCTTTACCTTTAATTGCTTTACAATATCATGAAGTTAAAATTAATATTCAATTTGAAGATGCTAAAAAATGTACTAATGGTGATGGTAATTTATTTCCAAGTTCCATGGACTTATCTGCTCATTTATGGGTAGATTATGTGTATTTAGATACTGATGAAAGAAGAAAATTTGCACAAACATCGCATGAATATTTAATAGAACAATTACAATTTACCGGTTTTGAATCTTTAAGTAATAAAGTAAGACTTAATTTCAATCATCCTGTTAAAGAATTAATATGGACAGTAACAAATAATAAAACTGTAAGACCTAATGAAAATTGGTTTAATTATACATCAGATGATAAAGTAGTAAATGTATTGGATATATCAGATTATGATGATGTCAAAAATCTTTTAGGTCCTAATAGTAAAACAGCAAATCCTGTAAAAGGTGCTAAATTATTATTGAATGGTAATGATAGATTCACACAAAGAGATGGTATGTATTTTAATATGATTCAACCATTCCAACATCATGAAAATATACCAAACAATACAGGTATAAATGTGTATTCGTTTGCATTAAAACCGGAAGAACACCAACCATCTGGAACTTTAAATATGTCTAGAATTGATACATCATTTATTTCTCTTGATTATGATTCTGCAAAATATAATAGCAATAGTGTTTTTGCAATATATGCAGTAAATTATAATGTATTAAGAATATTATCTGGTATGGGTGGTATTGCATACAGTAATTAAATTATTAAAATATATATAAGACTATTTTTTTTCTCCTAATATAGTATAAAGATATAATATGGCTGGTGGTCTATTACAATTAGTAGCGTATGGTGCTCAAGATGTTTATCTAACTGGTAATCCTCAAATTACATTTTTCAAAGTTGTTTATAGACGTCATACTAATTTTGCTATAGAATCTATTGAACAAACTTTTAATGGAACTTCTAGTATTGGTTCTAGAGTAAGTGTTTTAGTTACTAGAAATGGGGATTTAATAAATAGAATATATTATAAAGGAAAAATAACAAATAAAGATGCATCTAATTCGTGTGCATTAGTACCATATTTTGGTTTAAGATTATTAAAAAATATTGAATTAGAAATTGGTGGTCAGCGCATAGATAAACATTATTCTGAATGGATGTATATATGGAATGAATTAAGTATGCCTGTTGGCAAAAAAGATGGTTATGATAAAATGGTTGGAGGCAATAAACGTAATAGTTCAATATTATTAAAACCGAATGAAGAATATGTAATTTATGTACCTTTAGAATTTTGGTTTTGCAGAAATGTTGGTCTAGCTTTACCTTTAATTGCTTTACAATATCACGAAGTTAAGATTAATATTGAATATGCGCAATTAAGTGAAATGGTTGATAGAACTCCTGGAAACTTTTCTTATGATGGTGATGCTAGAGAAAGTAATGATAATTCTAATCATACTTCTAAATCTATAGAATTAGAAGATTCTGAATTATGGGTTGATTATATTTTCTTAGACACAGATGAAAGAAGAAGATTTGCACAATTATCTCATGAATATTTAATTGAACAATTACAATTTACAGGTTCTGAAAGAATAACATCTGGAGTTACATCAGGTGGTCAAACATCTTTAAAAAGTGTTAAATTAAATTTCAATCATCCTTGTAAAGAAATTGTTTGGGTTGTTAAACCAGATGCTGCTCCATCAGGAAATGTAAATGCTAATACAGATCCTCCTTATAGATTAACTGATCATGCAAGTAAACCATATTGGAATAATTATTCAAATAATGAGTATAATGAATATAATCACTTTGAATCTATTCTCTCGGACAACGAACCTGCTAATTACAATTGTGAAAATCCTGTAAAATTGGTAAAATTACAATTAAATGGAAATGAAAGATTTAGTGAAAGAGAAGGTGAATATTTTTCTGTTGTTCAACCTTATCAACATCATGAAAATACTCCAGGTGATTATAAAAAAGGTATTAATTTATACTCTTTTGCGTTAAAACCTGAAGAACATCAACCATCGGGAACTTTAAATATGTCTAGAATTGATAGTGCACATTTACAAATTGCAACTGAAAAACCTGGTTTAATAAATATATTCGCAGTTAATTATAATGTTTTAAGAATATTATCTGGCATGGGTGGTTTGGCATATTCAAATTAAAAAATGATATTAATCTCATTGATTATTTTTATATAATGTTAAAAACAAAGTTAGTACTTATTATATTTAGTTTATATATCAATTATTGTATATATGGTTTTGTAACTATACCAATTATGAAAGAATATAAGGTAATAAAAAAAATTCAAAATAAACCTATCTCTTTAAATTTATTTAATTCAACTAGTAATTTTATTAATAATACAAATAGTTCAAATAAAATATTTGAAAATATTGATGAAAAATTATTACTACTTTTTAAAACTTTTACTGATGTATTACTGTTATATATTACACCAACCGAAAAGAAAAATGAGACAAGACTATTATAAAAAAAATAATAATTTTGTTATTCATCTCTTCTATTGATGTAAATGATCGCATTAAAGTGACTAACTACAATTTGACGGTTCTGTTAAAACGGTTTGTAGTTTTTGTAAATTAACTCCTCTTTTATATCTTTCTGGTCGTTCATTATATTCCATATAATAATTAAACACTTTTTGAATATTTTTACAACCATTTTTATCACGATTGATACAACCATTCCGTTTATTTTCCATTTTATATGTTAGGATAGAATGCATCTTTCGTTCTTTATTATTTTTATCTGGTAAATATAAATTATTACATAATTCTTCTGTCTTATAATTTAGACAAGAAGTTCTATATTCATCTATATCATAAACCTTAAAACGCTCTTGTAATTTTCTTTTTAATGATAGATTAGGTGTAGATATAAAATTTTTCATTTGCTTACCAATACTCCAATCACCAATTATAATAATACTATCTTTCGTATATGTTTTTTCAATTTTATTAAGCATATTATCTTCTGTTCGTTTTTTATTTATAAAAGCATACCATTTATATTGTCTAAACTTATTATTTTGATAAAGTTTATATAATACTTCATTAGTACTTATTTTTTTAGTTATAAAATTATTAAAATTGATAATATTACAACTTTTAGAATTGTATGATGATAATTCATTTTCTTTTGATGTAATTTCTAATTCATCTTTATATTTCTTAAGAATATTATGATATTTTAGTCTTTTTGTTTCATTAACTCGTTGTTTATTTGTATATGAATAAAACTTACCATCATCATTCATCATAGTAAATAAACTTCTTTTACCAGGGTCAATAAAAATATGATTTCCTTCTAATTCTTCTTTTTCAACATCATCAATATAAGAAAACTCTTGTATTTTTTCAACCTTTTTAGGTTTTTCTTTTTGTTTTAATTTATTTAGTTCTTTCTTTTCATCTTGTAATTTCTTTTGAGCGAGTTTCTTTTTTTCCTTATCTTCTTTTGTCATTTCTCGTGCTTCTTTTCGTCCTTTTTTCTTCTTTTCATTCTTAATTTTTTCACCTTCAATATAATCTTTATGAATAAATCTTAAAGATGTAGCATAACCATCTGTAATAATTGTATTATCAAACTTATAATCTTTTATTTTTTGAGTTATATTAAAGAATTTGTCCCATAAAAACTCTTTATTTAGTTCTACATTATCTAAATATTGCTTTTTTTCTTTATCTACTAAAAGTTCTATTATTGCTTTAGTATCAATTTGTATATGATTAGGAATTATAGAAGATTGTATAGGAAAAAATTGATACATTTTACCTTCTATTTTTTCTAATTCAGTATTCATAAATATCATATATTTAAGATACTTTTGAGGTGTGCATTTAACATCATAATAATAATTAACTTCAAAATCTTCAGGAACAATTTTATAACGATATTCTTTAATCCAATTATGGAACTTATCATTCGCTGTTAATGTACCATTTATAATATCATTTTTAACAACATACAAATCTTTAAACATTTGTTTTTTAAATTCTTTATTAGTAATTTCATCTTTATAAAAAACCTTAAAATAAGAATTTACAAAACGATTTACATAATCAAAAAAATGCATTTTAATATTATTTTCAATAGAAGTAAGAATAGTAATAGCGTAATAATCCAAAATAGAAGATAAATTAACACCATCTTCTAAAGTAAAATTATGTAAGTTTTTGAATTCGTTTAATAGTAGAAGATTATTATTTTTAGGTTTAGGACCACGAGATGGTAATATGATTGATTTCATAGACATTTTAATAGTATTTTCATCAATTAAAGGAATATCAATGCCGTTATGATATTTATCTAAACACCATAATCTCAATAACAAACTTGTTTTTGTAGTAATATAATTAGTTCTATAAACTGCATCTTGAATGGTATTAAATATTTTTTGACTTTCTTCATTTTTATTTAGAATAGAAGTAATAGGTAATTTAATACACTTATATTTGTCAGGTGGTTTTTTCATTATGTATAATTCTATATAGTATATATTTAATTATCCTTATATAGTTTTTATAGAAGTAAAATAAAAAAATGATATATAACATTTTATTTATAATTATTATCTAAAATGTTTTATGCTATTGATAAAATTACAGGTGAAATTATATTATCAATAAATATTAGATCTGAAAATTACAAAAATACCTATAATAAATCATTAAGATTTATATGCGGTGGATGTATTGATAATGGCGAAAAATGTAATGATAATAATGTATCATTTGTTAATTCAAAAGTAAAACAACCGCATTTTCGTCATTCTAAAAATACTGAATGTTCTGCTTCTAAAGAATTTAAAGAATTTAATATAGACTTTTATAAAAATTGGTTTGATTTATTTAAAAAACAATATAGAAAACCTTATTGGTTTAATGTTAATTTAGAACAAATTAAATATGATAATTATGTAATTATGATTAGATATAGTCATCAAACAGAAAAAATAATAAAAAATATTGAAAAATATGTTAAAGAAGATAATAAAATAATATGGATATTATCATTAGAAAATAGAAAGTACGATAAGATTATTTTTCACAAGGGTAAATTTTATATTGATTTTATTGGTAATAAAAACGATATACCATTATATGATAATAATAAATCAATTATATATTTAGATACTGGATATGATGTTCTATTAAAAGTAAAATTAGAAAGTTATAATAACAAAGGTCAAGAAATAGAAATAGTATATATAAAAGATTTATGCAAAGAATATGATGAATTATTTATATTATATCCATATAGAAAAAAATGGGGTAAAATGAGAGAATTAGAAGAAGAAATTATTATTATTAATGATAACATTAAAAAAAATCAAAAATATTATTATGAATTAACTGATTATTATTTTCACAATTTTACAAAAAATTGGTTTTCAATTGACAAAAAATATGATATTTTAATTAAAATTAATGAAACATATAATATGTTATGTAAATTGTTAAATTATGAAATATATTCAAAGGGAACATATTGGATTATTGGCGAAGAAATGACAAGTATAAAGTTTAGTAATTTAATTAAAAAATATAATAAATATACATATTTGTTTATTAGATATGGTGATATATTAAAAGATTTAAAAAAAATTCATTATTATTATGATGATAATGAAAATAATAATGGAAAATATGAAATTAAATATGAAAAAACTGAATATACAAAAAATACAGGACACGATACAGATAACTATAATAAAACATTTATAACATTTGAAGGTTGTAAAATGTTTATATATTTAAAATTAAATATAGTAGGATTGAATTTTAATTCTAATTATTATACAGAAGTAAGATTTAACAAAATAGAAATATATTATAATAAAAAAATGATAAAGAAATTTGAAACAAATGAAAATTTTATTGGAAATAAATGGTTTAATGAATATTTATAACATAACTTCTTTCAACTTATTCTTCTTATTTAGATAAGCGGTTCTTCTATATTCTTTTAATTTATCGGGGTTCTCTTCTTTTAATTTTTTTAGATAATTTGCACCACCTTCTTTTACTCTTTCTTTATTTTTTTCATAATATCTTTTATGAGTATTACCATAAGTATATTTTTTTAATTGCTCCTTTAATTCAATAATTTCATTTTTAAGTTTCTCATTTTCTGCTACCAGATTAGTAATCTCCATAATGTTATATATTATTATGTGATTTATTTTTAAGTACATTTATATAGTAAGAGAATGATAGAACAACATAGCAAAGATTATAAATTAACTACTGTAAAATATTATTTAACACACAATAAGACGATGAGAGATGTATGTAATAAAATATTTAATTGTAAATATCAATCTTTATCTAAATGGAAAATAAAATATAACAAAGATGGTAATATTGATAGAAAGAAAAGAAATAATAAACCTTTAAAAATAACACCTGAAATAACAACATTTATTAAACAATATGTTAAATTATATCCTACAACCACATTATGGGAATTTTCTAAATTGATAAATGACAAATATAAGGTAAAATTATCAGACCATTCAATATATAATATATTAAAATCAAATAAAATCACAAGAAAAAAATTAAGAAGTAAATACTATCCTGAAAAGAAAGAAGGACAAGAAAAAGAAGATTTAGAAGTTTTTTATAATAAATTAAAAAAGTTTAGTTATGATAAAACGATTTGTTTAGATGAAACATCTATTTATCTAAATATGAAACCATCTTATGGAAGAAGTAAAACAGGTACAAGAGTAATAGATAAAATTTATAAGTATCCTTATAAAAGATATAATTTATTATTTGCAATTAGTGCTGATAAAATAGTGGATTATATCTTATATAAAGACTTAAAAGGTGGTTTAAAAACTACCAATATTATAGAGTTTTATAATAACAGTATTAAAGATAAATATAAAAATTATTTAATTATAATGGATAATGCTGTTATACATAGGTCAAAAATAATAAGACAAATAATAGAAGAAAGTAATAATGATTTATTATATAGCGTACCATATCATCCAGAAACAAACGCAATAGAAGAATTTTTTAGTCAATTAAAACATTATATCAAAAAAGAAAGTCCAAATACATACGAAGATATAGAAAGAGTAATAAAAGATATAATAACTACCAAAATAAAGCGAGAACATTTAACAAATTATCTAAAACATAGTTTTAAGATATATAAAAATAAATAATCTTGTCTCATTTTTCTTTTCGGTCGGTGTAATATATTTAACATATTTTATATAATTAAACATATGTAATTTAATATATATAAAATAATAATAGATATTAATAAATAATATGAAATTTATATATTTATTATTATTTACAAATTTTTATTATGTATTTTTTTTTACTTATTTAAGACTTAATAATAAATTTAGACAAAATAGAAATGTTTTATTTTCAAATAATAATAAATATAATAATATATATTTAAATAAAAATAATTCTCGTGTTTTACAAACTTCAAGTTATTTAGAAACATTAGAACAAAGAAAATCATATGATAATAAAAAATTTATAAAGGAAATATCATTTGATAACATTATTTTATATAATAATTATATAGAAGTTATTTATGATAATAAAAAAGATTTTTTAATTATTGAATTTAAAAATAATTCAAGAAATGTATATTATTATATTAATAACTATTTACACATAAATACTATTATAGAAAATTCAAATATTGACTATATTAATTTAAATCATTATCCAATGTATATAACAAATACCCCATTTGCTTTTTTCGTATTTGAAAAAAATAATAATTAATATTAAGAATAATTATACAACCTCCGAAAAAATATTAGAAAATGAATTAATTATAGTAGTACCTTGGGGAAAAACTGGGGATATAGGAAGACAAAATGTTTTCTATGTCCAAGTTGTTTTGGATATCCAAATTAATTATATTAATATAATTATATATAATGATAATACCTGATTATCTTCCGGATGATATAATAAATTATATATATTCTTTAATATTATATGAAACCCCAAAAGAATTATTAGATGATATTAAAAATTATTATTCAACTTTGCAATCAATTAAATATTTTGAAAATAATTTAATTATTAATAAATTGTTTGAATATAATTTTATAGATTTTAATGTACCAAAACCAATTTCAACATTATATAAAGATAATCATAGAAAAAATAAAAAATTATTAATTAATTTATGTTTTGCAAAAAAAAGTCTTAAAGATAGAGATAAAATTCTTGAAAAAATATTTACAACATCTCTTTATAATATATTATTATTAGAGTAATTTGGCTTCTTTCATTACTCTAATTAGTCTTGTCAAACCAATACCTCCACCAGATCTTTCAAAAAAGTCAAATTCCAAAAATTCTTCTAATTCCTTATCAACTCTTTCTTTTGTAAAGTTGCTATATAAAATATTAGCATAACTACCATCACTTATTTCGTGGAATTGTTTTCTCATTTCATATCTATCGGTAGATCTTTGTGCACTTCCAATTGTTTCAATACCGTTAATTATAACATCAATTTTTTTTGCATATCCTCCGGTTACAGAACTATCATCCGCTTGTTTCATATTCCAAAATGGTGAACTAAAATTAGGGAAATGTTTTAGGAAAAATACAGGACCATTATCTTTATAAAGTTGTTCTTCATGTTCGTGTTCTAATTCTCTTACACCATATTTTTTAGCAACATCTATATAATCACCTTCGGGATATGGTTTACCTTCATAAAATTTACCAAAACCTAAGTGGGTTAAAAGTTCTTCTTCCATTTTTTTCATTGCTTCCATATCACCTTTCATTTCAAATTCAAACATTGGGAAAATTTTATCGTGTCTTCCCGCAACCGGATTAGGTTCATTTCTATAACTAGTACTTACACAATAAAAACCTTTTGCTTCTGGATTTGATAATAGTTCATATTCTAACCACATTTGACCTGTTTGTGGTAAAGGCCATACTTGACCAGCATAACTATATGTTGAAATTGTACGAGGATCTTCACATGCTGCTAAAATACTTAATCTGCTTTGTGTGTGAACTTCGTGAAAACCTTTTGAATCAAAAAATTCACGTAGTTTTTTAACTACATTTGTATAATCGCAATTATTTATAATACCTATTTTACTCGTCATTTTTTCTTTATATATGACATAAATTCTTTTTAAGTAATTTTAAAAAAAATGAAAATATATATTAATTATTTTTAATATATGAATAATTTTTATCAAGATACATTTTATTTCAATGAATTAAAAACAAATACCATTGATAATAATTTGATTACTATATTAAATAATAATGAATGGAATAAAAAAAAACTTGTATTAAATTTTCAAATGTATGAAGTTTATTTTACTATATATAATAATAAATTATTTATAAAACCTACAATTAATTATAACACTGAAAAATTTAAAAATATATTTCATTTTAATTTTCTAAATTGGTTTAGAACTGATAAAATAGTAGAAATAATTAAATATAAGTGAAATTTTTTATTTAAAACTTATTTATTAAATAAATAATATGAAACTTTCTTATCTAATTCTTTTAATCAATTTACTATATTATGCAAATTCTTTTACAGTTAATTATCCTACATTTACTAAAAATAAAGCTGTTATTTCAAATATTGATGTTAAAAAATTAACAAATAGTGATAAGTTAGAATTAAAAAATTTATTTAATATTGTTCCATTACTGGTTTTTAAAAATCAAAAAATTAACCCACAAGAATATTATGATTTATGTAAAATATTTGATAATAATTATAAAAATACTATTTTACATCCATGGTATACAGCAATCCCATCAGTTCCACAAATTTCAATTAGAGGTAATATGAATACATCTGGTATTTTTGATACAGACAACATTAATTTGGATGATATAACTTCGTATTTTGTTTATAATTATGTTTGGCATCAAGATTTAGTAGGACATCGTAAACATTTACCACCAATTGTTAGTAGTATGTATATGTTAGAAACGCCAAAAAAAAATAAAATCAGTACAATATACGCTAGTTTAGAAGATGCTTATGATACTTTAGATTTATCATTAAAAAAAGAAATTAAAGATTATAATGTTATAAATACTGATTCTCTTACTAGATTAAAAGATGTTAGTTATGATTACACCGGTTATATTAGAAAAGATAAAAAGAAAAATTATGATGATGATATGTTTATTAAACATCCATTAGTTATATATTCAGATGATAGTAAATATAGAAAATCATTACTTATAAATCCAAGTAGATTTTTCAAATTTGATAAATTAAATTTTCATGATAGTTTAGAATTATATACACATATTATGAAGAATAATGTTTTTGATTATAAAAATATTTTTCAACATAATTGGGATAATAATGATATTGTAATATGGAATAATCGTAAATTAATTCATACATCTACTCCCGCAACTGAATATAATAATAAACATGATAAAAGGGATAGAATGTTTATTCAATGTTTCTTAGCAACTACAAAACCATTATTACCAACTTCTTTTAATTCAAAACCTATATTTAATCCAATTATATATAATAAAAATTGATTCTTATATATGGAATTATATATATATATAAAATAGAGAAAACTAGAAATATGGAATTTAAAAAAGATTCAGAATTAATAAGAATTATTGATAGTATTTTAGAACTTAAAGAAGATAGTTTTAAAATAACTATTAATAATAATAATTTAAATTGGACTGAATATGAATTTAATAATTTTATAAATGCTATTTCCAATACTGATTTTAAAGAAGTTATTCATAATGAGGTATTAGAAATAGAAGATGAAAATGGCAATATATTAGTTATAACAGATATTTCAAATATATTGAAATATTGTAATAGTAATGTTTATACTAATATTAATAATTATAAATGGGTTACAAAAAATATTGCGTATAACAATTTAGAAAAGGATTTATTTGATTATTATATTTATTTTGATATAATAAAAGAAACTAATATTGAAAATGAACCCGAAAATTGGAATATTAATAAAAAAAAATTTAAAATAACAAAAAAATTCTCATACTATGATGAAAAAAATGAGATTGAATACTCTGCTATACTTGAAAGAGGTGAAGATGAATATTATAATTCTTTAAAGAATTCAAATATTCTAAAAAAAAAACAGGATTATAAATTTGAAATTACTATTAAAAATAATACTAAAGAATATATTATTCAATCTTTACTAAATTTGTTACATTATATTACTCAATATCCTAAAATTATAACAAAAGAAACACAGACTGATGTTTTAAAAAAATATAATGATCTTATTAAAGATGATGTAAAAATAATGTCATATAATAAAAAAGGAACTATTCCATTATTAACGCCTAAACCAATTACATTAGAAAAGGTTAATTTAATTGATCCCAAAGAGTATGGTTCTGTTAGCATACTTGAAGGTTATACAGTTACTGAAAAGGCTGATGGTGAAAGATTATTAATGTATATTGATGATATTGGTGATGTATATATGATTAATAATACATATAATGTTATTAATACTGGTATGAAATCTTTATCAAATTTATATAATAGTTTGATTGATGGTGAATATGTAACATGTGATAAAAGAAAAGATAATTCTACAAAACATTTATTTGCCGCATTTGATATGTATTATATTAAGGGAAAAAATATTACAAATTTACCATTAATTGGCGAATTATCAAGATTAACACATTTAAATTTTTCCAAATCTTATATTGAAAATTCTAAAACAAATGTTGAATTTACTGTTAAAAAATTTTTATATAATGATAAAGATTCTTCTATGTATGAAAAATGCAAAGATATTTTAACAAATCATAAATCATATCCATATGAAATAGACGGTTTAATTTTTACTCCAGCAAAATTACCATTATATTCATATTATGCTAATAAACCAGTTCAAATAACAGATAATGTTAGATGGGATAGATTGTTTAAATGGAAACAGCCTGAACAAAATACGATTGACTTTTTAGTTAAATATGGTAAAATAATAACAGAAAATGGAGAAAAATATAGAGAATTGAAGTTATATGTAGGTTATAATTCATCTCAATGGGAAGATATAGGTCCTATGAAAGGTTTGCGATTAAGATATGATCATAAATATGCCAAAGAGCAAAGAAATAATATGATTTCTTATAGACCCACATTATTTAAACCTACAATTTATTATGAAACTGGAGTTGAAATAGCATTTGTTAAAATAAATTCAAAAGGTACTATATTAACATATGATAATCAATTAATTGAAGATAATTCTATTATTGAATTTAATTATGATGTTAATCATAAAATTTCAATTAATCATAGATGGAATCCTATGCGAGTTAGAGATGATAAAACAAGACTTTATAGAAAAGGAGAAATTAGTAAAACAATGAATGACTTAAATATTGCAATCAATGTATGGCGCTCTATACATAATAGTATTACGAATGCTATGATTATTGGAAATCAAGATACAAATATAAATAAAGTATATAATAATACAACTGATAAGATTTTAGAAGCAGATGATGTATATTATAGTAGAAATATTCCCCGCGATTCTTTATTATCGGTTCATATGTTAAATTTTCATAATCAAGCAATTAAGAAAAAATTATATGAATATTCTAAAGATAGAAATTCTTTATTAGAATTATGTGGAGGGGAAGGTGGTGATATGAATAGATGGATTGAATATAATTATTCATTTATATTATCAATTGATTTAGTAAAACAAAATATTTATAATCCTAGAAGTGGTGGATATTCAAGATTAATAAAAAAGAAAAATCAATCTAGAAGAATTACTAAAGATGAAAAAGTTTATTTTCCAGATATTGTATTTGCAGCAGGAGATTGTGCCGAATCAATAAACAATGGTACCGCCGCAAAAGTAATTAACGACAATGAAAGTTATGAAATATTGAATATTGTAATGAATAGGAATGTTAATAATCTATATCATTTAAGACATATTGCTGGTAAAGGTACTAATAAATTTTCTGTATGTAGTTGTCAATTTGCAATTCACTATTTCTTTGAGAATGAGAAAAAATTAAATGGGTTTTTTACAAATGTTTCTAATAATTTAAAACAAAATGGAATATTCTTTGCAACATTTATGGACGGTAATATAATTGATAATATGTTTAAAACAAATGATACTAAAACTTTAAAAGGGGTTAAAAATTTAGAAACGGATAATGAAGTTATTACATGGGCAATTACTAAAAATTATGTTGATAATGATGAAAAATATGGCAAACAAATTGGTGTATTTATTGAAAATACACAAAAAATAATTCCAGAATATTTAGTTAATTTAGATTTATTAATAGAAAAAGCAGCAGAATTTAATTTAGAATTTTTAGAAACTAATACATTTGAAAAAGATTTCAATGATATTAAGAAAACAATTGAAGAAAAGAATGATGAATTAAATAGACTTGAAATAGATATTGTTGAATTAGATAAAGATGTTGTACAAAAACAATTCTCATTTTTAAATAGATATATTATATTTAGGAAAAAATAATTATATCGTTATTTTTAATAGTACAAGTATTAAGTAAAATGGATTCAGAACTATTATTTGTTATGTTATTATTAATTTTTATGGCAATAATAGCGTATGTTTTTTTAAATTGTAATTGTAGATGTAATATACAAGAAGGATTTTCAAATGATAAAATGACATTATTTAATAAAATTCTACAAGCAAATAAGAATAATTGTACATGTGAAAACGGAGTTGCGGAAAATTCAAATTATGGCATTGGGTCACAATTATGTCAGGGAAAACCTTACGACTATCTTATTGGTAATAATGATTTATGTTCTGGAATTTGTAATAGTGATGATTATGCTGACACTGGTTATAAGCAGGATGACAGAGGAAAGTACTTTAGGAAGTGCGTGCCAACTTATAAAAAAATAGATAATAAAATAATATATTATACTGATGTGAATTCTACTAAAATATACGATGGTTATTATCCTTGGGGGAAACCCACTTTTTTAAGTAAAAATGCAAAAGATTCTATGAAAATATGTAATCATATGAACTATGATAATGATGGTAGTTGTGGTGCAATTTATGAATATCATCAAGAAGATTCCAGTGATCCTAAATATTATTATGCCTTTAGTAAAAAGGATGAGTATAATGCACAAAATTCTATTAGTATTAATGAGGATAATAATCAAATTGTATCTTATAATAATAATAATAAAATAAAACCTCGTCATAATATGAAATCTAAATATGTAAGGACTTAAATAAATTATTTTTTTATATTTAAAAATATATTAATATATTAAATATAAATGATAAGTATTTTGTTGCCATTATATAATGGTATAGAATATTTAAATGACTCTTTAAGTTCTATTAAATCTCAAACATATAATAAATGGGAATTAATAATAGGAATAAATGGTCATTATAATGATACGGAATTTAATAATAATGTTAAATATATAGTTAATAAAATTTTTGATAAAAATGATGATGTTAAAATTTTAAATTTAAATTTGTATAATAAAATAGATACTTTAAATCATTTAACTAAAATTGCAAAATATAATTACATTTCTTTAATTGATGCTGATGATATTTGGTCAGAAAATAAATTAGAATTACAAGTTCCTTATTTAGATAATTATGATATAGTAGGAACACATTGTTATTATATTAATAAGGACCGACATATATTGTCTTTTTCACCATCATTACCTATTGATGATTTAACAAATTATAATTTTTTTGATGGCAATCCAATAATTAATTCAAGTGTAATTTTAAAAAAAACAGATGCATTGTGGCAATTAGATAATATTAATATAAATGGTATTGAAGACTATGATTTGTGGTTTAAATTAAAATTTCAAAGAAAAAAATTTTATAATATTGATAAAAAAATTTGTTTTCATAGATTACATGATAAATCTTCTTTCAATAATAAAAATAATAATTATGTAGATATTCTTAAAAGTAAATGGCGAAATGTGTTTAATTTAGTAGATTATTAAGGGTAACTAAACACATTAGCGAACGCTCATTAATTTCATAACCACTGGTACTTGTAAGTAGTTGTATAATTTGTTTTAGATCATTCGGGCGAAGACAATGACATAGATAATAGTAAACATCTCTAGAACCAATAGTTGTACCAATATAAACAGTGATTTGTCTTCTTCTAAGTTTTGCAAGATGAAATCTAATAAGTGGGGCGAAATCTTTATCAATTCCTTTATTCATTTTAAATAAATTTTTCTTAGTATTATATGTTGTTGTTGCAGTATATAGTTTAAATAATACATCTTTAATTGTACAAATTGATGTGTGAATTAGATATGTTGGATCAATTTCTTTTCCATTAGTATCATATAGTTTTTCAATACTAGGATTATAATCTCTGATATAATCATTAATATGATATTCTACGCGATTCTTCATATAGGTTGAAAGAATATTATACCACGGATTAGGATTACATGGATCTGTATCTTCTCTATATTTAACTTCATTTGGTGAAATTTTTGCAAGATGCGTAACTTCATTTGACTTTCTTTTAATAATACATCCATAACTATTATTTTCCTTATTATTCATATAATTGAAAGCTTCTTCATAATTATTAAATTGTTTTGGATAAATTACATTATATTGTGATAGTGGCATATTATCTAGATTTACATCTTCATGTGTTGCAATTTTTTTGCTATCAATATGTAAAAGTTTTTTATAATTTTGACCAAGATTCATTTTATAATCAATAATATGAATATTATCACAATGAATTAGTGTAAATACATATGATTGTTCTTTGTCTAAAACTTCACAGAAATAATTTCTAACAGTATTTTCATCTTCGTAATTAAGAATTTCACATAGCGTTTCATCAAACATTTTTCCATGAGTTTTAGTTGGATGCGAATACCACGATGTATTAATATCTGGACAACTTGTAGTTCCAAAATTCCATTTATTATTATAATAATAACATGTAATTGTTGTTCCATCATATGCTTCATAATATTTATCATTTGTATTAATTGTATTAATATAATCATCTGTATTAATTCTTACAGGAATACTGTTTGAATAGGATACAACAATATTTTTATTATTATCAGGTGCTTCAAAATCTAGAACAACACTTCTACATTGCTCGTATAATGTTTTAAATTCTTCAATATCTTCACGAATATATGTGTTATGAAGAAGTAATTGATTTTTAATACCTTTAAATTTTTTAACTTGTAGAGAAGGCCAATAATTATATTTTTTTAGAACATTTACTAAAGATTTAGAATAGTCTTTATCATCGCTCATATTATTAGAATAATTGATATATGTTTCGGAAATAATATTGTCAAGAGTAATAACAGATGTGGTGGAATTAGTATTTTGCATATTTGGAACTATTATTGTGTCTATTTATATGATAAGGTTAAAATTTTATATCATTTTTTATTTTTTATATTTAATTTTTTAAATTTTTCTTGCAATTTCTTGTATTTATTTTTTATATTTTTTAATTCTTTTTTTAATTCTTTTTTAA
>Ga0213866_10001133_pt1 | contig 20068 bp, 23 predicted proteins | sample PICome_11_FD_160079 | JGI IMG/M metagenome (GOLD analysis project Ga0213866, IMG submission 160079) | Coastal seawater microbial communities near Pivers Island, North Carolina, United States - PICO284 | ecosystem: Environmental > Aquatic > Marine > Coastal | place: USA: North Carolina...
TCCCCCGTCATTATTACACTGGACGCCCATGCCTTGGTCTCCATCCCATTGCAACATGTATTGAATATCTGTGTCACCGTCCAAACCGGTAAAGCTTTTTTCAGCCGTTTCACTTGACCAGCTTAACTCCTTCATGTATTCCCAAGAGCCTTGCACTGATTCCTTTGGAACGCGGTATACCATTATATGCCATTTGCAAGAGGCTGAAATGGAACCGGTGAAGGTTATTAAAGTCACCTCGTCTGCTGTGTTAGTCCAATATGCATCAAAGACATATAACCTCGGATCATAACCAGAACTAGAATTACATGATATTTTGCGCTTATCTCCACTCTCTCCCGTAAGGCTTCCCATTGCTAAAGAGTTGCGTGATGATTGATTTCGTGCAAGTGATGCAATATTGAAATATGATAGACTCGTTGACACTGTCGCTGACGCTGTAGAGGTAACGCCACTCATTAAATAACGGTCATAATTTGAGCCAGTATCAGCGTTTAAAGTTACCTGTAAGCCACCACTTGCAGTACTCGCAGAATCACAAAAAATTATAAAATGATAGTCGTACAAATCCCCTTGTAAATTAGAAACCGTGTACGGGCTTGTATTAAGATTATATGAGCTTTCGTCTAACTCGGCTATTAATTCAGCGCCAATCATTTAAGCACCTGCAACCATTCTACAATTAGTCGATGTATCACCACTAAAAGTCACAGTCTGACCCGCTGAAACGTATCTATCTGTATATTGTGAATTAATTGTCATGGTACCTGTATTTGAAACCACTACACGCGCAATATAAGCCGATTCATTAACAACCGTAATCACTTGATTGGTCGCACTAAATAAACTCACATCTAACGTAATATCAAAGTCGGCGGTTGTTGCTGATCCTACAATTATGCCCGTGTTAACATCTCCGGACCCTACAGTATAAGAGGTTGTCTTATCACTTGAATCGGTAGCAGTTGGGAAGTTTCCAGAGCCTCCTAATGCTTCAATGGCTTGTTTAATCCTAAGAGGATTCCACCTGACCACAGTGGTTGATACTCCCGCCTCTGCTGTAGTCTGATCGACTAGTCCTACCTCTGCATTATAGGCTGTCTCAATCTCTTCGTTCGTCTGATCTCCTGTAGCTCCTGCCTCAATACCGTTAAGTTTGGTAAATAGAACATCTGTGAAAGCATTTACTTCTAGCTCGTAGGCAGCCTTGATCTCTGCGCCAGTTTGGTCTGCAGTTGCACTAGCCTCAATAAGGGCTAGCTTGTCATAAAGTGCGTCTGTGAAAGCTTTAACTTCTGCTTCGTACAGTGCCTTTATCTCTGCTCCATCCTGATCAGCAGTAGCACCTGCCTCTATTGCTGTAAGCTTGGATTGTTCTGAGGTAGTATAGTTCTTATTGTTAGTTCCTCCAACCATATTGTCTTGGTTGAAAGCATCTGCCTCTATAGAACTAGGGTCATAAGTGAAGGCCAGCATATCACCTGCACCTGCTCCTATCTCATTCCAAGTAGCAGTTACTGCGTCAGAAAAGACACAGTCGTATACTTTACCTGAAGCTTGGTCTACCCAACGTGATCCGGCTGTGTAGCCTTCTGTAGCATTGTTCAGGGTAGTTGGAGCCACAGTCGCATTGAAGTTACTGAACGCTAGGAAAGAAGAGCTTGCGAACTCTCCGTTGAACTTGTAGAGTGCGTCGTCGTCTAGCGTGATCGCACCATAAGAACCTTTAGTCCTAGTAGCAGGTATTCTTAGATCCACGAACTCCGTAGTTCCGTCTTTGACGAATGTAACTTGTCCGTCTCCGATCTGAGCGAACTGGCACTGAAAGCCCTGTAATAGGGTGTCAGGACAAGTCACAGTGACTGCAGCGTTAGAAGTGAATCTAAGTAAGAGACCATCATCCCCAACTAACAGTGTGTATGAAGTTGTTGCTATATCTTTAGTTGTTATTGACATACTATCCTCCTATTACGGTATAAGTGTCTGTTCCCTCTGGGAGAATCTCTAGCCAGTCATTAGCTGATACTGTAGCTGATAATCCTGTCAAAGTAGCTGTGCCTGCGAAGCCTATAGCTCCTGCACCTTTCTGAATAAGTTTACAACTGAATGCGTCTTTAAGTCCTGTGTCTACAGTAACTGTAATAGCACCTGCGTTATTGCAGTAGATTATTGACTTATCGTCATTGTCTGTAAGTGTGATCGATGTAGTAAGGTCTGTTCTGTAAGTTACAGATGTGTCTCTCTTTTTCCACACTGCTGCTCCAGTAGAAGCATCTGTGCAGTCATAGATATTTCCTGCTACGTTATCGAACCAAGTAGAGCCTACTGAATAGGATAGTGTCTCGTCGTCATTAACTGTAGGTGCGATGATTGCGTTCTTGTTGATCAGTGACAAGAAAGTTGCTACTGTAAATTCACCATTGAACTTGTATAATGCGTCTGCATCTAAAGTGATCGCACAGTGAGCTCCTGTTCCTCTAAGTACAGGCTCCCTTATGTCTACGAACTGGGTAGTACCTACTTTAATAAAAGTAACTTGACCTGCACCTGCTTGTGTGGCCTCACATGTGAAGCCTTCTAAGATAGTGTCAGGACAAGATACTGTGACTGCTGTGGCTGCTGAGAACCTTAAGAGTAGGCCATCGTCGGAGTCTAGCAGTGTGTATGAAGTGTCTGGTATATTTTTGACTGTAATGGCCATTGTTTACTCCTAGTCCAAGTTGAAGTTAATAGATCCGATAGGGAAGGTCATTATTTCGCCTATTCCTATTGTCTTTGGATTTACTAAAACTTCATTTATTAATTGATTTCCTGCTAACTCTGAGTCGAATATTGCACAATGTGTTACTGTTCCCCAAGACTCTGCTGACTCAGGGAAAGAAATAGCATTTGTGTTAGACAGGTCGCTACTTACTCTAGTTAAGGTTACAGGTTGTCTTGCGTAACTAAAGCCTGATACTTCTGTGCCTGAGTTATCGTCTGTAGGGTCAGAGGTAAATAGTGCAATCCAAGATGGAGATAGTGTTAATAATGCATCTAGTAAGATTTCTTCTGCGAAATTTGATAGTCCAGCCATGTGGTTATTCCTTTATGTTGATACTAATCTAGTTATTGTTATATTGGAAGGTAGAATTCGTGCTTTCTGGAATTCTTCGATATTTATATCGTTAGTCAGGGGGTTAGGGGCTACTTCCTCAGAGTCTATAGTTATCTCTAAGTTAGCTACTCCTGCTACAGTAAAGCATGGAGTGTTCAATCTGTCGCTTAGTGCATCTTTTCCTAACGTGTACTCTATGTCAGCAAAGTCTAATATAGCTGATGCTAATCTGGACTCCCCGTCAGCAGGGAAAATTTCTTCGTCGTAGATCCTATACTTAATATCTACAGAAACGTCCACTATGTCTGGTCTTGAGAATCTTATCTGATGCTGGTTGCCTATATAGTCCTGATAGAAAGCCATTAATAATCCGAAAGAGTCTGTTCCTGCTGATTTAGTCAGAGCTATGGTTTCTATGATGGCGTTTTCATCGCCCCCTTCTACTACACACTCTATGGAGTGAGGTGGTCTTTTATATATGCCGTCTCCCCTAGGCTGGTAATTATGGGTAGGGTTAGTTATAACTCTGGCTACAGTGACTCCGTCTATTTGTTCTAGAGAAGCTCTGATAGCAATGGCAGTTCCATTTCCCCCAACTGATAATGTATTGTTCCTACGGGCTCTAAGTAACTCGTCTGACTCTATTTCGTCTGTGCCTGTAGTAATGGCAGTAGGGTTAGTTACTGTAGTAATACCTGCTAGATCTACTACCTGTTCAGTTAATGTGCCTACAGGTGCTGCTATTGCTCCTGTGTCTTCTGCTATTACTTGAGCTCTGGCTTCTCCTGAAGGGCTTATAGATGTAGCTTCTCTTACTAGGAATACTCTGTTACTGTCTCCAGCCACATGTAGTTTGAATCCCTTTGGAATCTCTGTACCTACATCTCCTGTAAAGTCAACTATTCCTGAAGAGTAAGTCTTATTCTTTCTGACAAGACCGCCTAGTAATGCCAGATTTTCGAGCATTCTTCCTTCAGCAGTATTGGCATTCAAGTTGGAATATAGTTCTTGTAGATCTTCGTAAACCTTAATTACTTCTAGAGAAGTCACTCCAATAAAGTGACCGAGAGCTGAGTTAGCTGATGTATCTATTAATGGCCCGAAAAGATTTCGTGCGCTTTCTGACATTCCCTCGACCAACTCTATGATGTCCGGAGTGTCATATCCTGTGTTTGTTAATGGCATGTGTTCTCCTTAATTGAGTAGATCTTGGAACCCGAATGAGAGTGTCTCTCCTTCTGTAGTCCTTACGTCGAATCTTACTTCATATGTTCTTCTTTGAGAGTCCAAAGAACTAGTCCAGTTCTCTATTGTTCTTATCTCTGGCGTTTCTAGAACCACTCGTCTAATTTCCGCATCTGCTGCAAATTTCTCCACGCCTTTCTTAAGTATAATCTCGAACCATTTAGTTCCTTGAGATCTATCTAAAATCCATTCTCTAAAGAAGAACCTGAGTCGTATCTTGAGTCTCTGGGCTATGGACTCGGAGCCTTCTTCAGATATACTCAGAGCGTTGTCGGTGACCACCAAGTCACCTGTCTGAGGATCTAATAATAAATCAGCCATGAGGCCTCCTTTATGATGGATTTACAGGTGAATTACCTGTTTGTGAGTGTTTGTGAGTAAGCAGTGATACTTTTCCAGAATCTGCGTACACATTAAGTCCTGCAGTTATATTTCCTAGTACACTTAGGTTACCAGTCACATTAACTAATGGAGTTACCATATTAACAGTAGTGGGTGCTGTTACAGTAACATTGCCTGACACATCCATTAAGGTAGTGCAACTTCCATTAGTGGTAAGTATATTTCCTGCGGGGTCCATGTTAGTACTGGCTACGAGATTGTTTGCTCGTATGTTGCCTATCTCTTGCATTGTTAGAGAGCAAGTAGTGTTCTTTAATTCAATATCCCCACCGTTCTCTAGTGTGCCAGTGGCCTTGAGTGTCTTTATTTCTATATCGCCATTCTGCTTCAATCTTATATGATTGTACTTGTCAGCGTTCTCGTCGTCCTCTCTGTTATTGAATATCCAGACATCATAATCGGAAGGTATAGTTCCGTCAAACGAGCCAAAGCCAGTATAGGCCACACAATCAGTTAAGTCGTGTAATCTGGCTGTGTCTGTAAATGTGTAAGGATCTCCTTCAGGAGGAGTAAGTCCAGAGGTGTCTACAGTGAATAGTAGTCTCTGAATGTCTCTGTCTTGAATATGTAGTACTACCTTATCTCCTACCCGTACAGGTAACTTAATTCCTGAAAAAGCTGTGGCAGGAGTTATTATAGGCACGTTCTCTATAGAAGGGAAAGGTAACTGGGACCCGTCTCTGTATCTCATCTTTATAAGACACTTAACGGTAGCCTTACATGTGGTACTGTCGTATTCTTGTATAACTGCTGGTAGACTAGACCACAATTGTGATGCTTCCATGTTCCTCTCCTTTATCATTAATTACCAACTACCTGAAGCTCCTGCTCCTCTGAAGCTTCCTCCAGTACTACCGAAATCACTTCCTGATTTACTCTTTACTGGATCTTTGTAGATTCTTACAACATCCATCGCAGTACTTCCTATAGGGGCTTTAGTTAGGTAGTCTTCTGACACTGATCCTACTATCTCTGTATACCAGACGTTTCCTCTGTACTTTCCCTTGTGACTAACTTCCGTCACTCTAAGTACTGTAGGAACTTCTGATATTCTTCCTCCGTCTTCCCTAATGTGAGAAGCTACTATTATAGAGTTTATATTTACTGTAGGCTCCAGTAACATGGTAATTGCAAACAGCTTCTTAGCATTAGCTGTGTTGGTAGGGACTAGCATGTTCTCTAGTATTCTTCTAGGAGGGTTTATCATATTCTCTCCAAGAGAAGCTTTGATAGCATTCACATTCTTTATAGTCCCACCCTCTCTAACAAGCCTTATTGAATCATTCACTGTAATTGCTTTTATATTGAAAGTTTTTAACAGTTTCTGTAACTCATCCATGAGAGTGCCTGTTATAGTCAGAGATCCATAAGCAAGATCGGTGAGGACTACCCTCCCTTCCATACCTTTAACTATCAGTGTGTCTTTTGTGTTCTCTTCGTCTACTAATCTTACCAAGTCGGACAAAGCCCCATTTATAGACAGGTTAGGTAGGGATGTTTGCATCACATTTAACATTCTTCTAATTCTGGCTTCGTGAGTCTCTCCGGAAGGTAATGTTTCCATTACAGGTTTTACGTCTGTTCTGGTAGACATTACTTTTAACTTAAGTACATGACTTCCTGCTCCTGCTTCTACCTTTCCTTCTCTCACGTCTCCTGAAAATATCTGAGAGACTCCAGTATCCTTATGGCCAACAGATAACCAACACTTAACTCCTAACTTCATGATCTTGGATATACTTGTTTCTCCTAATCCGTGAATGGATAGAGACATCGTTCCTTGACTATTACTTTTGGAGTCATAAGACACAGAGAAATCTATGTCGAGAGGATCTTGTTGGTCAAACGAACTTATCTCTAGCCTCTCGTCTGGGCTGGAGAACACTAGTTCGTACTCCCTGATCCATTTATTAGTTCCTGCTGGCATGTACTCTCCTTATAGTTTTCCCTGCTTCGCTAGTATGCGTAACATTCCTGAGTTTATACTAAGTCGTGCGTCCTTTGTTGCTGTTTCCTTGTCAGAAAGCTTAGTAGCGTAGGATCTATACACGTCTTCTAGTATTGTCTCTTTGGCTGTCTTATTGTTAGTAACTACTCTAGAGTACTTCCTTATTTTAGGCCCTTGTCCTTCTGAGTCTCTTTTCTTTAAGAGGTCTTCCCATAACTGTAATAAGTCTTTGTATACAGTATCACTCTTGTCTATTACTACAGGCTCTTGTCGGCCTTTGTCTTTATTCTCGTTGGCCACTTCTGTCTCTTTCTCGTCCACAACTAATTCTTTAGTAACAGTAGATGCTACTAATTGTTCTGAGAAAGAAAGACTTACCCAATAGCCTCCCCTCTGAGGACCGTTTCTGAGGGCGTTATTGAAGCTAGTAAGAACCATATTGTCGTATACCTCAAACATAGAGACAACCGTACATAAAATACTCTCTTTGTCTAATTCTGTAAGGAACTCCCTTGCCTGAGTTATAGTACTGTTCTGGTCTTCCATTGTGTAGTTGTTGGTAAGAGAGTTGTTAGAATTTTTCAACTGTTTATCTCTTATCAAAGATACTTCATCCCGCTCTCTATCTATTGTTTGAGTGGCCATGATTACCCAAAAAGGGCTTATAGCTTTTGCCTCTTCAAAGTCACGGGGACGAACTTCTTTCTTATCTAGTATCTTCTGGACCACTTCACTAACAAGATTATAATCATTTGTAGTTTTAAATATCTCGTTATTGGTGTCCTCTTGGAACTGTTGTTCTAGCTTAGTTCTTATGGCCTGTTGTTGCTTATCTGTACTGGTCTTGAACTGAGGTGTAGGTTCTTCTTTTATAGCAGTAGTCCAATTGTCGGATATCATTCCGACAATCTGTATCTTAACTCCCTCTCTAAACCTATGATCAGCCATTCCCTTATCGAGATGTTCTACAGGGTGTTGGGGTGTTTTAGAGGCCCTTACATGAGTCATGGACTCTACTGTATCAAACACTAGTAGTTGTCCCTCAAAATTTCCATAAGAAGGCGTTATGTATATCTTAGATGCCACTTTGGCCTCCTTACTTGTTAATTAGGGTCTAGCGTTCGTGAACTTTTTATTCACTTCCTGACCTGTAACTGGATCGTTTACTTCTATGTAGTTGTGTACAACATTAGTACTGTGGTCTGAGGCAAAGCCTTCGCCTCTGGCTACTCTAGCTTTTCTGTTCTGCTCCATTACAGCAGTAAACTTGTCTGCCTCGTCGTGCTTTCCTAGCCTACGTAAGTTAGCTAGTCTAGTCTGGTGGTGCTTCATAGTCTCTGACTCTGACTTCCTGCCTTCTAGTTCTGCCTTCTTTCGTCCGAATAAGTCAAGAGCGTCTATAAGGCCGTGTACTGCCTTATTTATCCAGCCTATCTTCATAAGAAGCTTTCCTATTCCCCATCCTACAGCAAATGCAGCAGCTAGTTTTCCCAGTACTAATAGTATTCCTGTTAGTCCTGTTGCTCCTAATGCTCCTGCTAGAGTTCCTATCAGGGGAAGTAAAACGCCTACTCCTGCAACTAGTTTACCTATCCCTGCGAACAGTAACGCAACTCCTGTAGTTATAGCTACAATTGCTGCTCCCCAAGCTATGAATTTTTGGACTGTCTCGTTGGCTATGAATCCTACGAATTTCTGTATGAGAGGCAGTAGCTCAGATAGCATAGTGGCTAGAGACATGCCTATCTTAAACATTGATTTCAAGGCTACTATCAGTGTCTTTATTGCGTCTTTAGCTTTCTCAGGATTGTTCTTGAAGTCGTCGAATATGTCTGCAATGAAGAATAGTGCATCTTGAAAAGCTTCAGACAACTCGTCTAGAACAGGGTTCATGATAGACATTAGAGAGTTTGATATGTTTTCAAATACAGGAGTTATTCCTTTAAGGAAGGGAGCTAACTTAGATCCGAACTTTCCGAAAAACTCTCTAGTTACAGTATCTATAGAGGTGGTCATATCCTTAAAGAATACAGAGAAGCTCATGGCTCCTTTTTGTGCTTCTTTGGAGATAGCTGAGATTCTTTTGTTCTTTGCTATGATCTGGTCGTATGACATTCCCAAAACGTTCATCTTCTGAGCAATGCCTGTAAGCATTCTATTACCTTCTTGTCCGAAGATCTTATCGAAGGCACTGGCAGCTTCTGGGGAGAATACTCCATCCTTCATCATCCTAGCACCAGCATTCATGATCCTAGCCAGTTGTTTCTCTGGCTTAAGCTTCTGTAGTTCGGCTGATGCTATACCTAGAGAAGAAAGACCTTCTTGTAGATTTAGTTCGACAAATCCTCCAGCCTCTCCTCCTAGCTTATTATTTAACTCTTCTACCAGCGAGTTGACGTGTTCAAATGTAAAGCCAAGAGCTTTGGCTTCCATCTCTAGAGCTCTCATGTCATTGAACGCAAAACCTGTGGCTTTTGATAGGAGCATCATTTCAGTGGTAGATGCATTTATCTTGCCTGCCAAGAACGTAAATGCTGTGAAGAATCCTGTAGGTACTACTAGTAGTTTGGCTATGCCAGACAACGCGAAAGATAATAATCCTATACCTACTCGAACTTGAGCTATCTTATCAGACCAAAATCCAAATACTTTGGCGGTCCTCTTGGCTCCCTTTTCTTGCTTCTTCTGGTTCTTTATTGCCTGTTCTTGTCCATTGATGTACTTCTTCTGGGTAATGTTCTGTACCTTAAGGCCCTTACCCATAGTCCCGAAATTCTTCTTAGCAGCTTTACCTAGATCTCCTAATTGTTCTACAATATGCTCTAGTGTGTCTGCTATTTCTTCTAATTGCGCTTGGAACTTATTTAGTACCTTAGTGGGTACTTTAACGGTTATCGGGGCCGTTAGGGATGCTACTTGGATGTTCTGTGACATTTAAGGCCTCCGTTGGTTATACTATTAATGGCTTATCCAGTCTGTACAGGAATATAGTAAGGTCAGAGTACACTGTGTACTCTCTGGTTGCTGGGAACCTGCTGTCACTTCTAGGCAGATAATACAGAGTGTATGAATTACTGCTAAGTATACTCCTAGAAGTACTACCTTTTCCTACTAGAACGAAAATACCTTGAGGCCCTTCTTCTTCTAAGAAAGGTAAAGTTATGGGAGCCCCTTGGACTAACTTAGCTCCCTCTATGAGAGGGTTTGAGTCTATGTCGTAGATGCTCATGTAGAATCGTTGGAATTTAGACACCCATTTGAGTGTTATAGTGTACTCCCTTCCGTCCCCGTCGAGTTCTACAATTTGGGAGGAAATAGGGTCTTTTGGTATGGATATCTTAATCAAAGTCCACTCCTTAATGTTGTGAGGCTCTGCTTTCTGCTTGTGCCTTCAGTTCGTCTCTCCTTCCTAACTCGTCTACAACGTCAAGAACTTCTATCATACTGATAGCTTCTTCCCAAGACCATTCGTATGCTATCTCTATGTAAGTTCCTAACTTGGCCTTACACAGTCTTAGTATTTGGGGATAGGTCCCGTTAATAGCCTTAACTGCTATCTCTAGATCATCCTCTTCTTCTGGTGACTGCTGTGCGTCTGACTTCAAGTCCCAGAAGTCTTCCATTCCTAGATCTGCTATCTGAGACTTGAGTTCCTCTTCTGAGGATTTTAGCTTGTTTCTTCGGTTGCCTTTTCCATCAAGGACTTCTTCATTGGCACTTTCTTTATTCTCTTCGGGGTCGGTAACTCTTGGGCTGTATCTTCCCCTTTTCCGAAAAAATCTGGAAAATTATACTGGAATACTTGCCATATTACCTGAAGACACTCGGACACACTGTCAAAGTTGTTAGGATCTAGGATGGAGTATTCTGCTGTATCTTCGTCGTAGAATTCAGTCTGGTACAATAGATCTTTGCAGACATTTGTTATTAACTTCTTATCTAGGTTGGAGAACATTTTTGATATGTCTGTCACATCTACTTCTTGATCTTCCTGTCCCTCTTCTTTGCCTGTATTGAAGTCGTCTACCAGAGAGATTATGGTAGGTAAGTATGTAAGCATTACTTCATTTGCCTCTAGAAAACCTAGAGCTGTGCTTCTAAATTTAGATCCTTCAATCTCAAAAATTAAAGGCTTTCTTTGTGTTCTCTTTTTCATCTTTTCCATTCCTTTAAAAAATAGGCCCCATTTCTGGGGCCGTTAGTCTTAGATACCGTCTACGATACCTTCGATGAAGCCTTTTCCTGCGCCTGTAATAGCGTATCGGATTTTGGCAGCGTCGATAACCCATTCTCTCGTAGATATCTCTTTACCGAAAGCAGATTCAGGCATGCCCTCTATCCAACACTCTGTGCCTAGATAGAAAGTTCCTTCACTGTTCTGGTCTCGAATTGCTACGGGGAATGTCAGATTTCCTGTATTGTCGAATACGTCAGCAGATAATAGGCCACTTAGTACTCCATTCGCTCTTGAAGTTTGATTCAAGGTAAATACGAATCTACCAGTATCTGCTACATTGAATGATCTTGCTACTTCTCCATCGACAGAAGTGTACTTTACGAACTTTGCTTCGTCTAGGGATACTGTAAGCATATCTGAGTCTCCGAATCCAGTAATCTGGACTCCTGCTACAGAAATGATCATACGTTTAGGTGAATATGTTGCTGTGCTCATTTAGTTCTCCCTATACGAACAAGTTGATTAGAACTTTAGACTTATGAACAGCACCTGCTAAGTATGCTACTACTTGTAGGTCTGGAGCTGTACGAGCTGCGCGTTGGTTAGAAGGAAGATCTCCTACTAATCCTGCTGTCACAGTATAGCCTGCTTTGACTACTACATTTCCATTAGGGTCAGTGGATTGTACGTATTCTTTGATGAAGTCTCTATCTACATAGATCTCCATGATACTTTCAGCTCCACCAATAAGAACTCCAATACCTTTGTCGGTAAGAGGAATCTTTCTTCCTGCTTTATTAGCTGATGCTATGATTCTAACTAGCTCAATCTGCATGTCAGAAGCCATGTTATCGGAGCCTCTCATAGTGTCGATCCACTCACGAGAAACTACCATTCCTTGGCGAATGTAGTCAATACCTCCAAAGTTGGTGAAGTAATTCCCACCTTTAGCTTCTAGGTTGGTAATGTTAGTTCTAGTAATGTTGTCAGCAATAACGCCTTTAGCAGGAGTAAGATCCCAAGTAGTACGACCAGCTATTGTAGTCATCTTAGCTCCAAGTAGTGCCATTTCGATGAAAGTGTCGTCTGCTGTTGCTGAGTAAGTAAATGCTGTTCTGTCGTAGTTGAATGCGTGTAGTTGTCCTAATAGGTCGTCTGCAGTAGGTGTAGATAGTGCAGGAACGGCTAGAAGGTTGTCTGCGTGACTGTTAGAAGTAAAGTACAACTTAGCTCTAGCTTCCATTTCTGAAGCAATAGCTAGACAGCCTGCTACAGAGTGATCATAGGTAGCTAGTGCGTACCAAGTACAATATACTGATTCAATAGCTGTTAGTGCTGCTGCCCAAGTCTCTTGAGTAGTCCACTCAACACCAAATAATGTCTGAGAAGCTGCGACTGTAGTGTCGTTGTCTTCAGTGATAGTGAGAACAGTGGCTCCCAGTGTTCCTGAGATAACGCCAGTTACATCTGTGTCTGCGTCTACAAGTAATTGTAGTGCGGTTAAGATGTCCTCTATCGCTTGTGGCTTGTCGTTCTCTGATGTTGCTGAGGCTGAATGAGTATATACTGTTCCACCTACTACAATTGAGTAGTCTTGAGAATTTACTACCTGATTCTCAGTCATAGTAATTTCTACTTCTGATCCGTCTCTACGACCAATAGCCAATTGAGAAGGCTTAGGGCTTTGGGAAAAATAAGTTAAAGCAGCTTGATAAGTGGGAGAGTCAGAAGAGAAGCCGTCTGTTACTAGGTCTTGGGCTCTAGAGTACTGTCTGAATCTTTCTGTGAATATTTGTTCGTCTGTGACAAAGAGTGCAGCGTTGAAGTCTACTTGAGTCAAAGGCTGAACATCTCTTGTTACTTGAACGTCTACGATAAGGTCTAGGTTATTTCCTGCCATTTTCGTTCCTTGGTTTATTATATTTTAGATTAGTGAACTATTGTCCACAGATAGGGACTGTCGGGTCTGCTATGAAATCATCTCTAATGTCAGCATCAGACGGGTCTTCTGTAGGAGTAGTGCTTAGTGTTACTGGGGCTTTTTCAACAGGTACAATATCTTCGTCGTAACTGTCACAAGAAGTTCCTAAAGTGATATCGAAAGTTGCTCTTTCTTGATAAGCTGTCTTTATCAGGGGAGTCAAATCCACAACAGATGTTGATCCTCTCCAGACTACATTCACTGTATGCATCTTATCTACCATAGAAGGGTATTCTAGTTTTGTTTGGAAATTCTTAGCGACTGTTATAGCTCCTTTTCCGTAGGTATTAACTCTTACAGTTATATCTACGTCCTGTCGCATCTGCTGTCCATACTCTGTTATAGGGCCTTCCCACAATTGTCCTACGGGGGTAAGATTAACTACCTGTAAGGTAGCATACGCACTTGTGGGACTGTCCTGATCAAACGGAGCTTGTATGATACAATAGTCTTCATCTCCTCCTGATAGTTTAGGTAGGAAAACAGGTACTAAGCTGTCTAAGAATGCTTCTTCGTCTATCATAGTACATCTCCGACTAATTGGGCAATGTATCTATAGTGAGGCAGTGGAGAGAAAGCAGGGTCCCATTCGTCTGTCTTCTGGACTTGGTACTTCTTGTCCTTATACAGTAGGATGTCTTTCTCGTCTAACTCCTCATGGAGGTATAGTGTTTTAAGGTCTGAGACTCTCGCACCTTCTGGTGCTCTTACTAAGTCTTCTCCTAATATAGGTTGCAGATTTCCTGAGAGTGTGATTTCTTCTTCGGATTCTTCGGAATATCTTCCAGTCTTCTTATCTAGAGTACCTTCGGTAATTCGTAGGAAAGTTAAAAGTGATTCTCTTACAAACAAGCTCATTGTTTACCCCTTATTTCCCTGTTAAGACTGCCAGTTGTCCTAACGTCCAGACTGGTGGCTAGTTGGAAAGTATCAATACCTATTAGAGTAGGTTCTAACGACCCTTTAGCTCTCTTCTGCCTAACTGTACTTTCTGTCAATTTATCTGCATTGAATCTTTGCTCGTACAAGTGCATTTGGAGTATTTTTAATAATTTGCTTTTTGTTTCTTTCTTGGAATCTTTCTTCTGAAATGCGTCTCTGGCAAAAGCTCCGACTACCTCTAATATCTTTCTCTTGGTAGCTGATTGGTTAGAGTATACAGAGGAAAGCCACGGTCGGGCTACTTGGTTGTCTGTTCCGTATTCCAGCATAAGGCCTTTAGTAGCAGCCTTTGTGTTGAAAAGTCCTAACTTGAAGGTAATTCCTTTAGTCTTCCCTGTTCCGAATATTCCTGCAAACTTTCTAAGTCCTGAGACATCTAATCTTACATGTCTTAATTTCTTTTTACTACCACCCTTAGTCCGTCTAAGCTTTCTGGCCATTATACCAGAGCCTCTACGACGAGCCACTATGATAGTCCTGTGTCGTCTCCGAACAAGAGTTTTGATACTCCCTTGTCCTTCAGTTTAACACCGTCTTGGTAAATTTCTGTATCGTTGTCTACAGTATCCCTGTCCTCATTGAAGACTCCAGTTAGTCCGGCCATTATAGGAACGTGTCTACTGATAGAATTCATTAGGTCATCTCTCAACTTTTTGAGATTGTCCAAAATCTGAGACTGTGCTTCTGATACTTGCCCTGTCTCTTTGTCCACGAGACTTGCTGCGTGAGCTATCTGAGAGTTAAGTATGTCTAAACACGTCTGAGTCTGGTCGTTGGTATTTTGTTCTAAGAAGTAAGCTATTTCTTCGTCCTGTACTACCACTGCAGAGTATTGGCTAGTTTGTCCTAGCTTTAGTCGTATCTGGTATATAGGGTCTGTAGCTAACTTTGTTGGGTCGTAAGAAAATGACATAATGACTCCTATGTTGAAGAGCCCTCCCGAAAGAGGGCTCGTGCGGTTAGGCTACACAGTTCTTGAAGTAGAATCCAAGATTAGGTGCGATGATTTCATTCTTGTAAGCAAAGTAACCGTCAATGTAATGAGTGAAGTTAACTTCGTCGAAACGAGATCTGATCATCAAGTTTGGAGTATCAATTCCACCAGCCATACTTAGAGCTGAGTCAGAACCAGATAGTGCCTTAGTCAAACCGTCATGCTTGAAACAAGCAGCAGCAGTACGTGCATACTTACTGAAAGAAGCTTCGTTGTACATAAGAAGACAAGACTTCTCCAGTACCCACTTCATACCATTACCCAACGCACCATCAGTAGCGAAAGTAGGAGTAGAAGTCTGGCCGAAGTTGTGATCTTGAACAGCTCTGTTAGCAAGTGCAATAGAAGCGATGTCTTGGTAAGCCATTTCTACTACAACGATGTTGTCTGTAGAGATCTCAAGATGCTGAGAAAGAATAGCTTTAACTTGACTTTCGCCACCATTGATGCTAAGAGTGTTAGCTGCCCACTGGTTGACATTGTCGTTGTCTCTAATAACGTCCATTACTTCACGAGGAATTAATAGCTTATTAGGGCGAATGCCTGTGTCCAACTGGATAGTACGGATAGCTTCTAGGAAGATCTTAATAGGATCAGAGGCAGTCTCGTTGAACTGTAGGAACTGAGCTGGGTTAGTTCCACCGATAACTTCTTGCTTATCACCTAAGATAACTTCTCCACCACCTGTAGAAACAATAGTAGATACGCCTTCAGCTTGGAAGCCCCAAACATCGTCTACTAGGAAAGTATTAGCGAAGTCTAGTTCAGTGTCAACTACGAAGTTGTTGCCTAAGAAAGAAGCAGCATCAAGTAGTGGAGATAGTGAATCAGATGCTTCAACGATCTCGTCTACAGTTACCGCAACTGATAGGTGCTTAGATGGGATAGTAAATGTTGCAGTGTCTGCAGCATACTTAGCGACAGGAGGAACTGATCCTGCTGTACGAGAAGCAACTTGTGTAGACATGAAGTATTGCTTGTCATATCTCCAGTAGAGACCTGTGTTTAGCATGCTTGATTTAGAAGGAACTAGGTTAGCAGAGTAAGTGTTAGCCTTAAGCTCCCAAGCAGCTAGTGATGTGTCACGGATTTCTTGGAGGATGTTGTTATTTGTATGGTCGATAACGGGCATGTTTTGTCCTTTGTGTGTTTACTTGGAAGCTTTTAATTCTGCTTCGATTTCTAGTCTGGCTTGCTTAGAAGCAACGTGTGGTCTAAGACCTTTTTCTTTGATAAGTTCTGCACGACGCTTCAAGATCATACCTGACTTATCTAGCTTCTCGCCATCATCTCCGCTTTCGCCCTTGTTTTTAAGGAGCTCAACATTGCTTTCAATGTTCTGGAGTTTCTCTAGCTGTTTAACTAATTCTGTGTACTCTTCTTCTTCTAAAGCATCTTTACACTTAACTAGAACTGTTGCGAACTTTTCAGCATCGTCAGCTTTGAGGTCTTTAGACTTCTCAACTAACTCACTTCTTTCTTTAGCCTTATTAGCTTTTTCAACTTCTTCTAGTTTAGCGTCTAAATCAGCTTTAGCTTTTTCAACTTCTTCTAGTTTAGTAGCCTGATCAGCTTTAGCTTTTTCGACTTCTTCTAGTCTAGTAGCGTCATCAGCTAGTTTCTTCTCTAGTTCTGCTACTTTAGCTTCTGATGCAGCTTGGGCTTTTAGAATTTCTTCTAGTTTATTTTCATCAAGGGACATATAGTCTTCCTTTTTGTTATGTGGTTTCTCTGCCGGAGCAGTGGTTTCTCTGCGCTTGAGGACAAGCGTCTCGTCATGCTCTATAGCACCGTGGTCTACAAGTGCTACATGGCATTTCTTCTGACTAAAGTCCAGATTAGTTAATCTGCGCTTTGCCTTTCTTTCGTCAGACATTATATGTCCTCCGTTTCAGCTAGAGCTCCGATAGAGAATCCATTAAATTCTCCACGCTTGACAGCATCTAGTAGTTTTGTAGATTTACACTTAAGTGTGAGCATCCAAGTTCCTTCGGGTAGCTCTGTACCGTTGAATTCTGTATTCTTCTGTAACACGTAACACTCAGTAAATTCAGCACTATCTGGGCTCAATTGAAACTCATGTTGTAGGTTAGGTTGCATACAGTTCTTAGAAAAGTTCCTGCAGGCCTTGAATATTTCTTCTTTGGATATGACATCACCGTGAGCATCTACGTAAGGTTCTGGTATTAGAGCAGGAGCTGTTATCTCCATACGTCCGTAGTCAGCCTTGGCTATGAATTCTATATTCATTGTAGTCCTTCTGGTTGATCTTCTTCTTCTATCTCTTCTGGCTCTTCCCTAAGTAGTGTAGCAGTAGCTAATGCTCCTAGTAGGAAGCTCCTATTGAACAATTGAGACTTTGGGATTGTTGGTTGTCTGGGGGAAGCAGAAGGCCTTCTAGTAGCCTGTCTGTATCTGTTTAGTAGTAACGCAGGAGCACTTGCTTCTGCAGGAGTGATAGGGGGTGTAGAGGGTCTAGTAGGTCGAGTACTAGTGCTTACTACTCTGTTAGTTGTCTGAGTACTGATCGCAGTACTTGTTCCTGCACCTAACGAAACTGAACCTGTGTTCAGGCCCATACGTGATAAGGCATTTCTTATCTTATGTTTGTGCTTCTTATGTACAACAGATCCCAATTCTACTGGGGCAGCATATCTTAGGGAGTTACTTACTAATAAGTAGTCGCCTGATAATCTTACTCTCCAGCTTTTCCTGTAAGCACCTGTATCTACTGCAGATGCGCCTTTGGCAACTTTAAGTGCCTTAGAGGCTATCTTGTCGTATTCTTCAGGAGCGAACTTTCCTGCAAGGTTGTATCTGTATGTTATCATACCTTACTCCCAGCTTTTATGTCCTCTCCATCGTACTGCATTATACCAGCACTCGCATCTAGTATACCTAACTGGCAATACTAGAATGGCTTTATACCATGACATTTTAGGATTGTTAGATTCGTACTTCATTATACGATACATTAATTTATCTGCCTTCTTGCGAACCTCTTTAGACCTTGGGCCCTTAAACACTCCTTTTCTAGAAAGGTAGTAAAGTGCATCGTGGTATTTAGTGGCTCTTCGCGTCCAAGGAGAATCTATAGTAGGCCCAGAGGCTGACCATTCGAACCCTTCGTAGGTTGTTAGGCTTCCTCCCTTTTCAATCTTTACGTACCCATCGTCGTACCCAAATCCTAAAATGAAGGTCAAGAATGTTTCGTCTTCTAGGGACTTAAAGCAACTAGGAAGTTCTCTGTAAGTATCGTGGAAACTCATGATTATATTCCTATACTTGGTTTTACATTGGTTAAAGTGTCCAAGCCCTCTTGTATTTGAGAAATTGGGTGTATATGCTGAGGGAGTATAACAAACTCATCTCCAGAACTTGGTGCCTGTGTCCACTCTTCTTCGAAAGTAAACGTACCACTTGAATAGTTTAGGATAGGTCTGGCTTCACCGTTAATTGATCCAGATACCAATACCAGTAGTTCGCTATCAAAAGCACCTTCAGTATATCCTGTTAAGTTTGTACTAAAACTAGATATAGTTGGAGTACCTGTAACCTCTCCTTCTATGGCTCTGTTAGCTTTTCTTAGTAAATCCATAAGCTTGCCAAATGTGCCGGCCGTGGTGTGTTGGCTGTATGACTCATCCCAATTTCTATCAACTATGTCGTCCTTATCTGCATTTGTTAATGAATAGTTGGTTTTATCATTGTTAGTCGCAACAATAACTTGGTCAGTTGCGTTGTTAAATGTGCTGAAACCCGTTGCAGTAAGCCAATCGCCTTGATTTTGCTGTAATTCATCTGTATCGGCCAAAATGCTTGTTAGATTAGATTGTATAGTTTCGCTTGATGCTATAGTAACCGGAGACCTCCACTCTACATCTATTCCGCCTCCTCCGCTAGTTGAACTAACTACAGGACGTGCTCCATCTGCTCTATATAATCTACGATTATCAGTTTGTGAAATATTAGTAGCGGTTACATTATCTAAATAGATATTTACAACAGTGTTATTGATTCTAAAATTAGCTTCATCTACTGCCGTTACACCGCCAAAAAATTCTGCTACCCCTTGGTTAGTAGTTAGGTTATACGCCCACCAAGCGTAAAACTCCGCTAAGGTAAAGTCGCTAGCCACTGAAATATCTACTTCATCGTTAATATAATCAGCTGTAAATTTAGTAATAGTAGAACCGTCTAGGGCTAGAGTATTATAAGCTGTATCATCGTCTTGAGTAGTCAAGAAAGATAAACCTGTAATACCTATTATACCAGTTGCCAAAGCTTCACTTTTTGCGCTCGTGCCTGACGTATATGTTGCGCGTAGTCTAATAGTATCACCGTCATCAACAGATGCACTTAGCAAGTTAACAGATGTTGAGTACCCTGAACCGCCAGAAACAACGCTGTTGTCCAGCTCCGCAGCTTTAGTAACGTTATATACTTGGACTCTTGAACCGTCTATAATGTTAGGTGCAGTAATATTAACTGATTGCTCTAAGGTTATATTTGGCCCTGTGTTGGTTGTGACAGTTGTTCCGTTAGTTAAACTTAATGTGATAGCTCCACCGCTTGAGTTTGTTACTTCGCTTATTGTACACCCATCAAGTGTATAAGTTCCTGCTGTATCAAAGTCCAAAACACCATTTACAGTAACATTCGTTAGTGTTGTCCCTGATCCACTCTGGTAATTTACGTCACAATCAAAAGTCCCTCCACTTAATAATGTACCATTTTGTGTTGTTACAGATCCTGTTGTAGCTGTTGCTCCTCCTGTATACGTTGAGGCTTTTATTGTTACTTGAGGATCTGAGTAAGCGAACACTGAGCTAGCAGTAGCGTCTATTACAAGTGTCTTGTTAGTTAGTTCTATTTGATTACCTGAACGAGTTACAATAAAATCAAGGTAAGTCCCTAAATTATCTTCTAAGTGTGAAGCTGCTCGGTCATAAAATTTTTCAGGCGTATCAATTTCCGTGTACGCATCGACAATCGCTTTGTTTGACTCTGTGATATTAGCGTCTGGCAATAAAGATATATTTAACTCTAAATCTTCTAATCCGTTCAAATTGTAATCATTTGATTGTATTAAGTAGCCGTATTTGTAACTAGATGCGGTAAAAATTCCACCATCGTCTGCATTTTTATCAAATCGTATAACCTCTAAATCATTGCCATCGGTTGTAAGTAAATACCATACCTTAAGAATTTGATTGTGAGTTGATGATTTGCCATTAGCTGCCGTTGTTAATGTTGTATCGGATACTGCCGTAAAATCCCAT
>Ga0213866_10001134_pt1 | contig 20051 bp, 23 predicted proteins | sample PICome_11_FD_160079 | JGI IMG/M metagenome (GOLD analysis project Ga0213866, IMG submission 160079) | Coastal seawater microbial communities near Pivers Island, North Carolina, United States - PICO284 | ecosystem: Environmental > Aquatic > Marine > Coastal | place: USA: North Carolina...
GGCCGTTGTGACCTGGCCCTCAGGGCTTATGGGCCTGCTGATGCAGGTCTCTGCCCCTGGCTTGCTGGGTCTCGTTCTGTTCGCCCTGATCGGTGCACAACTCAAGGTGCCGGAGGTGCGTGAGATCACGCAGTTGGCGATAGGCCGATTCAGGGCTCGCTGAGGCGAACATCCAGTTCTTCACGCACCTGAATGGGAAGTTCCAGCTGTTCGCGACCCACGAGTTGGGGACCTTGAACAGACACGATCCTTGCCTCGATGCCGAACTCCTTGAAGGCGGTTTCCAGTTCCTGAATCAGCGCTTTTTCAACCTGAGCCTCCGCATCCACCACCCGGCCGATCAGCCGTTCACCCAGGCGGCCGATGCGTTGCCGGACCAAATCTCTGGAGTTGGTGACTTCAATGATCAGCACACCAACCGCGGCGGATGGACTGCAACCTTATCCGCAGTACGGCTCGAGAATCTCTTCGAGATCACGCAGCTGGGCGGGGGGGATCAGCTTGGAGAGGGGGAGCTGACTCGCTCCTCCCGCCAGTGGCACCTTGACGGCATCGAGGGCCTGCCGGGCCGCCACTTCAGCCCCTTGATTGACGCGGGCACTGCATTCGATGGCCAGGGCCGAGGCCAGGTCGGCATCGCCGAGGTAGAGATGCCAGCCGCTGATTTGAACGTAGAGGCGGTCAGCCAAAGCACTCTGGAGGTCCTGCAGGTCGCTGGCGGAGAGGGACATCAGACCAGGAAGATCGACGGGGCATGGCTTCCATGCTGGCTTCAATCCGCCGGCTTGGGTCGCTGAAGAATCACCCAAATCAACTGGCCCAGCCACAGGGTTGCCCAGAGGCCTGTGACCCAGGTCAGGCTTCCTGCAGGAAAGGGGTGGCGCATTTCCTGCAGGAACCAGCCACCGCTGTTCACCGCAGCGAAGACGCCGCCGTGGAGGCACAGGTTCACGATGCGCTCGAAATGCCGGTAGGTCGGATCCTCAGGGTTAGCGGGGCCATACCAGCGGATCGGCATTGCTCGGGCTCAGAAACACCTGAATCCTGACGCGCCCCGCACCCAGTTGACGAGCGGACCCTCGATGGGGTCTGATGGTTTGGCGCAAGCGCTTGTAGCTCAGCGGATTAGAGCATCTGACTACGGATCAGAGGGTCGGGAGTTCGAATCTCTCCAGGCGCGTTTTAACTGCCCCCCACGGGCAGTTTTTTTTTGGTTGATCGCCCGGCCTGATCGCTGCGGTTTCTTACGATTGGTCAAAGCTTTACTGACATTTCATGGGCCAGGCTTCTGGACGCGCCATTGACGCTGATCTGGCTCAGTCGGATCCGGATATCGCAGCATTCATCAACCAGGAACGGCAGCGTCAGGAAACCCATCTGGAACTGATCGCATCGGAGAACTTTGCCTCCCGTGCGGTGATGCAGGCCCAGGGTTCCGTGCTCACCAACAAGTACGCCGAGGGTCTGCCCAGCAAGCGCTATTACGGCGGTTGTGAGCACGTTGACGCCATTGAGGAGCTGGCCATCGAGCGGGCTAAGCAGTTGTTTGGTGCTGCCTGGGCCAATGTGCAGCCCCACAGCGGTGCCCAGGCCAACTTCGCCGTTTTCCTGGCCCTGCTGCAGCCCGGCGACACGATCATGGGGCTCGATCTGTCCCATGGCGGTCATCTGACCCATGGTTCCCCGGTCAATGTCAGTGGCAAGTGGTTCAACGTCGTCCAGTACGGCGTTGACAAGGAGTCCCAACGCCTCGATATGGAGGCGATCCGCCAGCTTGCGTTGGAGCACAAGCCGAAGCTGATTGTTTGTGGCTATTCCGCGTATCCACGCACCATCGACTTCGCAGCCTTCCGCGCCATCGCTGATGAAGTGGGTGCCTATCTTCTGGCCGACATGGCCCACATTGCCGGCCTGGTGGCCGCTGGTGTGCATCCCAGCCCAGTGCCCCATTGCGATGTGGTGACCACCACCACCCACAAGACTCTGCGCGGCCCCCGCGGTGGCCTGATTCTTTGCCGCGATGCTGAGTTCGCCAAGAAATTCGACAAGGCTGTTTTTCCTGGTAGTCAGGGTGGCCCCCTTGAGCACGTGATCGCTGCCAAAGCTGTGGCCTTCGGTGAAGCGCTGCAACCTTCGTTCAAGGCCTACAGCCAGCAGGTAGTGGCCAATGCGGCCGCCCTCGCTGAACAATTGATCGCCCGTGGCATCGATGTCGTCAGTGGCGGCACCGACAACCATGTGGTGCTGCTGGATCTGAGGGGGATCGGCATGACCGGAAAAGTGGCTGATCTGCTGGTGAGTGATGTGCACATCACGGCCAACAAGAACACCGTTCCCTTTGATCCCGAATCGCCCTTCGTCACCAGCGGCTTGCGGCTGGGCACCGCTGCGCTCACCACCCGTGGTTTCGATGCTCAGGCCTTCCGGGAGGTCGCTGATGTGATCGCCGACCGTTTGCTCAATCCCGAGGACGACGCAGTGCGCCAGCGTTGCCTCGACCGGGTGGCCGCACTTTGTGATCGCTTCCCGCTGTACGCCGACAGCAAGCAGCCGGTTCTGGCTTGAGCCATGGCGCTTGTGCTCGAACAGGCATGGGCGATCTCTGGTGGGCGGGTTGCAGGCTCTCTAGGATTGGATGAACACCTTTAGACAGGGGCATCGTCTCTTTTCTGGAGCCTTCGTGAATCTCTTGGCCAGCCCTATTGCGGTCGCCTCGGTCAGTTTTCTTCTGGCCGCGGTGACCACCACGGTGCTGGTGCCCCAGGTGCGTCGGCTGGGTTTGCGCTTCGGGTGGACTGATCAGCCGGACGAGCGCAAACAGCACATCACCCCGATGGTGAGGCTCGGGGGCATTGCCATGGTGCTGGGGTTTGGTCTGGCCCTGGCGGCGGTCTGGTCGATGGGCGGCTTCGGTCTGTTGGCCTCTGCTCGGGATCAATTGATCTGGAGCACCCTTGCGGGTTCGCTCTGTTTTTTCCTGATCGGCCTGGCCGACGACCTCTTCGCTCTCTCCCCTTGGCCGCGGCTGGCCGGACAGGTCGCCGTGGCTTGTGCGGTATGGAGCCAGGGCGTTCGGATTGGAGCGATCGATCTCCCCTGGCTCACCGCTTCGGCAGGTCCGATTGCCTTGCCGGACAGCCTCAGCCTCCTGGCCACCGTTGTTTGGCTGGTGGGAATCACCAACGCCATTAATTGGTTGGATGGCCTTGATGGCCTCGCTGCCGGTGTGGCTGGCATTGCCGCTGTCGGGCTGGTGTCCGTCAGCTTTTCGCTCCATCAGGTGGCCGCTGGATTCCTCGCCGCAGCTCTGGCGGGTTGCTGCCTCGGTTTCCTGCGGCACAACTTCAATCCAGCCCGCATCTTTATGGGCGATGGGGGGTCCTATTTCCTGGGATTCACCCTTGCTGCTGTGAGCATCGTTGGACCCGCCAAGGGGCTTACCACCGTGAGCCTGCTGCTGCCGCTGCTGATTCTCTCGCTGCCGCTGGCCGACATGTCGGCCGTGATCATGGGCCGTCTGCGGGAAGGTCGCTCCCCCTTCTATCCCGACCGCCGTCACCTCCATCACCGACTGTTGCGCGCTGGGTTTAGTCATCGCCGCACGGTGCTGTTGATCTACGTCTTCACCCAGTGGCTCGCCGCTTTAGCCCTCGTGGTGGCCAATGCTGAGATGCGCTTTCTCTGGCTGGCTTTGGCCACGGCCATCCTGGTGGCCACGGTGGTGATCAGCCGTCGCCAGCTACAACACGAACGGGCCCTGTTGAACACAAACCCTTCTTCCACCCCTGTTGATCCCGCTGCCCTTGGGGAGCCGCGTGGCTAAATCGGGCGTTGAAATCCTGTGCGTGGGCACGGAGCTGCTGTTGGGGGACATCCTCAACGGCAATGCCCGATGGATCGCTGAACAGTTGGCGGGCCTGGGGCTGCCGCATTACCGCCAAACCGTTGTCGGCGACAACAAAGACCGCTTGATCTCCGCTGTGCGCGAGGCATCCCAGCGTTGCAGGGTTCTTGTGACGACAGGCGGTTTGGGCCCTACACCCGATGACCTCACCACAGAGGCCCTGGCCGCTGCTTTCGAGACTCCCCTGGAGGAGCGACCCGAGCTCTGGCTTGAGATCCAACAGAAGTTGTCGGCGGGAGGCCGGCCGGTCGCTCCCAGCAACCGCAGCCAGGCCTTTCTTCCCAATGGGGCTGAGGTTCTCCCCAATCCAAAGGGGTCGGCGCCCGGGATGATCTGGTCACCCCGGCCGGATTTCACGATCCTCACCTTCCCTGGGGTGCCTTCGGAGATGCGGGCGATGTGGACGGAGACGGCCGTCCCCTGGCTCCAAGCCCATGGTGGGGCCTCCGGAGTTTTTGTAAGCCGTCAGCTCCGCTTCAGTGGCATCGGTGAATCTGATCTGGCTGAGCGCGTTGCTGATTTGTTGGCGTCCACCAACCCAACGGTGGCTCCCTATGCCTCCCTCGGCGATGTGAAATTGCGGCTCACGGCCTGTGCAGCGAGTGGCGACGACGCAGCTCAGCTGTTGATGCCGCTGGAAGCTGAGCTGCGTCGTCGCACGGGGGACCACTGCTACGGCGTCGATGAGGACAGTCTGGCGTCGGTGGTGATTGGTCTGCTCCAGCAACAGCACCAGACGATGGCGGTGGCGGAGTCCTGCACCGGTGGCGGGTTGGCGGCAGCCCTTACGGCTGTTCCAGGCTCCTCGTCGGTGTTTCAGGGTGGCGTCGTCGCCTACAGCAATGCAGTGAAACAGGGCCTGCTGGGGGTCTCTCCGGATCTGCTTGAGGCCCATGGTGCTGTTTCTCAGCCTGTGGTGGAAGCGATGGCCCGGGGAGTTCGGGAACGCCTGGATTGCGACTGGGCGATCGCGGTGAGTGGCATTGCCGGTCCCGGAGGTGGAAGTGCCGAGAAGCCGGTGGGCTTGGTGCACCTTGCCTTGGCTGGTCCCGATGGCTGTGACGCCTGGGTGCAGCATTTCGGTGAGCGGCGGGGTCGGGAGGCCATTCAGAGGATGAGCGTGATCCGTGGCTTGGACCGTCTGCGTCTTCGCTTGCTCGCTCAGGCTTAGGGTCGACGGTTCTTGCGGCTGAACTGTTGAGTTCCGGCACCCTCTACGACAAGGTGTGGGATCTGCATCGGGTGGCGGAGCTTCCCGGCGGATCCACCCAACTGTTTGTCGGTCTGCATCTGATCCATGAGGTCACTAGTCCTCAGGCCTTCTCGGCGCTGAAGGACAAGGGCCTGACGGTGCGCTGTCCTGAGCGCACGGTGGCCACGGTGGACCACATCGTGCCAACCACCTCCCAGCAACGTCCTTTCGCTGATCCGTTGGCGGAGGAGATGCTCAGCACCTTGGAGCGGAACTGCCAGGAGTACGGCATTCCTCTCAACAACATCGGCAGCGGCCGGCAGGGCATCGTTCACGTGATTGCTCCGGAACTCGGCCTGACCCAACCGGGCATGACGGTGGCTTGCGGTGATTCTCATACCTCCACCCATGGCGCCTTCGGGGCGATCGCCTTTGGCATCGGCACGAGTCAGGTGCGCGACGTGCTCGCCAGCCAGAGCCTGGCCATGAACAAGCTCAAGGTGCGCCGGATTCAGGTGAATGGTCACCTGCCGGAGGGGGTGTCTGCCAAGGATCTGATTTTGCATGTGATTCGCCACCTTGGTGTGAAAGGTGGTGTCGGCTACGCCTATGAGTTCGCCGGGCCTGCCATCGAGGGGTTGTCGATGGAAGAGCGGATGACCCTCTGCAACATGGCGATCGAGGGGGGAGCTCGATGCGGCTACGTCAATCCTGATCAGGTCACCTTTGACTATCTGAAAGGTCGTCCCCATGCCCCCGAGGGTGACGCCTGGACCCGCGCTGTCGCCTGGTGGAGCTCCCTGGCCACCGACCCCGATTCAACGGTCGACGATGAGGTGGTGTTTGATGCCGCTGCGATTCCCCCCACCGTGACCTGGGGCATCACTCCCGGCCAGGGACTGGGGATCGATGAAACGGTCCCCAGTCTCGATCAGCTGGATCCAGACGAGCGTCCGATTGCGGAGGAGGCTTACCGCTACATGGATTTGCAGCCAGGTACGGCGATTGCAGGGGTTCCTGTGGATGTCTGTTTCATCGGCAGTTGCACCAATGGTCGTCTGAGTGATCTGCGTGCTGCTGCCGATGTGGCCCGTGGGCGCCAGGTGGCTCAAGGCATTAAGGCGTTTGTGGTTCCTGGCTCGGAACAGGTGGCGAAGGCTGCTGAAGCGGAAGGGTTGGATGCGGTGTTCCGTGCCGCGGGCTTCGAGTGGCGGGAGCCCGGCTGTTCGATGTGTCTGGCGATGAATCCGGATCGGCTTGAGGGACGTCAGATCAGCGCCAGCTCCAGCAATCGCAATTTCAAGGGTCGGCAGGGATCGGCCAGTGGCCGCACGTTGTTAATGAGTCCCGCGATGGTGGCCGCCGCTGCTGTTAACGGTCGTGTGACCGATGTCCGTACTTTGATTTCTCCGTCCGCATCGTGATGGCTCTTTTCCCGACTGGTCCGATTCAGCAGGTGAGCGGAACGGCCATTGCCGTTCCCGGTGAAGACATCGATACGGATCGGATCATTCCGGCACGGTTTCTCAAATGTGTCAGTTTTGATGCGCTGGGTGACCAGGTGTTTGCCGACGACCGTCTCGAACTCTCCGGCGAGCATCCCTTTGATCAAGCCCGCTATCAGGGCGCCTCGATCCTGGTGGTGAATGGCAATTTCGGTTGCGGTTCCAGCCGTGAGCATGCCCCTCAGGCGTTGATGCGCTGGGGAATCCGCGCGGTGGTTGGGGTGAGTTTTGCCGAGATCTTCTATGGCAACTGCCTCGCCCTGGGCATTCCCTGTGCATCGGCGGCGCCGGATCAGATCAAGGCGATTCAGGCGCTGGTGGATCGCGAACCGGGTCGCTCTTGGCAGCTGGATCTCACCGGTTTGCAATTGACCTCAGCGGAGTCCAGCTGGCCGATATCGATCGATGCCGGTCCTTTGGACATGCTGCGCAGCGGTCGCTGGGATGCCACGTCTCAGCTCCTGGACCATGGCCCTCAGGTTGCGGCGTTGATGCAAACACTGCCCTATATCAACCAATTCGCCGCCAAGTGACAGCCAAGCGCGACTCCTGTGTCTATGAAGGAGATAGGAGTCGCGTTAGGAGGTTGCGTCGCCATGGCCTATTCGCTTTCGCGGTTGTTGTTGCCGCTGTTGGTGGTTGCCGGTGTGGCTCCTGTTGGTGCCGTTCCGCTTCAGGTTCAGCCCCATGATCCATTTGATCGCAGCTGTGCTCGGTGTGATCTGCGCAATGCGGATCTCCGTCAGGCCCACCTGATCGGTGCTGATTTTCGAGGCAGTGATCTGCGCGGCGCCGATCTCAGGGAGGCGAATCTTGAAGGTGCTGATCTGACGGGAGCGTTGCTGGAAGGTGCTGACCTGCGGGGAGCGAACCTCACCAATGCGGAGCTGGCCGGCGTGGACCTGCGCAATGCCGATCTACGGGACGCCCAGGTGATCAATGCCTATGCACCGAACGTGCGAACCTCCGGCATGCGCTACGCCGGAGCTTCACTGTTCGGCAGCGATCTGATCATTGGGGGCGGTGAGTGATCAGAAGGGACGATCCGCGTTGGTCGTCTCCATCCAGTTGGTTGGGGTGTAGGGCACAAACGGCACGCCGGTCCCCTTGAAGTCAAAGTCGTTGAGGCGGAAGCGAACGCCACCAATTCCCTCGTAGGGATTGAAGTAGATCCCCACGTCGTAGCTGCGCCGTTGCCAACGCAGTTCGATGTTGGAGTTGACGGTTTTGCCGTAGTACTTCGAACCGGGATCGACGTTGTAACTGACGCCGGTGCTCAGCACGACAGGTCCAGCAATCTGCTGGGTTAGTCCGACCCCAAGGGTGGCGAGATCGACGTTCCGATCGAAGGCGAACGGGCTGTTGCCGTTTTTCAGGGATCCGCTGCCGACGATGGAGATCTGCGTGAAGTCGAGGAAGGGCTTGCTGAAGGTGCCCAGGGTGATGGTGGGTCCTCCGCTGAGACTCAGAGTCTCCTGGTGGCCGCCATCGCCATACATAGCAATCGTGGTGTTCACGTTCGTGTTCAGGCTCAGCCCTGGAACGATGGGGACGGGGGAATAGCGGTAGGCCGCTGTTGGAATGAGCTCTGCTGTCTTCCCTTTGAGCAAGGGAATCTTGCTGGTGACGGAGGCAAGCAAGCTGCCACGGCCGCTGCGCAAACGACGGTTGCTGTTGAAGCGGTCGGCGTCGTAGTCCCCTACCGCACCGCGAATGAGGTAGTCGTGATCGACTTCTCCCGTCGACCAGCTGCCCTTGGTCTCGGCATAAGCGCCATAGGCCGCATGGATGCTGGTTTTACCGAGGGAGCCATTCCAGGTGCGGTAGCGGTAGGCCCCGAAAAGATTGGTGTTCAACACGCCCAAGCCGCCCAGGTCGATGTCACGGCCGAAGCTTCCCCAGTAGCGGCTGCTGCTGAGGATGTCTGCGGGATCGAAGCTGCTGATGTCGGCGTCGACGTTCAGTTTGTAGTCGCCATAGCGGCCACGCAGTTTGGCGTCTAGGCCAAACAAATCAGCGGCGCTGTTGAAGTCGCCGTCAATGGCGCGCTGGACCATGAACTGCGGTTGAACGGATAGCTCTGTGCTGGTGCCGATGGTCAGCGGCTTGAGGTTGCGCCCCACAAAAAGGCCGTCGCGGTCCCTGTTGTCGATGCCAACAACAAAGCGGTTCTCTACTTCCTCTTCCTTCTGGATGAGCTGTCGACGGGTGACAGGGATGGGCAGTCGCTCTTCGACGATCAGCCGGTTGCGCCGCGCCGAGATCAGCACATCGCCATTGGCTTGTTCCCGAGCAACCACGTCCTCTGCATCGATCCTGGTTTGGGCTGGTGTGAAGGGATCGTTGCTGAATCCCATGCGGTCGGCTTCCCAGCCATCCGCCGTGATCAACACCCTCGAAGCCTGAACTCTCCAGCGGCTGATCGTGCCATTGAGGAGGTTGGTGCTTCCCAGGCTCTTCAATTGAGGAACTTTGACCACGCCGAAACGGTTTTCATCCCTGACTGAGGAATTCAGGCGTTGAACGGGGATGCCGCTGCGTCGTTCGATGCTGAAGCTGCCCTGGAGGTCGACGTCGGAGATGCGCTGGTCGATTTTGGCGATCGCCTCAGTGCGCATGGCCTGCTGCTGAGCTGGCGGAATTGCTGGCCGTTCGGCTTTGGCCTGACTGGAGACATGGCGCTGGGGATCACCTCCATCGCCGAGGGCAATCGAGTCGAGGCGGTCTGAGAGGGAGGAGGGCTTGACGCGCTGGTCGCGATCCGGGTCTTCACATTCCGGAAGGGGGGGCATCATGGCGCCCTCCGGCTTGGGTGTATCCCGTCCCCAGCGGTAGCGCACGCCAAGCAAGTAGGCATTGCTGCCCTCGGTGACGCCTCCGTAGGTGCCGAAGGCACCGGAGCGGTGGTGAATCCGGCCAACGAGCGACAGATCGGACGACACCGCTGCTTCCACCTCGAAACTGAGATAGTTCAACAGCTGGGTGTAGTTCTCGCGAAACGTTTTCTCGTAGAGGCTGACATCGGTGTTGTAGCTAATGCCTTCAACGACGCTGAAGCTCAGCCAAGGCTGAACCCAGACGCGAGCCCCAATTCCCAGCACCCCCTCGCCGAAGTTTTGTGCGGGCAGATCGGCATAGGGCTTGCTCTGGTTGAATTCGCCGCCCTGTTGCTGCTTGGCCATGTGGCTGAACAGGTCTGCCTCTAGCTCAACGGCAAAGGGGCCAGCACGCATGATCCGTTTCTGCACGCCGACGCCCAACACGGCTTCCGGACGCATTCGGCCGTTGAACAAAAAGGTGTCGCCGAAGGCGGCATCAATCATCTGACCGCCCCAAGCTGTGACTGCCCAGGGTTGTGGATGCCAGTCTGGGACTGGAGGGAGCAAAGGTGGACAGGCCACCGGCGGCATGCCTTCGCTGCTTTCGTTGTCGCTGCCTGTGGAAGCTGGCTCGGATTGGGTCTCAGGCCTTGCTACGGGCTCTGGAGCTGTCGTTCGTGAGGTTGTTAAAGGATTGGTGAGGGGCTCCTCAAGGTCGATGACCCCGTAAACATCGTTGAGCTGGCCTTCGTTTTGGACGAGGTTGTAGCGGAAGCTCGACGCTTGAAAATATTGCTTGCCACGCTTGAAACGGACGGCGCCGCGGGCATACAGCGTGCGGTAGGCGGAATCGAATTCGATCCGATCGGCCCGCAATTCGGCGTTTCCGAGCCGAACAGAGACGTTGCCTTCAGCGATTGTGGCCTTGGACTTGCGTTCGGTGTATTGACGGTCGGCCTGGATATTGAGGCGCGCTGGTGCTGGAGAAACAGACGCAGGACTCTGATCAGCCGATGCGGCTGAAACGCCCATTGCGGAGACTGAACCCGTGATCAGGGTTCCGGTCAGTGCGAAGAGAAGGCGGTGCGCCGCCAAGGCAATCCTGCTGCGGCACATGATCTTGCCAGCTCATTTCAGGATTCCCTTCTCGATCAGACCAGTGCGTTGCGCGGTCTGTTCGAGGGGTTCACTCAATCTTCCAGGTCTTTGCGGCTGGGGGTACGGCTTGGATCGCTCGCAAGAAATCCGAACACGAAGATGCCGAGAAAGAAGAAGACGACCGAGTAGACGGAGATCTTGAGGGCGAGCATGGAGACCGACCGGCGTCTGTGACAAGGGCATCATCCTATGGGGCATGACAGCGTCAGCAGGGCAATGAACCCTGATCAGGTCGGTCGATCGGAGTGGATTGAAACGTTTCGCAGTCGCTCGCGTCGTGATCTGCGTGCCGGTTGGCGCCGCTCAGGCACTGCCCAGGCTGGCTTTTTTCTCGATGAAACCTGGGGATCGACGCATCGTCCGGACTGGGCCAAACGCGGCCTGCTGATTTGGCCCCGGGGACGTCAATGGCTGCGGCTTGAGCAGCGCTTGAGCTGGCCTGATGGATGGTTTGACGATGATTCCTGCCGTGCCCGGCTGGTGTTGAGCTGGTGGGCCGAGCAGATGCGCCTGTGGGTTGACGGCGTGCTGGTTCATGAGGGGGATCTGTTCGATACCGCCTGTCGCTGGCCTCTGCCTGAGCGTTGTCGTCAGGGGGCTTCGCTGAATCTTGTGCTGGAGCTCTGCAGTCCCTTGCATGACGATGGCGCTCTGATCAGCAGCCACCTGGACCTGGAGCCGAAGGCGGGAGACTCCGATTCAGAGGGCACGTTGCTTCCTGCGGCCTTGGAACTGCATCTTGCGGCGGATGGTGACCTGCCGATGCACTGGGCGGATCTGGATCCCAGGGGTGCTGAGGCGCAGGCCGCTATCGCAACGCACCTGCATCAGGCAGCCCCCCCGCGAGGGTCGTTGCATTGGCTGGGTCATGCCCATCTCGATCTGGCTTGGCTTTGGCCGGTCGCCGACACCTGGCAGGCCGCTGAACGCACCTTTCGCTCGGCATTGGCTCTGATGCGTCGCTGGCCTGAGCTGCGTTTTGCCCATTCCACGCCTGCGCTTTACGCCTGGATGGAACAGCATCGGCCGTCTCTGTTTGCGGAGATCCAGGCGGCCAGCCGTGCAGGCCGCTGGGAACCGATCAATGGGCCCTGGGTGGAGACCGACTGCGTTCTGGTCAGCACGGCGTCTCTGTGGAATCAATTCGCTCTTGGTCAGGAGGACAGCCGTCGCCGCTTCCCGGAATGGGCCCATGAGTTGGCCTGGCTGCCGGACAGCTTTGGCTTCGCCGCAGGCCTGCCTGCGGTGGCGGCTGCCACCGGCGTGCGTTGGTTCTGCACCCACAAGCTGGCTTGGAATGCTGAAAACCCTTTCCCTCATCGTCTGTTCCGCTGGCGCGGACGGGGACGGTCTGAACTGCGCAGCTTGATGCTGCCGCCGATCGGGCGTCGTGCTGACCCGATGGAGATGCTGGGGGAACAGCGTGCATGGCATCAGGCCACGGGGCTGGAGACAGCGCTCTGGATTCCGGGCGTCGGTGATCATGGTGGCGGCCCCACCGAGGAGTTGCTCGAAGAGATCGAGCTCTGGGAGCGACAACCGACCGCGCTGCCCACCCGAGCCGGCACGGTGCGTGCCTTCCTGACGGAGCTGGAGCAGGACGATCAGGCCTGGCCGGTGTGGCGCGATGAGCTCTTCCTGGAGTTGCATCGTGGTTGCGCCACCAGCCGGCCTGATCAGAAGCGTCACAACCGCACGCTGGAACGGCTTCTGCGGGAGGCCGATGCCGCTGCGGCCCTGTTGGCCAGCAGGGGCCAGGACAGCGGCGGCAGCGATTGGCGTCCGCTGTTGTTTCAGCAGTTTCACGACATTCTTCCGGGAACCTCGATCCCTGAGGTGTTTGAGCAGGCGGAACCGGTGTGGCGCTCAGCCCGGCGCCAGGCCCGCCAGGAACGCGATCGGAGGCTGGCAAGGCTGCCGTGTTCGCGGGACACCGCGGCGGAATGGAGTTGGTGGGGGCTGCAGCCCTTGGCCTCCTGGTCGCCTCTGGTTCGCCTCCCGGCTGGAGTTTGGTCGGTCGACGCCGCTGCACTGCCCCAGCAAGCCGCAGCGGTGGGTGGTACTTGGGTGCAGTTGCCTCGTCAGCACGGCAGTTGCTCTGTGCCTCTCCGTCGTGAGCCAGGGCAGCTGTCCTGCCTTGCTGAACCCCGCAACCCTGTTGTCATCTCATCGGTGGCGTCGGGAGCCTGGCGTCTTGGCAATGGTCTGCTGGAGGTTGAGGTCTCCGCCGCCGGACTGCTTGCGCTGCGGGATCATGACGGACGCGAGCAGCTGTCGGCGCCGTTGCAGCTGGAGCGGTACCGGGACCGTGGCGAATTCTGGGATGCCTGGGATCTGGCGGCTGGTTACCGCTCCCATCCCTTGGGTGTGGCGTCCACGGATGACTTGCAATGGCTCGATCAGGGCCCATTGGTGGCTCATCTGGTGTTGCGGCGTCAACTCGGTGCCAGCTCCATGCGGCTGGACCTGCGGTTGAAGGCCGACACGCCCTGGCTGGAGCTGATCTGCAGCATCGACTGGCGTCAGACCCACGAGGTGTTGCGTCTGGACCTGCCGCTGGCGACCCCTGCCGTTCGCATCGGTGCCGATACCAGTGGAGGGGTGATTGAACGGCCGGCTAAGCCGATGACGGCTCACGAGCAAGCCCGCTGGGAAGTCCCCGTGATCTCTTGGTTTGCCTCGCAGTCGGTCGCTCCGGGAGGTGGGATGGCTCTGTTGCTGGATGGCCCTCAGGGGGTTGATTGGTCTCCAGCTCGGCTGGGTGTTTCGCTGCTGCGCGGTCCAACGTGGCCTGATCCCAGCGCTGATCAGGGCTGGCATCGCCAGCGCTTGGCCCTCATGCCCTTTTCAGGCGCCTGGAGTGATGCCGGTGTGCCTCAGGCGGCCATTGCCTTCCGCGAGCCTGGCTGGTGTGCAGCATTGCCTGCCGAGTTATGTCAGTGGTTTCCACCGCTGCCGCTTCAGCTCACGCCGGTGGCCTTGCAGCGGCATGACGGTGGATGCTTGCTGAAGCTCATCAACGCGGGGTCATCGCGCTGCCGATGGACCCCCGGTGGGGAATGGCGTGTTCGCCGTCAAACCGACTCAAATGCAGCAGGAGCAGTGGTGATCGCCCCAGGAGAACTGGTGTCTCTGGTGCTGGTTCAGTCCTCGTGATCGTCAAACGGGTCGTCGAGGGCTTTCGATGGCGGACCGAAGGCCTGGTACACACCAAAGCCGGTGAGTCCAAACAGTACGGCGAGCACGCCGATGGCGACGGACAGGGCTGGGGACGACGTTTCCATCACATCTCTCGACAGGATCAACCCCGAACCGGAGTAGGCCCCTACAGTATCCAGACTTCAAACCACCCGAGACCCAGCGTCGCCATGGCACAACGCACCCGTCTGGGAGACCTTCTCCGCCCACTGAACTCCGAATACGGGAAGGTGGTTCCCGGATGGGGCACCACTCCCGTGATGGGCATCTTCATGGTGCTGTTCCTGGTGTTCCTGCTGGTGATTCTTCAGCTGTACAACAAGTCCCTCATCCTCGAGGGCATCAATGTGAACTGGAACGGCCTCGGCTGATCTGCACCCATGAACATCTTCGGCGTCGGTCTCCCCGAAATGGCGGTTATCGGCGCCGTAGCTCTATTGGTGTTTGGGCCGAAGCGCCTTCCGGAACTTGGGCGCACCCTGGGAAAGACCTTGAAAGGTTTCCAGTCAGCGTCCAAAGAATTTGAACGCGAGATCAACAAAGCCATGGCGGAGCCGGAGGTGTCCGGTGATGCTTCCAAGTCGGCTGAAGAACTTCCTCCCGGCGACTGAGTCGCTCCAGCGGTATGACCACTGATCTCAAGCTGGTGGTGGGACTTGGGAATCCAGGCACGAAATACGCCGGCACCCGCCACAACATTGGTTTCATGGCTCTCGACCTGTTGGCCGAGCGTTCCGGCTTCAGTTTTCGGCAGCAAGCGAAGTTGCACGGTCTGGCGGCCGATACTGGAGTCGGTGATCAGCGTCTACGCCTGCTGATGCCGCAGACCTTTATGAACGACAGCGGTCGCGCCATTCGTGCTGCCCTCGACTGGTTTGGCCTGGAGCCCCATCAACTGCTGGTGCTGGTGGACGACATGGACTTGCCCCTCGGCCGTTTGCGGCTGCGGGCCCAGGGCAGTGCTGGAGGTCACAACGGCTTGCGCAGCACCATTCAGCATCTGGGCACCCAGGCGTTCCCAAGGCTGCGGATCGGCATTGGCGCGCCGGCTGAAAACCCTGCCGAGCGTCGTGCTCGAACGGTGTCTCACGTGCTCGGTCCCTTCAGCAAGCCGGAACAACCCTGTGTGGGTGCTGTTCTCGATGCTGTGCTTGAGGGGATTCAGCGTCTTCAACGCCAGAGCTTCGAGCGCGCTGGAACTTGGATCAACGGGTTTCGCTACGACCTGGAGTCGGTTGACTGATGCCGGCTCTCCCGGCGACTACGGCCCATTTGCGGGTGCTCCGCCAGTGTTTTCAAGCCAAGTGTGTGGAGGGTGAGGTCTCGGCTGGAGGCTTCGAATGGCAGTTTTACTGGGCCTTTGACCGCGGCGAACTGGCGGTGGAGCCGTCCTTGGGACGGGCTCTGATCGAGGATGCCCTGCGTCGGTTCCTGGTGCGATCTGATTATCGGCTTGAACCGGGAGGCGACTACACCTTCACGGTCAGGGCGAGGTTCTGAGCGAGAACGTGGGGGCAGGCTCTGGCCATTGCAGACGGCAGTGCAGGTGCTCCTCCAGCATGACCAAGGCGGCCACAGCATCCAGATCCACTGGCGGAATGCGCAGCCCTGCCGGCAGCATCCGTCGCCAACCCTGAGCCGGCCACAGGGTCCAGTAGCGCTGTCGTGCCCGCAGGGTTGTTCCCTGCTCCGGAATCACGGTGAGGTTGCCCAGATGCTCCAGGCGCTGGATCCAGGCTCGGCTGCCTGTGCCATCGCCGATCAGGATGCGGTCGAGCGGTTGCTCCTGATTCCACTGCTCCAGCCAGGCTTCCACAGCGTCCGGGGCCAGCACATGCCCCTCGCGCACAAAGCCGAGCTGAAGATCGGCCAGCACAAGACCACATTTGCAGCGGCCAGGATCGAGAACGGCCACCCGTTTCATCGGGATGCTTCAACCGTGACGATCACAGGATCGGCGGTGTTGCTGTCAGCTGCGGCAATGACTTTCAAGATCACGCTTTGGCTGGGCCCCTCCATCAGTGCCTGGGCCAGTTGGGCCAGAGCTGATCCATCGAACTGAAGCCCCTCGCTGAGGGATCCGCGCCGTTGTACTTCGGCATAGGCCGATGCCAAGAGAAGGTTGAGCCGCGTGCGAATGGCTTCTGGTGTGCGGTCATCCGGTTGCAGACTTGTGGTGGCCAGCACGTCTCCGCTTTCGGCCACAGGGCGGTTGGGACGGACCTCGGGGAAGGCATACACCGCTGTTTCACCGCGCAGCACATTGGTGGCGGAGCGCAGCGAGATCACCCAGGTGTCTGGTTTGCCGATGATGCTCTGTAAGCGTTCCACGTCGCTGCGGGGAACGCGGATCAACTGGCGTTCAGGGGCTTCACCCGGCCGCACTTTGCTGTAAGCGTTGAGATTGGCCTCCTGCAGCAGCCTGTCGACAGCCTGTTTTGCCTGATCCGGAGCGTCGAGTCGAACCGTTGCCCTTGCCAAGGTCTGTCCACTGCTGATCACCACCGACCCACGCCTTAGGGCCACCAGATTGCGTTCCAGTTCCTTGAGTTCCTGCTCGCCGGCCCGGATTCGGCTGCGCACGCTGTTCAATTCGGCTTCTGTTCGCTGGATATCGGCATCGCGGGAGGCGATGTCCTTGCTTAAGCGTTCGCGTTCTGCTTCGAGTTGAGCGCGTTCCTCCTGCAAAGGAGCCAACTCGCGCCGCAGAGTGTTTGCCCGTTGTTGCGATTGCTCGAGTTCAGTGGCGATTCGCTTGGTTTCCGTTCGGGTTTTGTCCCGTTCCTGTTCGGCGGCCTCGAGCTGTTGCCGGCTGTCCTGGAGTTTTTCCTGCAGGGCATCCAGTTCAAACAGTCCCACCCGCAGCTGGCGGCTCACCAGCAGCAGCAGGCCAAGCGAGAGTGCGCTGATCAAGCTGCCGGTCAGCACCGTGATCACAACGGCGGTTCGCCGGGGGCGCATCTTGAACAGACTCAAGCGCGCCTTGCCAACACGACTGCCCAACCTGTCACCCAGGGTCGACAGCACGCCCCCGAGCACCAGCAAAACCAGGATCAGTGCCCAGCCGCTCATGGCTGAACCCGTCGGACGATGGCCGGACTAGCTGAAGCGTTTGGCCAGAGCGATTGGATCCAGAACGGTGATTTTTTTGCGGTCAATCTGAACCAGACCGGATTGACGCAAGTCTCCCAGCAGACGCGTGATTGTGACGCGCGTTGAGCCAATTGCTTCGGCGATGGCCTGGTGGGACAGGCGCAGGTCGATGGTGATGCCCAGTTCATCCGCCACACCGAAGTCCCTGCACAGCACCAGCAGAAAGCTCACCAGTCGGGATGACATGTCCCTGTGGGTGAGGGTTTCGATCATCGTTTCGGTCTGAAGAATCCGACTGGAAAGACCCTGCAGCAAGCGCAGGCCAACGCTGGTATCGGCTTCGATAGCGGCCTTCACGGATGTCGCTGGCGCCGTCACCATCTCGACCCGGGTGAAGGCCACAGCGTGATAAAAGCGGTCGGACCGTTGACCCGTCAGCAACGACAACACTCCGAACAGGCTGTTCTCGCGCAGCAGGGCCACCGTGATCTCTTCTCCTGACTCATAGACGCGGGAGAGCCTGACAGCTCCGCGCCGGATCAGATACACACGTTCGGCGGGGTCCCCAGGGAAAAAGATGGTCTTGTTGCGGTCCACCAGTTCAGTGCTGGCGCCGTCCAAATCCCGAATGATCTCCAGAAGGGAACGGTTGGCGGGTTCTGCACTGGGAGTTGGAGCCACCATCTGCGGGGCGTAACGGCTGAAACCTCTGCTACTGGTCATGACAACCCCCTAGTTCAGCGAAGCTACGGAGCAAGCGATGCATGCCGTGTAGCGGTTATTACCTATTACTGTTGAGTTCGTCCATGGCCTGGCGTTGTGCCTGCATCAGGGATGTCAACCCTGGCTCCGCCAGATCCAGCAATTCATTGAGTTGCTTGCGGCTGAAGGGTGCTCCCTCTGCAGTGCCCTGGATTTCCAGCAGGCGACCGTCGCTGGCCTGCACAACGTTCAGGTCCACTTCAGCTCGGCTGTCTTCGCTGTAGTCCAGATCCAGCAACGCATGGCCATCCACCAAGCCCACCGATACGGCTGCCACCTGGTCGACCAGAGGTGACTGCTCCAGGATCCCTTGCTCCATGAGTGCTCGGCAGGCCTGCTCAAGGGCGAGCCAAGCTCCGGTGATGGATGCCGTTCGCGTGCCGGCATCCGCCTGAATCACATCGCAATCGATCAGCAAGGTGCGCTCCCCCAGGCGCTCCATGTCGATCACGGCACGCAAGCTGCGGCCGATCAGCCGCTGAATCTCCTGGGTGCGGCCTGACAGTTTCATCAGCTCCCGAGATTGCCGCTGCGGTGTGGATCCGGGCAGCAGTCGGTATTCGGCGCTGAGCCATCCCAATCCCTCTCCCTTGCGCCAGCGGGGAACCTTCTCCTCCAGGCAGACGCTGCAGAGAACAGCGGTTCGGCCGGTGTGAACCACAAGCGAGCTCAAGGCAAAACCCATGGGATTCCAGGTCACTGAGAACGGTCGTAACTGCTGCGGGCGACGGCCATCAGTGCGGTGTTCAGGGGATTGGCTCATCGGTGGTGTGCAGTTCGTCAAGCCTCGCAGGCGGTTGGTTTTCGCCTTGTCCAAACACCATGGGTGGTGTCAATCCCCTTGTGGAATGTGATCTCGCCGCTACATTCAAGGTCTTGCCGGGGTCGCCCGGACGGATGTTGCCGTGATGACCACAAGCCTTGCCGACCCCAAAGCTTTCCAGACCTCCCTGGATCGGGATCAGCAGGCGTTGCAGCGTGCGGGTCTGAGGCCCGTCCCTCCGGTCTCCGATCCACCACCGCTACATCTGGTGGCCCCCGAAGGGCAGCTGCAGGTGCACACGGCGCCCTATCGCGGCAGTTTTGCGAGTGTGCTCAGTCAGGCGATGCGTGCTGCCGGGCTGGGCAGCCGCGTGCTGATCAGTCAATTCCTTAAAGGGGGCGTGCAGCAGGGGCCCGCCGGTCGTGTTCAGCTCTGCGGCGGACTGGTCTGGCTGCGGCCCGAGGTGCCCCTCTGCCTCTCCTCCCCGGATCATCCCGGCGGTGCCGAGGCTGTGGCTGCTGTTTGGTCCATCTGCCGTCAGCATCTGATTCAGGGGGATCTCGATCAGCTGGTGCTGGATGAAATTGGCCTCGCCGTGGCCTTGGGGTACCTGGATGAAGCTGACGTGATTGCAGCCCTTGAGCAGCGCCCCGCTTCGATGGATGTGATCATCACTGGACCTGCGATCCCCCCCGGTGTGGTGGAGATGGCAGATCAAGTCACGGAGTTGCGCCGAGGTTTCTGATGCTCAAGTGCGATCGCTGGATCACCGAACAGGCCGGGCAGGGAATGATCGAGCCGTTCCAGAGCGGTTTGGTCCGTCATCTGGATCCGGAGCAGAAGCTGCGTCCGGTGCTCAGCTTCGGATGCTCCTCCTATGGCTACGACCTGCGCCTGTCTCCCCAGGAATTTCTGATCTTCCGGCATGTTCCTGGCACGGTGATGAATCCCAAGCGGTTCAACCCGGCCAACCTCGAGCCCACCCCCCTCCACGAGGATGAGGACGGTCGCTACTTCATCCTTCCGGCCCACTCCTATGGCCTTGGTGTGGCGCTGGAGAAGCTGCGGGTTCCCCCCAACATCACCGTGATCTGTCTGGGCAAGAGCACCTATGCCCGCCTTGGAATCATCGTGAACACCACCCCGGCAGAAGCCAGCTGGGAGGGCCACCTCACCCTTGAATTCAGCAACAGCTCCGGTGCTGACTGCCGGATCTATGCCGATGAAGGCATTTGTCAGTTGCTGTTTTTTGAGGGTGATCCCTGCTCAACCACCTACAGCGATCGACAGGGCAAGTACCAGCACCAGCCGGAGCGGGTGACGCTGGCCAAGGTTTAGATCTCCCTCGCTTAAGGGGCCAGGCGCGCCCGGTGCAGCCTGCTTTTTTCGTACCAAGCTGCGAATTCAGGGGCCCACTCGACCATGTGGGGCCACATCAAATCGCATAGCTGGCGGATCTCCAGCTGTGCATCGAGCTTGGCCCGCAGATCCATGAAGTGCAGGAACGCCCGCAGACTGAAGCTCACCACAAAATGTTGGCGGTAGTCGAAGGGAAGGATGCCCCTGGCATGCTCTTCGGAGAAGCCGGCCCTGAGCAGATCTCGGTAGCGCTCGGCGGCACTTCGGCACAGGTCGAGATCCTGGTTGCGTAGTGCTT